>Ga0224501_10003325_pt1 | contig 12639 bp, 15 predicted proteins | sample SF_Oct11_sed_USG_4_FD_169105 | JGI IMG/M metagenome (GOLD analysis project Ga0224501, IMG submission 169105) | Sediment microbial communities from San Francisco Bay, California, United States - SF_Oct11_sed_USGS_8_1 | ecosystem: Environmental > Aquatic > Marine > Sediment | place: USA... | reverse complement strand
TCACCAAAGTTTATCTTTTTCCAGGTGGAATCGGGCACAAGACCTTTTGCCTCGGAAGGCAGGGAAATGCCAATCTCTTTCGCCAATCCCAGCATGCGAGCGTACTTTGCCAACTTGTCTCCTCCCACTCTTAAACCGAGCTGATAGAAAAATACGTCGCAGGATTGGGCAATCGCCTGAACAATGTCCAGACGGCCGTGCCCTCCTTCTTTCCAACATTTGAATTCTCTATTTCCTATTTGTAAGCTGCCGCGGCAACCCAAAGTCTCATCTACAGTGATAACTCCCTCCTCCAGAGCAGCTATGACAGTAATAATTTTGAACAGAGACCCGGGAGCATACTGACTTTGAATTACCCTATCGAACATGGGAAATCCCGGGTCGGTAAATAACTCCTGGGTGCGAGAGGGAGTGAGACGTTCGGTAAACAGATTGGGGTCGAAATCGGGTTTACTTACCAGGGCTAAAACTTCACCATTGGCAGGGTTGATTGCACAGATTGCACCTGCTTTACCCTTCAGGGAATCTTCACAGAGTTTCTGAATTCTCTCATCAATAGTCAGAATTATGCTATTGCCTTCCTCAGGCAAAACGCTACTTATTATTCTGAGCTGCCGACCACTGGCATCCATCTCTACCTGGCGGCCACCGCTCTTCCCGCGTAAAGAACTATCGTAGATTTTCTCTACGCCAGATTTTCCCATAATATCTCCCAACCTGTATCCAGCTCTGGAGAGAGCGCGCAGCTCCTTTGGCCCAATCTCTCCCAGATGTCCCAGAAGATGGCTGGCAAAATTATTGTGGAGATAATGGCGTTTAGGCTGGACTTCGATATTTACACCGGGAAGGTTGACTTTCTCCTCTGCCAGGCAGAAGACATTGGGGCGGGGAACGTTTTCAGCCAGAAGGATACTATTTAATGGCTGGCGAATCGCAGAGCGGACCTTGACTAACATGGAACGGTAATCGAGATTCAAAATCTCGCCCAGTCTCTCGAGTATCTCTTCCGTCTCTTCCCCGGTCAAATTGGTGGGCGAGAAGAGAATCGAAAAGGACCCTATATTCTCTACTATGACTTTGCCATTCCGGTCATAGATAATGCCCCGGGGAGCAGGGTCGAAAAAAAGCTGGATACGGTTGGCTTCGGAACGTCTGTAAAGTTCCCCTTTTTTGATTATTTGCAGGCTGAATAGCCTTATGAAAAGAATGGCAAGGGTGGCGATTACGAAATATCTAAACCACACCAGAGATCTCTGAAGTCTCGCCTCAAATTGCCGATCGATTTCGCTCTGGTGCATAAACTCCTCCCCCCCACAACTTTTCCCACTGCTCTATTATCCAGAACCATACAGGAGCCAGGAGACTATTATAAACGGCATAAAAAATGACTGCAAAGAACGGCACCTGAGGCGGGGGTTGACCAAAGAATATTTTCATCAAATACATACTCCAATACTGAAAAAGACAGGCAAAAAATACCACCAGGATCTGGCTAATGGGATTCATTCTAACCAGTCTTTTCTGGAATGTTCCTACAGAGAAACCAATCAGGGTCTTGATCAGACTGTTAGCCCCGAAGAGCCCAAAAGCAAAGAGGTCCTGGAGCAGCCCAAAAAAAAACCGATGGGAATCCCCAATGTAGAACCGTGCTTCAGCGAGAAGTAGACAACTCCTATCAGTATCAGGTCGGGTGTGACATCTTTTATGGCTAAGTGACGGAGAAGGACAATCTGAATTGTTACAAATAGAAGGAGAGATATCAAAAAGAAGATATGTTTTTTCATTCTACCAACCCTTTATGAATTATTTTTTGATTATCTGGACGTCCTCTAACTGATTTATGTTTACGCGGGGAACTACCCGGGCTTGCCTCTCCAATCCTCCCACCCCGGTCAGAACTTCTTCCACCGAGCCAATAACCAGTCCCGCAGGAAATGTTCTTCCCATACCGGAAGTTATAATCAGGTCACCAATTCCCAAATCCGCAGTGGGCGACAAATACTTAAGCAAAAGGGCCCTCTCTCCTGTTCCGGCAATCACTCCTTTCTCCCTGCTCCTCTGAACCATGGCCGCCAACTCGCTATTGGTATCGGTTATCAACAGAACCTTACTCATATCAGGACCGCAATCACTGATCCTGCCCACTACCGCCATTCCATTCTCCTGTGAATTCCTGCCCTCCTGCCAGGCAACCACAGGCGTGTCTTTTTCGAATCCCTGTTTTGTTCCTTTATCAACGAGTAAAGCGGAAGAGAACAGGGAAGGAGTCCATCCTACCACTCTGGCTGAAACCACCTCATAAGGCGCTTCCTCCTGGTAATTGAGGATTCTCTTTAATCTCTTAATCTCGGAAATGGTCTCCCGTAGCTCCTCCTTCTCCTGGAGAAGGGAAGTTATTTTCTCCTTTAGTATTCTATTTTCTTCACGGGCAGAAACGAGATGAGATATTCTCTCCCCGATTCGACCGGTTTCACTCAATAGTTTACTTACTATCCTGGGGTTGGGAGCCAGTAGATACAGGGAAAGAGACCTCCCCACTTCAACTATCCGGCCCGCGCGAAAGATGAGAAGTAAGAGCGAAATGGAAACATAGATTATTAATAGCCTGAGCAGTTTATGCTTCTCTTTGAGTAGCACCTAAATCACCACAGTAAGATAATATTCTATTTTTTATTTCCTGTGTTTTAATTTTTCCAGTTCTTCCAGATAGGTGCCAGCTCCCAGGACGACGCAGGTGAGTGGATCGGGGGCGAGATTGACCGGGAGTTCAGTCTCTCTGCTTAATAATTCAGGGAGCCCGGAGAGCAAAGCTCCCCCTCCTACCAGAATAATCCCCCGGTCAACAAGGTCAGCAGACAACTCGGCAGGAGTATCCTCTAATGTGTCCTTGATCAGGCCTACAATGATCCTGATTGGGCCTTTCACTGCCTCGTGCATTTCTCCCGAAGAGACCCTGACAGTTTTGGGCAAGCCGGTAGCGAGATCGCGACCTTTAACTTCAATTGTCTTCTCTTCCTTTTCCGGCATAGCCGAACCAATCCTGATCTTTGTCTCTTCGGCTGTTCTTTCTCCGATTAATAAATTCCTCTCCTTTTTAAAATAGCTTATAATGGCTTCATCCACTTCGTCGCCAGCTACTCGAACTGACCTGGAAAGCACCATCCCCCCTAAAGAAATAACCGCCACCTCCGTCGTGCCCCCTCCGATATCCACTATCATATTCCCTGCTGGGTCCTGAACGGGAACTTCAGCACCGATAGCTGCCGCCATTGGTTCATCGATTAAGTGTATCTCGCGGGCTCCCGCCTGTTCAGAAGCATCTCTGACCGCGCGCCTTTCCACTTCCGTAATACAGGAGGGAACTCCAATCACTATCCGCGGATGGAGTAAGCTCCGTCGGTTATGCACCTTCTTTATGAAATGTCGAATCATTTTTTCTGTTACTTCAAAGTCGGCAATAACTCCATCCCTCATAGGACGAAAAGCAGTTATATTGGCAGGCGTTTTCCCTATCATCTTTTTTGCTTCAGTACCTACCGCCAAAATATCTCCCGTGTCTTGATTGATTGCTACTACTGAAGGTTCCCAGAGCACAATACCCTGGCCTTTCACATATACAAGGGTTGTAGACGTGCCCAGATCTATTCCCATATCATTAGAAAATAATCCTAAAAGGAAATTGAACATCCCTTTCTCCCCTATTCCGACTTCTCCAAAGGGCCACAAAGCTTAACCAAATCTACCCTCGCCCTATCCCCTTGTCGATAGCCCAATTTAATGATTTTCGTATAGCCTCCCGGCCTTTCCTTGAATCTTGGCACCAAAGTCTCAAATATTCGATTGATGGCTTCTTTATCTTTAATTTCTTTGTTTACTTCGCGAAAACTATTCAGCCCGCCTTTTTTCGCCCTGGTAATCACCTTCTCGGCGAACCTTCTCAGTTCTTTGGCTTTTGCTTCCGTGGTTACAATCTGTTCATGTTTGAATAGTGCTGTAGCAAGACTAACCAATAGTGCTTTACGCTCGCTTGTAGTACGACCCAATTTTCTTCCAGCTCTTCCCTCACGCATATGCCGATTCCTCTATTTTTCTTTCTCTTTAACTTTTTCGGGGACAGCCATTCCCAGGGATAGCTCTACCCCTTTCTGTTTGCCCAATTCGGCAATCTTTTTCTTTATTTCATTCAATGATTTCTTCCCGAAGTTTCGAAAACCTAGCAGCTTATCCTCTGTTTGTTTTACCAGATCTCCGATAGTCTTGATTTTGGCGCGATTTAAGCAATTTATGGAACGGACAGTTAACTCTATGATGTTCACCGGAAGAGCCAAAACGGACTCCAGGACTTCCTCGGACTTCTCTTTCTCCGGCGGTTTCTCTTCTTCTTCAGGTTGCTCTTCAAAACCGATAAATATATTCAGCGAATCTTTCAAAATTTTAGACGCGTAGGTTAAAGAATCAATCGGTTTTACGCTGCCGTCAGTCCATATCTCCAGAATCAATCTGTCGTAATCGATTGATCGCCCCACGCGAGCATTTTCCACATTATAGTTTACTTTTAACACGGGAGTAAAAATTGCGTCAACAGATATCATCCCCAGTTCCTGATTGGCGCGCGGGTTCTGTTCCGCAGGCAAGTATCCGCGACCCTTGGAGACTTCTATTTCCATCTCCAGGTCGGTATCTTTGTCCAGAGTGGCTACATGGGTGGAGGGGTTTAAGATTTCGATGTTACTATTTAACTCAATGTCTTTTGCCGTTATTTCTCCTTTCTTTGTCGCTTTTAGATGTATCTTTTCTGGACCTTCACTGTAGAGTTTGAATCTAAGAGACTTCAAGTTCATGATTATCTGGGTAACATCCTCTAACGCCCCGGGTATTGTGGAAAACTCATGCATCACTCCCTTAATTTTCACACCAGTAACCGCTGCACCTTCCAACGAAGAAAGCAAGATTCTGCGTATCGAATTTCCGATCGTATGCCCGTAGCCCCTCTCGAATGGTTCGGCAGTAAATTTACTGTAACTATCGGTGGCGGTCTCTTCATCACAGATAAGTCTTTTTGGCAACTGGAAATCTTTCAGCCTCATATTATCCTCCCTTCAAAAAAGGGAAAAAGGGGACAGGCTACTTTTTTTCAAGGTTACCCTGTAGCCTTTTGTTTGACCTCTCCCTCGATTTAGAATTAGATTTTGACATCAACTTACCATTCGTTCTAATTAGCAACACTAATTCCCGCAATAGAGATTCGCGATTATCGCTCGTACGGCTTTATCTCTTTATTTGTTAAAGGCACATGCATAGCAAGAATTGCAAAAAAGTAGCCTGTCCCCTTTTCTACTTGGAATATAATTCTACGATTAACTCTTCTTGAACCGGAATAGAAATCTCTTCCCTCTTGGGAAGTTCCAATATTCTACCTGTACTAGTCGCCGGGTCGAATTCTATCCAGGCGGGAAAACCTCTCTCCTTAGCTTTTTCCTGCGCCGCCTGAACAGTCTCCAGCTGTTTACTCTTTTCATCTAAAGAGATTCTATCACCAATCTTCACTTGATAAGATGGAATGTTGACACGCCGCCCATTCACTCTGACATGTCGGTGCCTGACTAACTGGCGGGCCTGATTTCTGGAGGAAGCAAATCCCAGGCGAAAAACAATGTTGTCCAGCCTGCATTCCAATAGCCGGAGAAGATTTTCACCCGGTAATCCCTTCCCGCGCTCTGCTGTTCCAAAATATTTGCGAAACTGTTTTTCCAGAATTCCCGACATTAGCCGGGCCCTCTGTTTCTCTCTCAGTTGCATTCCGTACTTGGATATTCTCTCGCGCATCCCTCTTCGCTCCCCGGAAACAGAAGCCTGCCTCTCAATCGGACACTTAGGGGAAAAACATCTTTCTCCCTTCAAAAACAACTTTATTTTTTCCCGGCGACACAATTTACATACCGAACCACGATATCTAGCCACCACAACCTCCTATAAATAAAAAAGTGCCACATTTTTCCATTTTTCTAAAATATATGAGCAAAAGATAGCTTTGAAGAGCTTTGAGGAATTTCAGCCAAAAAACGAGGGCGTCTGCTTCGCCACAAAAGCAAATCGTTGTTTGACGACCCCGATTTATCGGGGGAGGAGGTTCGATTTGCGCCTCTCAAAGTCCGAGTTTTTTTGGCGTCAAGAAATTCCTCCAGCGATGAAAAACTATCTTTATGCTCTACACCCTCCTCTGTTTTGGCGGGCGGCAGCCATTATGCGGAATTGGCGTTACGTCTTTAATACTGGTAATTTCCAATCCTGCTGCCTGTAAGGAACGGATAGCCGTTTCCCTGCCCGACCCGGGTCCCTTCACGAATACGGAGACCTGTTTCATCCCCTGCTCAATTGCCTTTCTGGCAGTTCCTGTGGCTGCCAGTTGGGCAGCGAAGGGAGTCCCCTTACGGGCTCCTTTAAACCCTGAAATTCCAGCTGAACCCCAGGCAATAGCGTTTCCGCTCTTATCAGTTATGGTAATTAAAGTATTATTGAAGGTAGCCTGAATATATGCCCTGCCTTCAAGGATATGCTTTACCAATTTCTCCTTCGGGGGGGCAGTTTTCTTCTCAGTCACAACTTCTTTCGTGGGAGCGGTTTTCTTCTCCGCCGTAGTTTTTTGGGCGGAAGTAGTTTTCTTCTCAGTCATAGCCTTTTTCGCTGGGGTATCTTTCTTATCAGCCATATTTTATTCTTCTCCTTCCTTTACTACCTCTTTTTTGACAGTGCCGACTGTCTTTCTTCTGCCTCGCTTGGTGCGAGCATTAGTCCTTGTCCTTTGACCCCGCACCGGCAATCCCCGGCGGTGCCTTACACCTCTATAGGACCCGATATCAACCAATCTCTTGATGTTCCCCTGAACAGTTCGCCTGAGCTCCCCTTCCACCTGGAAATTCCTCTGGATTATTGTCTGTATGGTGTTAATTTCACTTTCCGTTAGGTCCTTTACCCTGGTATCAGGGTTGACTCCTGCCTCATGGAGAATCTCATTGGAGGAAGTTTTCCCGATTCCATAAATATAAGTTAAACCAATTTCAACTCTCTTCTGCGATGGCAATTCCACTCCTGCTATACGAGCCATACACTACTCCTTTCCGAACGAGGAAAATGGGGTCAGCTCTATTTTTGGTCCTATCACAACTCTATTTAATTATTTTAATAAATCAAAAATAGAGCTGACCCCATTTCCCTTCATCCTTGCTTCTGTTTATGTCTGGGGTTGGTGCAGATTATTTTTATTACTCCTTTTCTCTTAATTATTTTACATTTTTTGCATATTGGTTTAACGGAAGCTCTTACTTTCATTGAAAACCTCTATTTATGACGATAAACTATCCTTCCTCTAGTCAGGTCGTAGGGAGAAAGTTCTACCTTAACCTTGTCTCCCGCCAGTATCTTAATGAAATGCATCCTCATCTTGCCGGAAATGTGCGCTAAAATTCGATGACCGTTATCCAGCTCAACCCTGAACATAGCATTGGGTAAAGCTTCGATGACTGTCCCTTCTACTTCAATCTTTTCTTCCTTGGGCATAGCCCCTCCTAAATATGACTAATGGAGTTGGGTAAGTATCTCCGGGCCGTTATCTGTAATGGCTACAGTATGTTCAAAATGGCAGGACAAACTCCCATCAGCAGTAACAACTGTCCAGTTGTCGTCGAGAGTTCTTATGTCATATCCTCCCATATTTACCATAGGCTCAAGGGCAAAGACCATCCCTGCTTTTAAGTAGGGGCCGGTAGACCTCTTTCCAAAATTGGGAATCTGGGGCTCTTCATGCATCTTCTGTCCAATTCCATGGCCTACCAAGTCCCTGACTACAGAGAAGCCGTTACTTTCGGCGCATTCTTGAATTGCTGAAGATATGTCGTAGAGCCTGTTGCCCGGCACCATTTGACTAATCCCATTAGCTAAAGCGCTCTCAGTAACCGCTATTAACTTTTGGGCATTTTCGGATATATCTCCCACAGGTAGAGTTATAGCCATGTCGCTATAGTAACCCTGGTGAATAACTCCGAAGTCGAGGCTGATAATATCGCCTTCGCGTAACCTGTAATTTCCGGGAATTCCGTGAACTATCTGGTCGTTAACCGAAGTGCAGATGGAGGCGGGAAACCCTCGAAAACCGAGAAACGCGGGACGAGCCTTATGTATTTTTATTAACGTAGAAGCAACTCTGTCCAGCTCCCCGGTAGTTATTCCCGGTTTTACCTTTTCTGCTAACTTCTGCGAAAGCCGGGCAGCAATGCGGCCGCTTCTTCTCATTTTCTCTATTTCCTCAGCAGATTTTAATATAATCATATAAACTTTCCCGCACCTTCGCTCTTCAACTGCCGCCGTCCAATACTTCACACAACTTCTCAAAGACTTCATCTATGGATTTATTGGCATTAATTCTTGCCAGAAGACCGCGACTCTGATAATATTCAATAAGAGGAGAAGTCTGCTTTTCGTAAGTCTTCATCCTCTCTCTTACTGTCATCTCCTTATCATCTTCACGCTGAGACAATTTCGCCCCACACCGGTCACATAAACCCATAGTACGTGGCGCATTAAAAACCAAATGGAAAGTGGCTCCACAGCGAGGACAAGTCCTCCGGCCACTCAACCGCTTGACTGCTTCCTCCTGACTTAGCTCCAGGTAAAGAACGCGATCGATGGGCATACTGTTTTCTTTGAGAAAACCGTTTAACGATTCTGCCTGGGGAAGCGTGCGGGGAAAACCGTCCAGAATGAATCCTTTCCCGCAATCTTCTTCTCCCAGTCTCTTCCTTACGATTTCCACAGCAATCCTGTCAGGAACCAGCCTGCCCGAGCGGACAATCTCTCGCGTTTCTTCATCCAGATAACCTTCTTCCTGCAAACCGGCTCGCAGGATGTCTCCGCTGGAAACATGAGGAATACCATGTTTTTCTGCAAGCCTTTTCGCCTGGGTGCCTTTACCACTACCAGGAGGACCTAAAAGAACTAACTTCATAACCAAACCAAAAAATCTCAATTACAGATTATTTAATGTTAAAATATCTTCCTTTTATTCTTCCCTTCTTCATAAACCCTTCATAATGGCGCATAATCAGATGAGATTCTATCTGCCCTATAGTGTCTAAAGCAACGCCCACTACAATTAGTATGGCAGTCCCTCCGAAAATGGTGGCAAGCATGGGAGGAGCGTTAACCCAGCCTATAGGATATTGCGGAAGAATCGCAATACTGACCACAAATAACGCGCCGGCCAGAGTGATTCTGGTCAATACCCGGTCAATATAGAAGGCTGTTGATTGTCCGGGCCTTATCCCGGGAATAAAACCGCCCCACTTCTTCATATTCCCAGCCAGGTCGTTGGGATTAAAGGTGATTGCCGTATAGAAGTAACAGAAGAATATAATCAGACCGCCATACATAACCGTATATAGCCAGCGACCGGGTCGCAGAAAGCCACCAATTTTCTGCATCAACTCTATGTTGGGGAAGAACTGAGCAATGGTTGCCGGGAACATCATTATAGCCACAGCGAATATGACGGCAATTACTCCCGACTGGTCTACCTTGAGAGGAAGGAATGTGGATTGCCCTCCGTACATCTTGCGTCCAATAATCCTTTTGGCGTACTGGACGGGAATCTTCCTCTGAGCCTGCTCCACCCAGACTACAACGGCAGTAATAGCAAATACCAATACTGCCAAAAACAGGACTCCGAAGAGGGTCATCTCTTCACTGCGGAATAGGCGAAAAGTATTTCCCACTGCTGCCGGCAATCTGTCTACGATGCCGGCAAAGATGATAAGGGATATTCCGTTCCCCACGCCTTTCTCGGTAATCTGCTCTCCCAGCCACATAATAAACACAGTCCCGGTAGTTAAAGTCAAGATAGTCATCAATTGAAAACTGAGACCCGGATTTTTTACCACCGCAGCCCCGGTTGGCGCTTTCATCGATTGCATCCAGAAAGTTAATCCAAAAGATTGGATGGCGGCTATGAACAGCGTGGCGTAACGGGTTATCTGAGTAATCTTTCTTCTGCCAAATTCTCCCTCTTTGGACAATCTCTCAAGGTAGGGAACGGCTGTCTGTAGAAGAGACATAATAATAGAAGCATTAATGTAAGGCATAATACCTAAAGAGAAAATAGATAACCTGTTGAGAGCTCCTCCGGAGAACATATCCAAAAAGCCGAACAGCGTCCCCCTTTGAGTCTCAAAAAAAGCTTTCAAAGCCGAAGCATCGATTCCCGGAGTAGGTATAGCTGCTCCCAATCTGTATACCGCTAAAATCCCCAGAGTAAATAGTATCTTCTTTTTCAATTCTGGTATTTTGAAAATATCGGCTACGCTCTTTAACATTAATAATTCTCCTATTTCTCCAAAATTTCTACGCTGCCCCCGGCTTTTAGAATCTTTTCTCTGGCACTTTTGCTGAAGCCAGCCACTTTTACCATTAACTTTTTCGTTATCTCCCCGCTTCCCAGAATCTTTATCGGCAAACCCTTTTTCACCAATCCCTTCTCTTTAAGGGTGGAAGCGGTAACTTCCTCGTTATCACTAAATTTCTCTTCCAGACTTCTTAAATTTACTATGTTATATTCTTTCTTGAAGATTCTGGTAAATCCTCTCTTGGGGAGACGCCGAATAAGTGGCATCTGACCCCCTTCGAATCCGAGGCGTACTCCTCCTCCTGAGCGGCTTCTCTGCCCTTTAGTTCCCCGACAGCTTGTGCCACCATGACCTGAACCAGGGCCCCGGCCAACTCTTTTTTTCTTATGCTTACTGCCGATATTAGGGGTGAGCTCTGAAAGTTTCATTTCTCCGTCCTTCACAATTCTTCTACCTTCTTGCCTCTAATCTCTGCAACCATCTCCTTCGTCCTGAGACTTTCCAGTCCTTGCATTGTGGCATATACTACGTTGATAGGATTCTTCGACCTAAGCGATTTAGTGAGAATATCCTTTATGCCCGCTGCCTCCACCACTGCCCTTACCGGACCGCCGGCTATTATACCAGTTCCCGGGCTGGCAGGCTTCAGCAGCACCCGGCCAGCTCCAAATCTACCGATTATCTCATGAGGAATGGTGTTGCCCTTAAGAGAAATAGCAATGAGGTTTTTTTCCGCTCTTGCTGTGCCCTTCTGAATAGCAGACTGAACTTCCCTTGCCTTGCCCATTCCACAACCCACATGACCATTCCCATCCCCCACAACTACCAGCGCGGTAAAACCAAACCTTTTGCCTCCCTTAACTACTTTAGCTACTCTATTGACATTTACAACTATCTGTTTTAGTTCTGAACCTTCTGCGCTAATCCTTGCCAACTTACCTCCCCTCTATCCTCTCAATATTTGAAAGATAGTTTGTGAAGAGCTCTTGGAATTCTAGCCAAAAAACGAGGACAACATACTCCCCTAATGCAAGGGGATTTGCTGTAGTGAGCATTAGAATTTTTAGCCAAAAATCGAAGATCAGAGTTTATCCGAAACTGACCGCAGGGAATTTCGGGAAACTCCTGAGATTTTTGGCGGTGCTCAAAGAGCAAAAAATTGTCAGCGAGCGAAGCAAATCCCGAGCATTCCTTGGCGATGAACAAACTATTTCAAAACTCTAATCCGCCTTTGCGGCAAGCCTCAGCCAGGCTCTTTATTCTCCCGTGGTAATCATATCCACTCTTGTCGAATGATACTCTCTTGACACCTGAGGCTTTCGACTTCTCAGCGATTAGTTCTCCCACCAGGGTTGCCGCCTGGGTCTTTTTCATTTTCCCAACTTTCTTCTTGATTTCAGGAGAAAGCGTGGAAGCTGCCACAATCGTCTTGCCCCGCTGGTCATCCACTATCTGGGCATAAATCTGCCGTAAACTCCTGTAGACACATAATCTGGGATGAGATTTCGTCCCAAAAATCTTCTTTCTTACTCTCAGGTGTCTACTTTTTCTTCGCCCCGAACGAGTAATCAAACTATTTTCCTCCTTTAGGAGCTCCAGCAGTCACTGCGGCAGCTTTGCCTACTTTCCTTTTGATATGTTCGTCTGCGTATCGTATTCCTTTCCCCTTATAAGGCTCAGGCGGTCGGAATCTCCTTATTTCAGCAGCAACTTCACCCACCAGTTGCTTATCAATCCCTGAGACCATAATTTGCGTCTGCTTTTCCACTTTTACCTCAATTCCCTCGGGTAAGGGAAATTTTACGGGATGAGAATAACCCAATTGTAAATTCAATACTCTACCCTCTAACTTTGCTCTATAACCCATGCCTATAATAACCAATGCTTTCTGAAAACCCTTGGTTACTCCTATAACCAGATTATTTATTAGACTGCGAGCCAATCCATGGAGCGAACGAAAGTATTTATTATTGGAAAGTCTTTCTACAAAAATTTGACCATCCTTTTGGGTAACTTTTATTTTAGGATATAATTTCTGGGTTAGTTTTCCTAAAGGACCGCTCACTTCCACGAGGTCGCCGCTTATTTTTACTTCCACTCCCTCTGGCACTACAATCGGTTTCTTACCTATCCTGGACATCTCCCTCACCACACATAACAGATTACTTCTCCGCCGAGTTTTGTCTCCCGGCATTTCTTGGCAGTCATCACTCCCTGAGAAGTTGAAATAATCGCCACGCCCAGT
>Ga0224501_10003324_pt1 | contig 12639 bp, 13 predicted proteins | sample SF_Oct11_sed_USG_4_FD_169105 | JGI IMG/M metagenome (GOLD analysis project Ga0224501, IMG submission 169105) | Sediment microbial communities from San Francisco Bay, California, United States - SF_Oct11_sed_USGS_8_1 | ecosystem: Environmental > Aquatic > Marine > Sediment | place: USA... | reverse complement strand
ATCATTCAGACGATAATTGTCTCCAAGACAGCCCTGCGACAGGTCGTGCTAGTGGAGTATCCTCGCAAAGGAGTGCAAACAGTTGCTTTCGTAACCAACATCCATGAGGAAAAGGGGAAAAGAAAACTTTCCCTTCTTATTCCCACAACGCCAAATCCTACTACTGGTTTCTTCTTGATTGTTCCTGAGGAGGAAGTAATTCCCCTAAAAATGACGGTGGAAGAGGCTATGAAATTGATAATTTCAGCTGGGATTATTACTCCCGAAAACTATACTACTAAAATTACCAAAAATAATTCTCAAGATTAACGGAGGATGAAGTGGTTGAATCGTTCAGAAATTTACCCGGTATAGGGACTGCTTTAGCAGCAGGAATTCTTGGATTGTTGTTTGTGGTCTATCTCTCCATAAAGATTCTCAGAAAAAGTCAGGGAACAGTGAAGATGAGAGAGATATCGGAAATGATTCACGAGGGAGCCATGGCCTTTCTTTTCCGTGAGTTTTCGGCGATTATTCGTTTTGTGGCTATATTGGGAGGGATTCTCTACTTTTTTGTGGCTAAAAAGACAGCAATAGCATTTTTGACAGGAGCATTCTGTTCCAGTCTGGCAGGCTATTTGGGGATGCAGATTGCCACTCGTTCAAACGCCCGCACTGCGCAGGGAGCCACCAAAAGCTTTAATGAAGTTTTGGGGATTGCTTTTCCGGGGGGGGCAGTGATGGGGCTTAGTGTTGCCGCTTTAGGCCTGTTCGGATTGTCTCTTGTATTGCTAATCTTTATCCAGCACGCGGGTCTCCATCACGAAAACTTTCTGGACAGGATTATTGAGGCCGCCCAGCTTATTGTTGGTTTCAGTATGGGAGCCTCATCCGTAGCCCTTTTCGCTCGTGTTGGTGGTGGAATCTACACCAAAGCTGCCGATATGGGTGCGGATTTAGTGGGTAAAGTGGAAGCGGGTATTCCCGAAGATGATCCTCGTAATCCGGCAGTGATTGCAGATAACGTTGGTGACAATGTTGGCGATGTTGCGGGCATGGGCGCAGACCTTTTTGAATCCTATGTAGGAGCAATAATTTCGGCGATCGTTATTGCCGTAGCTTTTCGAAACATTAAAGGAGTAATGTTAGCACTCCTTCTGCCTGCCTGGGGAATTATCTCTTCCATCATCGGAATCTTCTTCGTCCGCACCACTAAGGGAGAAGATCCTCAGAGAGCTCTGCGTAAAGGAATGGTTGCCAGCGCTTCTCTTCTCATAATTGGCGCCTTCTTTCTGGCGACTTTCTGGTATGGAACAATCAATGCATTCTTTGCTATTCTTTCGGGATTATCTGCGGGTATGCTTGTTGGATTTACTGCGGAGTATTATACATCGGGCAAAGTTGTGCAGAATATAGCAAAATCATCGCGCACCGGTCCGGCTATCAATATTCTGCAGGGGATATCCTCGGGAATGTTCAGTGTAGCAATTCCCATAGTAGCCATAGGAGTGGCTACTATTGTTGCTTACAAGTTTGCAGATATTTTTGGCATAGCACTCTCGGCGGTGGGGATGCTGTCAATAACAGGGATGACTGTGGCTATTGATGCCTATGGACCAATTGCAGATAATGCTTGTGGTATTGCCCAGATGGCGGGAATGGCTCCTGAGGTAAGGTCGCGAGCTGAAAGGCTCGATGCAGTAGGCAACACAACGGCAGCCATTGGTAAAGGATTTGCTATTGGCTCTGCTGCTTTAACTGCATTGGCTCTTTTCACTGCGTATGCCCAGACAGTTGGCTTGAGCGTATATGATGAAATTACCATGACTTCCCAACTCATTCTAAATATAATGAAGCCGCAGGTTGTTGCTGGACTGTTTATTGGCGGTGTGGTTCCTTTTCTCTTTTCTGCAGCCACAATACAGGCAGTAGGCAGGTCAGCCTTTAAAATCGTGGAAGAAGTAAGAAGACAATTCAGGGAGATTCCCGGACTTATGGCCGGTACGGCAAGGCCGGATTCGGCTCGCTGTGTGGATATCACCACTCGGGGAGCTTTGCGAGAGATGGTGGTTCCAGGAATTGCAGCTGTTACCTTACCTCTGATTGTAGGGGCCATTTTGGGAGCGGAAGCGCTGGGTGGGTTTCTGGCCGGTTCCCTTGTTACAGGAGTTCCCCTGGCAATATTTTTCGCTAACACAGGAGGAGCCTGGGACAATGCCAAAAAATATATTGAGGAAGGCAACTTAGGAGGAAAAGGCTCGGACGTGCATAAGGCTTCCGTTATCGGTGATACTGTGGGAGACCCTTTCAAGGATACAGCGGGCCCCTCCCTAAATATCTTATTGAAGTTGATGGCTATAGTATCTTTAGTATTTGCCAATGCGATCCTGGCAATACACAACTGGGTGGTCACCCTCTTCCTCTAAAAAAAGTGACAGGTACTTTTTTGCCTGGCGCTTTTTTCGGTAAAAGATATGGAATTAGGAATTATTGGTCTTCCCAACGTAGGGAAATCGACGCTGTTTAACGCCCTGACTGCGGGTCATGCACCGGCTTCCAACTATCCCTTCTGTACTATCGAGCCTAATATTGGAATCGTGGAAGTTCCTGATGAGAGGCTGGAGAAACTGGGGGAGATTTATAAACCCCAAAAGTTGACCCATACCACGATAAGATTCTTAGACGTGGCTGGTCTGGCAAAGGGAGCATCGAAGGGCGAAGGTCTGGGAAACAAATTTCTATCCCATATTCGGGAGGTAGATGCTATAGTCCATCTTGTTCGCTGTTTCCCGGATGAAAAAGTAGTTAATGTTCTGGGAGATATCGACCCGGTGCGGGATATTGAAGTTGTCGACACCGAGCTTATGTTGGCAGACCTGGAAGTGGTGGGGCGAAATATTGAAAAATTGAGCGGTCCGGCCAAGAGTGGCGATAAGGAAGCTAAAGAAAGACTAAAAGCACTGGAAGAGATAAAGGAAGGCTTGGAGAAGGGAGTCCCTGCCAGGAGAATAGAAGTACCCGAAGATTTACGAGCCTCCTACAACCTACTTACAGCAAAGCCCGTTCTATACGTGGCTAACGTGGATGAGAAAGACCCCTCTTCGGGCAAAAAGGTGGAAGAGTATGCCCGAGCAGAAGGGGCTGAGGGTTTGAGTGTGTCGGCAGAAGTGGAAGCTCAAATTGCGCAATTGGAGAAGGGAGAGAGGGAGAAATTTAGAAAAGAGATGGGTATAGACAAGGGCGCATTGGAGCGTCTGATTCTCTCTTCTTATAAGTTGCTCGAACTGATTACTTTTTTCACTGTTGTGGGGACTGAAGTAAAAGCCTGGACAATAAAACGGGGTTCCCCGGCCGTATTGGCAGCAGGAAAGATACATTCTGACATGGAGAAAGGATTCATCAAGGCGGAAGTCTTTTCCTTTAGAGATTTAGAGAAAGGCGATGAGAAGACGCTACATGAGAAAGGATTGGTCAGGATAGAGGGAAAGGATTACGAAATTCAGGACGGTGATATAGTGCGCTTTAGATTTCGCGTCTAACATCATGTCATGCCGAACTCGTTTCGGCATCTCGTGACAGGGAGGAGATCCTGAAACAAGTTCAGGATGACAGAGAAAACAAGGATTTTTTTCTTGCAAGGTCGAGGCTAATTTTATATAATTCTAGTGAATTTTTTGTCTTTGAGATGAACAGGAGGGAATAAATTTCATGCCTACTTACGAAAGTATCTTTGTTTGTCCACCGGATTTACCAACTGAAGAACTGGATGAACTTGTCAAAAAGTTTGAGAAAATCATAACCCAGGGGCAGGGCGAGGTAATTTCCTGTAATAAATTGGGACGCAGGAAGCTGGGGTATGAAATAAAAGGTTATAAAGAAGGTTTTATGTATTGCCTCAATTTTAATTCTCCGCCGACTCTGGTCCCTGAATTGGAAAAGAATTACCGCGTTACTGATAAAGTAATCAGACATTTAATCGTGAAGGTAGACGAGAAGAGACTGAAAGAGAAAAAAGTAACCAGTGAAGAGTCAAAAGATGGAGAGGGAAAAGAGAGCCCTGCCAGTGATGTCTAAATAGAAGGAGGGATTAATAGTGGCTAGAGGCACTGTCAACAAGGTTATTCTAATCGGTCGTTTGGGTGGTGACCCAGAACTTCGCTATACACCGAATGGCGATGCCGTAGCAAATTTTAGAATAGCGACGAACAGGGTTTGGAAAGACCAGGAAGGCAATCAACAGGAGAGGACCGAGTGGCATAGGATAGTAGCCTGGAGAAAATTGGCAGAAAGGTGTGGAGAGTTTCTCAGGAAGGGAAGCCATGTGTATATTGAGGGGAGGCTGGAAACGCGTAGCTGGGAAGACAAAAATGGGAGCAGAAGATTTGTAACAGAAGTAATAACCGATCGGATGCAAATGCTTGATGCTAAAGGCCAGGTCAAGGCAAGTGAACAAGCTCCTCCCCCGGAAGAGGTTCTGGAAGAGAAAAAACTCGCCCAAGGCGAAGGAATAAAAGAGAGTGAAGCGGAAGACGAAATCCCGTTTTGAATTCTTCTTCCGGTAGTTGCTAAACAATCTCGGTGAAGGGTAGGTCAAAAAAATGGTTCCTAATGGAGAAAAAAAAGGTAGAGGAAGAAAAGGAGGCTTCGATTCCAGGAGGAGACGGTATCGACCTTTTCGAAAGAAGGTATGTCGTTTCTGTGTAAAGAAGATAGATTATGTTGATTATAAAGACATAGGGCTCCTGAGGAGTTACATTACAGATAGAGGCAAGATTCTATCTAATAAGATTACCGGAAACTGTGCCAAGCACCAGCGTAACTTAAGTAGAGCTGTAAAGAGAGCAAGAGTTATCGGTTTATTGCCATTCACCACGAGATAAAAGATGTCGTTCTCTCCGAAATACTTCGTCTATTCTGGAATAGAAAGTCATACCTTCAATTTTCCCCAGCTATTGGCTGAAATTGCCAGAGTTATCCATAAGCTATCTTTCCATATTGTAACTTCCCGATAAATCGGGACACCCATAAAGGGCTACACTACCCACAAAAAGAAATTAGGGGGAAGAATGAAAGTCATACTGTGTCAGACAGTTAAAGGCCTTGGTGAGAGAGGAGATGTAATTTTGGTGAGCGATGGCTATGGTCGGAACTATCTTATTCCTCGGCACCTGGCCTGGGAGGCTAACGAAAAGAATATCCGCAGGTTGAAAGAGGAGAAGCAAAAAGAACAGGAGAAAGATGAGAATATTTTGAGATCATCGGTCGCATTTGCCGGTAAGTTAGACAAAATTTCTTGTACCATTCCTGTCAAGGCGGGAGAGAGTGAGAAAATTTTCGGGGCGGTTACTTCTTCCGATATTCGAGAAGCTCTACTTTCCAAAGGAATAGATGTGGATAAGAAGGATATACTTCTGGATGAGCCGATCAAGGAATTGGGAGTCTATACAGTGGAAGTTAGAGTTCATCCCAAAGTTACAGGGAGAGTAAAAGTCTGGGTAGTAAAAGAGTAGGGAGGGGCAAAAAATGGTAAATTTAATAGATAAAATTCCGCCACAGAATATCGAAGCTGAGCGCTCGGTATTGGGAGCGATGCTTATCGAAAAGGAAGCAATTGCTAAGGCTATAGATTTTTTGAGAAGGGAAAGTTTTTATAATGAAGCACACCAGAGGATTTTCCAGGCGATTATCGACATCTACGATAAGAATAAAGCAGTTGACTTCATCACTGTTGCTGAAGAGTTAAAGAAGGCAAAACTACTCAAAGAAGTGGGAGGTGCTGCCTATCTGAGTAATTTGATAGATAGTGTTGCCACGGCAGCCAATGTTGAGTACTATGCCAAGATTGTGCAGGAGAAAGCGGTCCTTAGAAATCTAATTAGGTCCGCCACCCAGATTGTAACCGATAGCTATACCGATACCAAAGAAGTCAGTGAAATTCTGGATCACGCAGAGCAGGCAATTTTCAGTATCACCCAGAGCAAAGTTCAACCAGGATTCATTCCTGTTTCTGAAATGGTGCAGGGAAGTATTGATACTATTGAAAATCTATACAAGAAGAAGGACAGAGTTCCCGGCGTGCCTTCCGGCTTCATAGATTTGGACAAAAAGACAGGAGGATTCTACCCCTCAAATCTAATAGTTGTTGCTGGACGGCCTTCTATGGGCAAGACCTCGTTCTGTTTAAATATTGCTCGTAATGTAGGAATTAGTGAATCTCTTCCAGTAGCAATCTTTAGCTTGGAAATGTCTCGGGAAGAATTAGTTTTGCGCCTTATCTGTTCAATGGCTAGAGTGAGTCTCCATAGAGCGCGAACAGGTGTCCTAGATAAGAAGGACTGGACTCCTCTGACCAATGCCGCTTCTAATCTTTCCAACGCTCCCATTTTCATCGACGATTCTCCTGCAATTTCGGTCTTAGAGATGAAGGCCAGAGCCCGGCGATTACAATCTGAGAGGGGACTTTCTCTGGTCATCATCGATTACTTGCAACTTATGCCTGGTCGCACGGGAAGGTCTGAATATCGACAGCAGGATATCTCGGAAATTACGCGCTCTCTAAAAAATATGGCTAAGGAATTAAGAGTTCCTGTTGTGGCTATTTCCCAGTTGTCCCGGGAGACGGAAAAGAGAACATCGAAGAGGCCACAACTTTCCGATTTGAGGGAATCCGGGGCAATAGAGCAGGATGCCGACCTGGTTGCCTTTCTCTATCGAGAAGATTATTATCACCCTGAAAGAAAAGCTGATAAAGGAATTACAGAGGTAATTATTGGAAAGCAACGAAATGGTCCCACTGGTTCAGTGAAGCTGACGTTTTTGAATGAATATACTTCCTTTGAGAATTTAGCGAAACAACCCGAATAGAATATGCCAAAATCTCATTATCCTTCCAATTATGTTCTTCCCTTTCTCCGGCCAACCTGGGCTGAAATCGACCTGGCCGCTTTCAGACATAATTTCAAAGAGATAAAAGGTAAGCTCACCAAAGGCGCATCCTTACTTCCAGTAGTTAAGGCTGATGGTTATGGTCATGGCATGGAAGAGATTGCTCGCGCCAGTCTATCCTGTGGAGCGAAGCTTCTGGGAGTAGCCAATATTGAAGAAGGAATATTCTTGAGAAAGAGGAGGATTACAGCACCCATACTTATTCTGGGAAGTGTTTACCCTTTATCCAATTTTACTCATATTTTAAAATATAATCTTACGCCCACAATTTGTAGCCGCGAGGCTTCCCGGGAGCTTTCTAAAATCGCCAGGCGAAGAAAGAAGAAAGTGAAAGTTCATATAAAAATAGATACGGGAATGGGACGCATCGGCGTTTCAGCCGAAAATGCGGCAGATCTTGTAAAGAAAGTCGTACCGTTGCCAGGGATAATTGTTGAGGGAATCTTCACTCATCTTGCGGCGGCAGATAGCGATTATGAGTTTACTATGGAGCAGATTAGAAAATTCCAAGCAGTTATAGATGAGCTAAAGCGGGGTAGCATAAATATAAAGTATAAGCACGCGGCTAACTCTACAGCTGTTCTCAGGTATTCTAATGCACATTTTAACTTAGCCCGGCCCGGCATATCGCTTTACGGTCTTTTGCCCTTTGAGGGGGCAGAAATAGAGATAGACCTAAAACCGGTGATGCAACTCAAGACGAAGATTGTATTCATAAAAAAAGTAAGAAAGGGAACGAGCATAAGTTATGGTCGAACCTGGAAAGCAGAACGGGATTCCATAATCGGAACACTTCCTATAGGCTATGCTGATGGATACAATCGTTTACTCTCAAACCGCGGGGAGGTCTTAATTCGGGGAAAGAGAATCCCCGTTGTGGGAAGAGTATGTATGGATATGTGTATGGTTGATGTTACATCCTTACCGGACGTTAAGGTCGGCGGGGAAGTAGTATTAATCGGTTCTCAAGGAAAAGAAAAGATAACCGCTGATGAGATTGCCAAACTCATTGGTACCATTGGCTACGAGGTAGTCTGCGGAATCAGTAAGAGAGTTCCCCGGATCTACTTAAGGAGAGGAAAATGAAGAGAAATAGAGTAAAAGAGATTATAAAAAAAGGCAAAGTTGCGCTGGGCCCGTTTATGAAGTTTACTGATCCAGCTTCTGTGGAGATTGCAGGAAAGGCAGGGTTCGACTTTGTCATAATTGATATGGAACACGGACCGGTGTCAGTGGAGACAGCGCAGAATCTGATAAGGGCGGCAGAGTTGGTAGATATTACGCCCATCATAAGAGTGACTGAAAACGACCCTGGATTGATACTGAGGGCTTTAGATATCGGTGCGGGGGGCGTGGAGGTTCCACAAATTGGGAATAAGGAAGATGCCTCAAGGTTGGTGCAGTCGGCCAAGTTTACTCCCCGGGGAAGCCGTGGGGTGTGTCGCTTTGTGAGAGCTGCCGACTATTCTGCCTCGGATCGCTATAAGTATTTTGCAGAGGCAAATGAAGAGACTATAACCATACCCCATATCGAAGGGACAAAGGGAATAAGCAACCTGGAAGAGATATTGTCGGTAGAAGGCCTGGATATTATATTCGTTGGACCTTATGACCTTTCCCAGTCACTCAATATACCCGGCCAGGTGGAAGACCCTAAGGTCGTGGAGAAAATGAGAGAGGTAGTCAATATCTCCAGAAAAGCTGGACTTGCCGTGGGAACGTTTGTTGATGACGTTAAAGCGGCAAAGAAATGGATTGCTCAGGGAGTTCAGTATATATCTTTTTCAGTAGATGTGGGAATTTTCTACGAAGCCTGCAAGAATGTAGTGAAAGAAGTGAAGGAATAGATGATGTCGTCTAAGATTGTCATAACTATGGGTGATTCCGCGGGAGTAGGGCCTGAGGTTATCGTCAAGGCTTTGAGTCTGCCCGATACGTATAAGATTTGTCAACCGGTGGTAGTTGGTGATGCCAGAGTCTTAGAGTCGGTATTGGAGTCTTCGAAAGGTGCTTGGTCCAGAGAAAAGCTGAGGCTTAATCCCATCAAAGACATTAAAAAAGCAAGATTCAATTTTGGAGTTATCGACCTCTTTGATTTAGGTAATATAGACATGGATAGATTGAAATTAGGGAAAGTCAACTCTATGTGTGGCAAAGCAACACTTGAATATATTAAGAAGGGAATCGAAATAGTCAAGAGTGGCGGCGCTAAAGGGATGGTTACCGCTCCGCTTTGTAAAAAATCGATGGAAGATGCAGGATTTTCTTATCCCGGGCACACAGAGCTCTTAGCCGAACTCACCGGAACGAAAGATTTCGCTATGATGCTGGTGGGAGGGAATTTAAGGGTAGTCCTGGTGACCCGACATCTCCCCTTAAAAGAGGTAGCCTCTTCTCTTAGCAAAGAGAAGGTGCTTCTGGCCATAAGACTGGGAGTGGAGGCAATGAAGGCTTTAGGAATAGATTCGCCCAGAGTGGGAGTCTGCGCGTTAAACCCCCATGCCGGCGAGTGGGGAGTCCTGGGGAAGGAAGAGATGGAGACGATTATCCCTGCCATAGAAGAGGCGAAAAAAGAAGAGATAAATATTAGTGGCCCGTTCCCTGGCGATAAGGCATTCTATGATACTGCTGGTGGCAGATACGACTTAGCTATCGCGATGTACCATGACCAGGGGCAGGTTCCGGTGAAGCTTCTTTCCTACACCAAAAGTGTTAACGTTACCCTGGGCTTGCCTTTTGTCCGGACTTCACCATGCCACGGAACAGGTTTCGATATTGCCGGCCAGAATAAAGCAAATCCCCAGAGTTTTATGGAAGCAATAAAACTAGCCACAAAGTTGATAGGAAAGAAAGGATGAAGGGATAGTTATCGGAGTCGCTCGGTCAGCGAAACCTCGCTCTAAAATCCGCCAGCGCTCACGCCAAACCTGTCGGATTTGAAGCTCCTGCAACTATCCCTTCATCCTCAGGGTGATTGAAGGATGATGATGGAAAGGTTTAGGCCCCGCAAGCGGTGGGGACAGAATTTTTTGGTTGACCATAATATTGCCAGGAAGATAATCTCTTCTGCCGAACTGAATCCTAAAGATACAGTATTGGAAATCGGCGCGGGGAAAGGAATTCTGACGGGCAAGATTGCTTCCCAGGTCAAGAAAGTCATTGCCATAGAGATTGATAAAAAACTATGTAATTTTCTTCGGGAAGAACTGAAAAATTACAAAAACGTGGAAATTATAGAAGGAGATTTTTTAAAACTGGATATTTCCCGGTTTTTGGGCTCAGGCTCCAGGTCGTCTGTAAAGGTTATTGCAAATCTACCCTATTACATAACTTCCCCAATCATTATTAAATTGTTGAATATAAAGAAATGGTCGGAAGCCACCTTCATGCTCCAGAAAGAGGTGGGAGAGAGAATTACAGCTAGCCCCGGGGGGAAAGATTATGGCGCATTATCGATTGTGGTACAGTACCATTGCGGCGTGGAGAAGCAATTCAATGTGTCCAGAAATGTATTTCGCCCCAGGCCAGATGTCGATTCGATTGTTATTAAGTTGAAACTATTGAAACGTCCCGGGATAAAAGTAAAAGATGAAAAGCTATTCTTTGAAATTGTTCATGGGGCTTTTTCGCAAAGAAGAAAAAAATTGAGTAATTCCATTAGTAGTGTTCTAAAAATAGATAAACATTTCTTAGAAGACCTGTTGGAAAGATTGACCATTTCACCCGCGCGGAGAGCAGAAACCTTAAGTATAAAGGAATTTGCCACAATTTCCGACTCCCTGGGGAGTGTTGACGCAACCTGAAGGTTTGCAGCTACCAGATAAAAGAAGGGTAGCCGCTCCGATTGGTGGGAGCGACTTTTTTGCTAAAAGATGAGAAGGGTTTACGTTTTCCTGGTTTTTTTCTTGCTGATAGGTTCGCTTATCCTTATTTCTCTTTTTCAGAATAGGGATGTGGCTGATTTATCTCCCCCGGATGTTGTTGTCTCAACAGGAACATTTGCCCGGGGTGATTCCCTTTACAGTTGTCTGAGTGGCCAAGGGATTTCTCCCCAGGAGATTCTCGTTTTACAGAAACTGCTAAATCCGCTTTTCGATACCAGAAAGTGCTACCCGGGTGACAGTTATGAAATAATCATCTCTACAAGCGGGGTTCTGGAAGGATTCAATTACTATTCAGGACCTCTCGATATATATGGGGTCAAGACATCTCCTTCTGGAGAGCTAATCGCCTTCCACGAGAAAATACCTTTGGAGAAACGTCTTCTTGGATTAATAGGAAAAATAGATAGTTCTCTTTATGAGTCTATGGTTCAGCTTGGACAATCTCCGGAACTTACTATGAGGTTTGCGGATATATTCGCCTGGCAGGTCGATTTCCTGACCGAACCCCGTCCCGGAGATACGTTCAAGTTAGTTTGGGAAAGATTTTATAAGAACGGAGAAGAATTTTCCGATGGAACGATACTGGCTGCCCAGTATTTGGGTAAAGAGGGAAGGCATACAGCAATACTTTTTGAAGACCCGGAAGGCCGTAAGGATTATTATACTATAGAAGGTGAATCGTTAAGGAAAAGATTCTTAAGGTCTCCCCTGAACTATCGTAGAATTACTTCTTATTTCTCCTACAGGAGGTTTCATCCAATTTTGAAGTACTATCGCCCGCACTTGGGTATTGACTATGCCGCTCCTGTGGGGACTCCCGTGGTAAGTATTGGAGACGGAGTGGTAACTTACGCAGGATGGAAACGTGATTATGGGAGGTTTGTTAAGGTGAGACATCAAAATGGTCACTACTCCACTTATGGCCACCTTTCTCGGTACGGAAGAGGAATCAAAAGAGGGATTAAGGTGAAGCAGGGTCAGGTAGTTGGCTATGTGGGAACAAGTGGATTATCTACGGGCCCACATTTAGACTTTAGGTTAGTTCGTAATGGGAAGTTTGTGAATTTTTTGAAAATTCGGATTCCTGCTGCTGAATCTGTGAAGGAAATATACAAAAAAGAATTTGAGATAACAAAGAGGCAACGCCTATCCCAGGTGGGAATGCTCTCCTCCTACCGTTCATTTCCCCACCAAATTGTAGCCGCAGAGCGATAGCTCTATGAAATAATCCTACCACTATGGTCCTATCTTTAAAAATACCTGCTTAAGAATTAAGAAAGAATTAACAAAAAATTAACATTTCCTTAACCTATCCATAACATATACAGTATATACTTAATAGTGGATTATGGGGAGCCAAATGGATAAAAATTTACAAATATTTCATAATTCGTTTACAGAAATGGTACAACGAATACGTATAGCTATATCTAATTATCGTTTATATAAGGCGAAAAATCCGACAAAGGCAAACTCCGAGCAATCGGAGGGCGTCCCGAATTTTTGGGACTCCGACATGGGGTCGGGGCAAAACTACGGGTCTTATTGAGACAGCCGGGTTACCGCACACGAAATATGAGCAATAAGATAGCCGGGTTACCGAAGATTAAAGAATCTTTGACAACCCGGCTTTTTTATAAGGGAATTGGAAAGGGGTAGCAGAGTGAATCTCTACGTTGTGCCCGACAAATGGAGAGTCAGAAGCATGAACAGATTAAAGGTTGTAAAGACCATTTTAATTACACTTATTTTCCTGTTAGCCTGTCAATTTATCCACCTCACATACGCCTCAGCCCCGGGAACAACGGGAGCAAACTTCCTGAAGATAGGA
>Ga0224501_10003323_pt1 | contig 12640 bp, 14 predicted proteins | sample SF_Oct11_sed_USG_4_FD_169105 | JGI IMG/M metagenome (GOLD analysis project Ga0224501, IMG submission 169105) | Sediment microbial communities from San Francisco Bay, California, United States - SF_Oct11_sed_USGS_8_1 | ecosystem: Environmental > Aquatic > Marine > Sediment | place: USA... | reverse complement strand
CAAGGAGGGTGGTCTGGCAGAAGGTGCGACGCTGGTTGATGTGGGAAGTGGGTCCGGATGCATCGCTGTGACGCTCGCGACCATCCTCGAGGGAATCCGAATTCTAGCGGTTGATTGCTCCGCCGAAGCGTTAGCGGTCGCAAAGAGCAACGCTGCAAGACACGGCGTGGGAGAAAAGATTGTGTGGATCGAGGGAGACCTCTTGTCCCCATTGCAAGACCGTAACACGGTTGGAACAGTTGATGTCATTGTGTCGAATCCTCCGTATATTGCCGAGGGCGAATGGGAGCAACTCCAACCCGAAGTGCGAAAGTTTGAGCCACGATTAGCTTTGGTTGCTGGGCCGAGAGGGACTGAGTTTCATGAACGATTGTTCCATGACTCGAAAGAGTTTCTTATTCCCGACGGATTACTAGTAATGGAAATCGGCCAGGGACAGCTTCCTCTCGTGCAACACGCGGCAGAACAAGCCGGAGGCTATACGGGGCTTCAAACCGTCAAAGACGAAGCAGGCATCGAACGAGTCATGATCGCCCGGCGGGCTGGCTAGGAATCCAGGCATGGATGAAATCCTTATCAGCGGTGGGAAACGGCTGTCCGGGGAAGTCCGTATTAGCGGTGCCAAGAATTCGGCGCTCCCTATCCTGGCCTCGACCATTCTGGGCGGTGGGGAATGTATCATCACGAATGTTCCGAGGGTTGTTGATGTTTTGACGATGGGAAAGCTTCTGGGGATTCTGGGCGCCAAAGTGTCACATGAGGGCAATCGTGCAGTCATCCAAGCCGATGTGATTGAATCGACAGAAGCCCCCTACGATCTCGTCAAGACCATGCGTGCGTCTGTGCTTGTGCTGGGACCATTGTTGGCGCGTTGGGGTGAAGCGAAGGTTTCTCTTCCTGGCGGTTGTGCGATTGGCTCTCGACCGGTCAATCTTCATCTGGCCGGATTGGCTAAATTGGGGGCCGACATCTCCATTGACCATGGCTATATCACCGCCAAAGCAACACGGTTACGAGGTGGACGCATTTATAGCGATACGCCGACGGTGACTGGCACGGAAAATCTTATGATGGCGGCGTCACTTGCCGAGGGTACGACTGTGCTGGAAAATTCGGCCAAAGAGCCGGAGATCGTGGACTTGGCTGATTTTCTCATCAAGCGTGGGGCTAGAATTCACGGAGCAGGAACCGATGTGATCACGATAGAGGGGGTGCGAGAACTCCATGGCGGAGATCACGAAGTAATCCCGGATCGTATCGAGGCCGGCACCTATCTGGCAGCGGCTGCCGTCACTCGGGGTGATGTGACGGCGACCCACTGTCGCCCTGGCCATCTTGAAGCGGTGCTGATGAAATTACGTGAGGCGGGTGCGGAAATACAGGAAGAGAAAGACACGGTGCGGTTGACCATGCCCGGCAGTCTGCGAGGAACTGATGTGAAGACCTTGCCGTTCCCTGGATTCCCCACCGATATGCAGGCCCAAATGGCTGCGGTGATGAGCCTGGCCCAAGGCATCAGCGTCGTCACCGAAACCGTCTTTGAGAGTCGGTTTATGCACGTGGAAGAATTGCGACGGATGGGAGCTGATATCCGTGTGGAAGGCAATCGGCTGGTCGTGACCGGATGTAAGAACCTGACTGGAGCTCCTGTCATGGCCTCTGATCTGCGTGCAAGCGCAGGTCTGATCGTCGCTGGGTTGGCGGCCGAGGGGACAACCCAAATCCAGCGCGTCTATCATCTTGATCGAGGATATGAACGGATCGAAGAAAAGCTTAGAGCGTTAGGAGCTAACGTTCAGCGCCGACAGGGTTCGGCTACGCATTAGGAATAAGCATGGTGACGATTGCCCTATCCAAAGGAAAGCTCATCGATTCGGCACTCGAACTCTTCCGGCGAGCCGGCTATACAATTACCGGCTTATCGGGGGATAGCCGACGACTGATTTTCGTCAGCCGTGAGAACGATATGACCTTCCTCATCGTCCGACCCAGCGATGTCCCGACTTATGTGGAATATGGTGGAGCAGACGCCGGAATTGTCGGAAAAGACGTCTTGATGGAGCAGGAAAGTGATGTATACGAACCATTGGATTTGGGCTTCGGAGCGTGTAGAATCTCGGTCGCCGCGCTCCAGGGAGAGGGATTGAATGATCGCCTCTCTTCGAAGGTGCGTATCGCGACAAAATACCCTCGGATCACGGAGCGCTACTTTAACAAGCGCGGGCTTCCGATTGAGATCGTCAAACTGTATGGGTCGATCGAGTTGGCGCCGGTGGTGGGACTAGCTGATCGGATTGTAGACTTGGTCGAAACCGGCAGCACGCTCAAAGCGCATGATCTTGTCGAGGTGGAAGTGATTGCCAAGTCGTCCGCGCGGTTCATCGTCAATCGGGCGAGCTTTCGACTGAAGCAAGAGCCGCTGATGGCATTGATTCGAAAGCTTCGATCGGCGGTACGGAGCCAGGGGATTGAATCCGGGAATGGCCGTCCATCGCCTGTAACTAGTCGTAAGAAAAGAGTCGCTCGCTGATGAAAATTATCACACAAGCAGATCGCAACTTTCTTCCATCCCTGAAGAAAGCCTCGCTTCGAGGTCGCACAACCGGGGCTGCGGTGGAAAAAACCGTGCGGACGCTTTTGCAGGCCGTCGAGCGAGGAGGGGATAAGGCCGTCCTCCGTTACACCAAGCAGTTCGACAAAATCACACTGAAAACGGAAGCCCTACGCGTCACGCCGGAGGAGATCAAGAACGCCTACTTTCATATCAGGAAAGACGAGGGTGATGCGCTGCGTCTGGCTGCACAGCGGATTACGTCCTTTCATGAGCGGCAGCGGACTAAGACCTGGATGTATCAGGACGGTGATGCCACGTTGGGGCAGGTTGTGGTACCCGTCGACGCGGTCGGAGTGTATGTGCCTGGAGGGAAAGCCGTCTACCCGTCATCCGTGCTGATGTGTGCAATTCCGGCCAAGGTTGCGGGTGTTGCTCGAATTGTGATGGTCACACCGCCACAGAAAGAGGGGATCAACCCCTATTTGCTGGTTGCAGCCGATATTGCCGGGGTCACCGAGATTTATCGGGTCGGTGGCGTTCAGGCGGTGGCGGCACTTGCCTATGGAACAAAGACCATTGACCGAGTCGACAAGATCGTCGGGCCGGGGAATATCTACGTCGCCACGGCCAAACGCTTGCTGTACGGCACGGTTGGGATCGACATGGTCGCCGGTCCCAGTGAACTGCTGGTAGTAGCGGACGACGATGCCAAGCCGGCCCATGTGGCAGCGGACCTGCTCTGCGAAGCCGAGCATGATGAAGACGCGCAGGTGTTCCTCGTCACGACATCTGAACGGTTGGCGAAGGATGTCTCCAAGCTGATCGAGAGTCAACTGAAGGGACTTCAGCGAGAAAAAATTGCTTCGAAGTCGATCGCGCGCCATGCAGTGGCGTTCGTCGTCCCCACCTTGGATGAAGCCATCGTGGTGGCCAATGAAATCGCGGCGGAACATTTGACCCTCTCAGTGGATAATCCCTTCGATTATCTGGAGAAGATTCGTCACGCTGGGGCGCTCTTCTTGGGGCGCTATACGCCACCGTCGGTGGCCGATTATGTCGCTGGCCCGAATCACGTCTTGCCGACGGGGGGAACTGCCCGGTTCTTTTCCCCGCTGTCCGTCAACGACTATGTGAAGGTCAGCAATATCGTGCACTATACGAAACAAGAATTGGCCAAGGTGAAAGATCCTCTCATTCGCCTCGCGCAGATCGAAGGATTTGATGCGCATGCCAAATCGGCCCAGAGCAGGTTTTCATGAAAAAGAATGGGTCGGTTCCACGTCAGGCTAGTATCCACCGCGCGACGAAAGAAACCGATATTCGTGTCGAATGGGCCTTGGATGGCCGAGGGCAAGGGAAGATCGATACCGGCATCCGCTTCTTCGACCATATGTTGGAACTGCTGGCAAGACATGGGTTTTTTGACCTGACCGTGCAGGCAAAGGGCGATCTCGACATCGACGAACATCATACGGTTGAAGATGTCGGCATCGTCATGGGGAAGGCCTTGCACCAGGCACTGGGTGAAAAGGCCGGTATCAAGCGATTCGGATTTGCCTCAGCACCGCTCGATGAAACATTGGCTCAGGTCACTGTGGATCTCAGTGGCCGACCGTTCTTGGTCTACAACGTGAATTTGCCTGACCGGAAAATCAAAGCGTTCGATCTTGGCCTTTTTGAGGATTTCTTTCAGGCTTTTGTCACCCACGGTGGGCTCAATCTGCATGTGAATCTCATGTATGGCCGCAATCCTCACCACATCATGGAAGCCATCTTCAAGGCCCTTGCCAAGGCACTGGATCAAGCGACGATGTTGGAAGAACGGCTAGCCGGGAAAGTTCTGTCGACGAAGGGGATGCTGTAACGAAGAAGCACTGCCAAATATGGTTTATCTGAAGGGCAGGTTTCTGAAAGGGAGCCTGCCTTTTGTGTTTCATTGACCTGAGAGGTAGGCTGTCGTTTTTCTATGGATAAAAAGCGTCATCACTATGTCCCTAAGACCTACCTGAAGTCGTTCTGTGATGATTCCGGAAAGCTACTGGTTTATCGCAAGGACGATCCATCGAAAGCTATCCCACTGTCACCAGACAATACGGCTTTTCATAAGTACTACTATTCTCAGCCTTTGCCTGATGGTGGAAAAGATCACAACGTTCTCGAAGATTTGTTTTCTAAGGTAGAAGAGAAATGGCCGGAGATTGTCGCGCGACTTCACCGGCAAGAGGATGTCAACGATTCACTGGAGAATATTTTCCAATTCATGGGGCTACAGCGTGCGCGTGTGCCTTCAAGTCGTGATGCAACTGAGAGAATAGAGGCGGAACGTATCATAACCCTAGTTCGTCGTATGGATGCGGCAGGGGAGCTACCACCTAAACCCAAGGGTTTTGAGGATATTCTTGATCATGTTGAAGTTCCAATCAACCCCCACCAGTCCATACATGCTATGCCTCATGTTATGCAAGGAATTAGCCGGGTATTCAGTCAGATTGGGATTGGAGTGTTGCACAACAAGACCGCCGTTCCATTTTTGACCAGTGACAATCCCGTAGTGTGGTTTGATCCTTCCACTTCTGAGCTTGATCTTAAGCCGTACGTCCTTAAGCTTGATGGTCAGATCGTTCTGCTTTTTCCGGTTAGTCCATCACTGCTTATCTATGGGCATACGTCCATTTTGGAGCGGTTTGTTGCAGAAGGATTAGGACATGCGGATTTGTCTGATGCTGGCTTTGTCGAGATGATCAATCGGCAAGTTTGTCGTTTCGGGTACCAGGCTATCTTTGCGCAAGAGACGGGACAAGAAGGACTTATACAGGAACATGCTGAGTTATCACCCAGCGTCCGGTTTGACAGAATTGGAGTTGGTAAAGATGAGGCGATCGTTTTTGAAATGGTATTCGGAAAACGAGAACGAAAGCCAAGATGGATCGATTGACCACGGGTCCTAGGTCTCTAGGAGGAGAGACCATCCCAGGCTGAACTAAGGGCAGGTTTTCACGATCGCCGATGAGAAAGTTCGGAAGTCGCCCAACTGTTTGGTGATGATGGAATGGACGACCTCAAGATTCAAGCGGGTGTATTCGTGGATGGCCACGTTGCGGAAACCGACCATTCGTTGCATGCGTTGAGCCAGGTCGGCGGGAAGAATTCCACCAGTTTGTAGAAGAGAGAAGGCATCGCGACTGTCCTGAGGCACGCCGAGTTTCCGTTGGCTGACTACGTACATGGCCAGATCGATAATGGTTTCACAGGCTCGCTGAAGATTGAGCACGATCGCATCCTGCTTGGTTTGATTCTCAACGAGGTTCTGGTCATTGCCCGCGTATTCTTCTTCAATGCGATGAAGACATCGCTCAATGCTGGCGGCCTTGTTGAGAATGACATCGTCAGCCATAGACTAACCCACTCGCACTGATTCTCTTTAGAATATCGCGCCGTTCCTCGTTAAGCCTGGCATAGTCTGAATACGTATACATTTCGAATTCCCGACGGGCTTGCTCATCCACACTTGTCAAGCAGGTGCCGGTGGAAATAATCTGCATCCGCATGACCGTTGATGCCGAGCGAAGGTCAACAAGATCGACGTCACGATGTAACTGAATCGCCAAATCCTGGGCCAATTCAAAACGGCGCAGTTCCGGCAAGGCCTCTCGTGAGAAAATGGCGAGATCAATGTCGCTCTCAGGTCGAACGGCGCCCCGTTCCGCTGAGCCAAATCGATACAAGGCAATGAGGCTTGGGATAGCCTTTTGGATGTATGCGATCAATAAAGAGTCGTTCATAGCTTTAGGCAGTCATTACGTTAACTCAGGCTACTGGTTCACTCCAATCCTGTCAATCGAAAGGCCAGGTCACTCCGAGATGGAAACCCAGTGCTGGGTGGAATGTAAGGGCATAGATTGGCAGTGGCAGGAACCTTCTAGTTGCGGTATTGTTACGACTTCTTAAGTGCGGACGGTTTTATGATTGCCATCATTGATTACGGAATGGGGAATTTGCGCAGTGTCTCCAAGGCCTTTGAGGCAGTGGGGCACCAGGCGATTGTGACACGCGAGGGCTCTTCAATTCAGAATGCCAGCCATGTGGTGTTGCCGGGTGTCGGGGCGTTTGGCGATTGCATGGCGCATTTGGATCAGTATGGATTGATCGATCCGATCAGAGCCGCGATTCAGTCGGGGAAGCCATTTTTGGGGATTTGTCTCGGGTTCCAGCTCCTATTTACGGAGAGCGAGGAATTCGGCAGGCATGAAGGGCTAAACATTTTCCCAGGGAAAGTTCGAGGCTTTTCGAAGGATCGTACCTTGAAAGTTCCACATATGGGCTGGAATCAGGTGCATGTCCAACGGTCTTGTCCGCTTTTCGAAGAGATTGCCGATGGGACGGATTGGTATTTCGTCCACTCTTTTTTCGTAGACCCAGAGGATAAGCAGATCACCGCCACGACGACGACATACGGCATACCGTTCACATCCAGCATCTGGAAGGATAACGTGGTGGCGTGCCAATTCCATCCGGAGAAGAGTCAGGCGGTCGGGTTACGACTCATCAAGAATTTTGGAGCCTGGAAGTGAGGGGGCATCGCATGCAATTGCGCATGGTATTGGCGATAAGCCTTGTTGCTGCGGCAAGCATTGCGATGGGTTGCAGCGGATCAAAAGTGGCGACCAAGTCGGCTCCTGAACTGTCTCGTTACCAAATTCGCTCCATGGCTCTCCTGCCTTTTACGTCGATTCGCACTCCCCAAGCGCGCGATCAAGATGATCACTTTCTTCCGACTCCCGAGAGTATCCGTCGATCCGACATTTCGTTGGGAGTTCCACCGGCTGCACAACGGCTGTCAAGGGAAACGATGGTGGTGCCTGTCTATGCAGCAGAGAAAGTGACGGGGTTATTCTGGGGACGCCTCCAGGAGTGGAAAGGCGTTCAAGTCTTGTCTCCCGGTGAATCGGCTCGAGTGTCCTTGGGAAGCGGGGAGTTCACGGAAGGGACGCCAGAAAAAGCTGCGGCCGAAGTCGCCAAGCGACTGAAGGTGGATGCAGCCTTGCTGGGTCTCGTATCGGCATACCAAGAGCGTGTAGGCGGTCGACTAGGGGCAAGTCCTGCTGCAACAGTTGGTTTCGAGGCTAAGGTGGTGGCGGCGGACGGACAGGTGCTTTGGGTCGGGAGATACTATGAGCGGCAGCGGCCCATGACGGAAGACTTGATTGGATTCTTGCAGCGGTGGACATTCGTGACGGCGGGGGAACTGGCAGAATACGGCGTTGATCAAGTATTGAAAGAATTTCCATTCGGGAGGGGAGAGGGGCGGTAAGGTGTTGATCATTCCTGCCATTGATTTGAAGGATGGGCGTTGTGTCCGGCTACGCCAGGGGGATATGGCGGCCGAGACCATCTATTCTGACGATGTGACGGAAGTCGCACGCAAGTGGCAACAGAGTGGAGCAGCCTTAATCCACGTCGTGGATTTGAACGGAGCCGTCGACGGTGAGCCTAAAAATTTGCCGCACATCCAGTCCATCGTGAGATCGGTCAGCGCCTCCATCCAGGTTGGGGGCGGCATCAGGACTCTGGATACGGTCCGGCAGTATCTGAACGCCGGTATATCGCGCGTGGTGCTCGGCACCGCAGCACTTACGAATCGGACGTTTCTCGAAGAAGCCTGCAGGGAATTTCCCCACCGGGTCCTCCTCGGGCTCGATGCTAAGGATGGCCGAGTGGCAGTCAAGGGCTGGACGTCGGTGTCGGAGGTCAAAGCCATAGATCTCTTGCTAGAGCTCTCGGACTGTTCGATCGGGGCGGTGATTTACACCGACATTGCACGAGATGGGATGCTCAACGGACCGAATCTGTCCGCCCTGCAAGAAATCGTAGAATGTTCGCCATTTCCGGTGATTGCTTCAGGAGGCATTACCAGCTTGGAAGATCTGCGAGCGGTGCAATCCCTCGGGACCCAGATCGAAGGAGCGATTGTTGGGAAAGCGTTGTACGATGGCAAGTTAGACTATCAGGCTGCGATATCCGCTCTAAACTCCCACCCTTCTGCCGGTCGCCATGCTGACTAAGCGCATCATTCCATGTCTAGACGTCAAAGCAGGTCGTGTGGTCAAGGGTGTCAGCTTTGTCAATCTTCGCGATGCCGGTGATCCGGTTGAAGCTGCGGTGGGGTACGACCGTGAGGGAGCGGATGAGCTCTGCTTTCTCGATATCACGGCCTCGCATGAAAATCGGAAGACGATCATTGACGTGGTTGAGCGGACCGCTGCCCGGGTCTTTATGCCGGTGACAGTCGGTGGTGGAGTGGGGACGCTCAACGATATCCGAGCCTTGTTGAATGCTGGGGCAGATAAGGTGAGCATCAATACCGCAGCTGTTCGCCGACCCGAGTTCGTCAAGGAGGCCGCAGAACGATTCGGCACGCAATGCATCGTGGTGGCGATCGATGCCAAGCGCTCCACGGCTGGGCACTGGGAGGTCTTCACGCATGGCGGCCGCACGGCAACCGGAATCGATGTCGTCGAGTGGGCTGCACGGATGGAACAGTATGGTGCCGGGGAGATCCTATTGACCAGTATGGACCAGGATGGCCAGCAGACGGGGTATGACTTGGATCTGACCGCTACAGTCTCAGGAACCCTGTCGATCCCGGTGATTGCGTCAGGCGGAGTCGGGACGCTGGAGCATCTGTACGATGGATTTGTGAAGGGCAAAGCCGATGCGGTTTTAGCCGCGTCCATTTTCCATTTTCGGACCTATACGATCGCTCAAGCGAAGACGTATTTACGAAAACGTGGTGTCCCTGTGCGAGTGGATGCGCTTTCTGGGGTCGCGTGACATGGCGAATCTGGCTACGACAAATCAGCTTCAATTCGATGGACAAGGTCTCATCCCAGCGGTGATTCAGGATTGGCTCGACGGGACGGTGTTGATGCTCGGGTATATGAACCAAGAGGCACTGGCCAAGACCGTTGCTACAAAGAAAGTCCATTTTTGGAGTCGGTCTCGAAAAAGACTGTGGGAAAAGGGCGAAACATCTGGGCATACGCTTCAGGTCAAGGAGCTCTTTATTGACTGTGACAACGACACCATTCTCGTCAAAGCGCAACCTGTCGGACCAACTTGCCACACAGGGGAGCAAGCCTGTTTCTTTTCTGGACTGGATGAACAGGGCCAGCTCGTTCCGTTAGGTTCCGAAGAGGCTCAAGGTGGAATTCTTGAAAGTGTCCTCCGTACGATTCGAGATCGCCGTGCTAATCCCCAGGTCGGCTCCTATACCTCGAAGTTGTTCGAAGGAGGACATGACAAGATCTTGAAGAAAGTGGCGGAAGAAGCCGGAGAGGTCTTGTTGGCATCGAAGGGGGGAAAAAAAGAGGAGATCATTTACGAGGTCGCTGACTTGTTCTTTCATACCCTTATGGTCCTGGGATATCATGACCTCTCGCTGCAGGACATCTATGGAGAGTTGGGACGGCGATTTGGAAAGTCTGGGTTGCGGACCGAAAAGTAGAATACCGGCCTTCTACGATGAGCGCCAGCCATCCGATCGGGGATTCAATCACGCATCATGAGGTCACCATGAGCGAGTGTCTTTTTTGCAAGATCGTGGAGAAAAAGATTCCGACGAAGCTTGTTCAGGAGGATGAGCATACAGTAGCCTTTGACGACATCAATCCTCAGGCGCCTGTTCATACGCTGGTGATCCCCAAGCGGCATGTCACAGCCATTCAAGACTTGGGACTAGAGGATGAAGCGCTACTCGCGAGATTGCTGATGAGCTGTACCAAGGTCGCAGCCCTCAAAGGCTTACAGAACTCTGGCTATCGGATCGTGACGAATACCGGGAGAGATGCAGGACAAACCGTCTTTCATCTCCATTTTCACGTCATGGGTGGCCGATACATGACCTGGCCTCCTGGCTGATGAAATTCCATAATTGACAGATTTTTGTCCCGTCTGTTAACCTGAACGGTCAACTCTTCCGACAACTTAGCACCGACTCGTCCAGTGATACGAGTTGAGACTCCAGGAGCTGCGACTCTCGTGGGGCAAGGTTTAATTTCCGATGACACGATCGAACGTATCAAGGGCCGGGTGGACATTACCGACATCGTGAGTCACCACGTCTCTTTGAGCAAGGCTGGGCAGAATCTGAAAGGACTCTGCCCCTTTCATCACGAAAAGACACCATCTTTTACGGTGAGTCCCTCTAAGCAGATCTTCCACTGTTTTGGCTGTGGCGCCGGTGGCAATGTGTTTACCTTTCTGTCACGCCTTACCGGGGCAAGTTTTCCCGAAGTGGTGCGCGATCTCGGACGAACAGTCGGGATTGAAGTGGAAGAGAAAGCTGCAAATTCAGGGCATCAGGCCGTGATGGCGCAGACAGTTGAGCGGGTCAATCAGGCGGCAGCCACGTGGTTTCAGGGGAACCTAAGGGATGCGCGAGCCGGCTTCGAAGCCCGTGAGTATTTGGCACACCGAGGGGTTGAATCGCGCATGATCGACCAGTTTGGAGTTGGAGTGGCCCCTGCCGAATGGGACGGACTCTTGCGAGCGTTGACCAGTAAAGGGTTTTCGCAAGGCGATCTCACGGCCGCCGGTTTGGTGATTGCCAGAACCAACCAGTCCGGATTCTATGACCGGTTCCGCGCCCGTGTGATGTTCACGATTACGGATGTGCGCAAACGTGTGGTGGGGTTCGGCGGCCGTGTGCTGGGTGACGGTATGCCCAAGTATCTCAACTCGACCGAAACGCCGCTCTTTAAGAAAGGGCAGACGCTGTTTGCGCTCGATCATGCGAGGGAAGCGATCGCACGGACAAAGACCGTCATCGTGGTCGAGGGCTATTTCGATGCGATCGCACTGCATCAAGCGGGGCTGACGCATACGGTCGCGACCTTGGGGACTGCACTGACGTCCGATCATGTGCAGGTGTTGCGGAGATTTGCGTCAAAGGTCGTGTTGCTGTTCGATCCTGATGCCGCCGGGGTACGAGCCGCGTTGAGAGGGTTAGATCTGTTTGTGAACAGCGGACTGGGCATCAAAGTTGTGACGCTGCCGGTGGGAGAAGACCCCGACACGTACGTTCGGAAGGAAGGCCCTGACGCATTCGTTCGGCTGGAGGAACAGGCTCCAAGTTTGTTGGACTTCGCGCTGGAACAGAGTCTCAAGGCGACGGAGGCGAGTACGATCGAAGGGCGGATCCGCAGTGTGGATGAAGTTCTGCGTATCTTACAGAAGAGTGAACATCCGATTGAGCGTGAAGAGCGTCTCAAAGTCGTGGCAGAGCGGCTGGGAATCAATCAATCGCGTTTGATCGAACGGTATCCTGTCCTCACTCGGCAGCAACAACCTGGTTCGAGACAGTTACGACAAACAGTCACTGCCACTCCAATGGAGACGTTATTCAAGGGGGTGCCTGAGGAACGAGACCTCGTCGTTCTCCTGTTACGCGGTAAACTTTCGGCCACCGATGTGCGACGTTTACAGCCGGACCAGTTTTCAGTCGAAGGCTGTAAGAAGCTCGTTGACGTGGCACTGACCTACGTGGATCGCGATGGACGCATTCCAGTCCAGCCGGTACTGGATCAATTAGTGGATGATCCGGATTGCGGTGCCCTGGTGACGGAATTGTCACTTCGCGACGATCATTTCGATGACGAATTGGAGCACGCAAAAGACTGCCTGGATCGTCTGGATCGCAAGCGATCAGACCAGGCGATGAGGGAGCTCATTGCGAAATTGAAAACGGCCGAGCGGGAAGGCCGTGCGGATGAAGCGGGTGTACTCAACGTGCAGATCAATCAAATACGGATGCGGAAAGCCGGCACGCCGACGGTCGGCGCAGTTTCATTGGTGAAGGAGTAGTCATGCCGAAACAAGAGTTACTCGGTGAGGTAAAGAAGCTGATTTCAATCGGGAAGGAAAAAGGGTTCCTGACGTATGACGAACTCAACAGCACCTTACCCGCGGAAGTGGTGTCGTCAGACCAGTTCGGTAGCATTATGGCGATGTTCGGTGAGATGGACATCGAAATCGTCGAGACGGCTGATGGGGAACGGGTGCAAAAGCGATCGGATGGCGAAGTCAGCG
>Ga0224501_10003321_pt1 | contig 12645 bp, 13 predicted proteins | sample SF_Oct11_sed_USG_4_FD_169105 | JGI IMG/M metagenome (GOLD analysis project Ga0224501, IMG submission 169105) | Sediment microbial communities from San Francisco Bay, California, United States - SF_Oct11_sed_USGS_8_1 | ecosystem: Environmental > Aquatic > Marine > Sediment | place: USA... | reverse complement strand
GCTTGCCAGCCTCTACCGGATTATAAGTGACCCGGAGAATTTCGCCTTCTACGACTTCTATTTTGTCGATCTTGATGCGAGGCCTTTCGCCATGCCTTCTCAGCCACTCAAGCCACTCAACCACGGCAGCCCTAACCTTCTTTAGGGCACTTTCAGGAGTTCTTCCAAAAACCCAGCAACCAGGACAATCTGGAACAAAGGCTCCAGTGCCGCCAGAGCCAACCTCTAAACACACAAGAATTTTCATTTGGCCCACATCCGTTATTATTTCCAATAGTTCACTTGGCATAAAGTTTCCTGTGTGTGCGTTAAACTTTAATCCCCCCCGCGCGCGCTTCCCCTTTGTAACCTGGAAATTCTTCACTCAAATTTGTTTTCTCCTCTCCTATTCTATAGATACTCTTACTGAAAATATCTTCCACTTACTTGAATATTCGTTGTTATTTGGTTAACTAATTTAGAAATAAAACCTAATTTAAGCTTATTTCGTGAACTCTGGAACAAGCTACAAAATGCCCGGGCTCAATTTCTAAATTCTCCGGTTGTTTTTTGTTGCATATATCCTTTGCATATCTACACCTCGGATGGAACCTACAGCCAGCTGGTAAGTTATATGGATCGGGGGGAGATCCTGGTATCCCTTTGAATTTCATCACTGAGTTCAAAAGCCCTTTTGTGTAAGGATGAGCTGGCCTTTTAAATATCGTTGTAACATCACCATACTCCACGATCTTACCAGCATACATTACTCCAACATGATCCGAACTCTCCGCTATAACACCGAGATTATGGGTCATCAGGAGCATGGAAAGATCGAACTCTTTTTTTAACCTCTTGATTAACTCTAAAATCTGCCTTTGCACCAACGCATCCAAAGAGCTCGTTGGTTCATCTGCTATGAGAAGCGATGGATCGCATATCAGCGCCATGGCAATCATTATTCGCTGCCCCTCGCCTCCACTAAAACTATGTGGACCGTGAGAGTATCTTTTCTTGGCATCTGCTATCTCAACCCTTCCAAGATAATCAAAAACAATCTGCCTTATCCTGTTCCACTTCATCCTCTCATGGGCATCAACAGGCTCTCCGATTTGATATCCTATCATCATCAGCGGATGCATCGCAGCTATTGGGTTTTGAAAGATCATCGATATCTCTCTTCCTCTAAGCCTTCTTATCTCATCCTCGGATAATTTGAGCAGGTCCCTGCCTTTGAAAAAGATTTGCCCTTCAACAATTTCACCTTTTGAGATAACTTTTGTTGACATGAGTCTAGGAGTTATTTCAAAAAGATGCGGAATCAGCCTTAGGATTGAAAATGCAACCGTTGTCTTTCCTGATCCTGTTTCACCCATGAGACCAAGGGCTTTTCCTTTATAGATTCTGAAACTCACACCATCAACAGCCTTTATTGTTCCTTTATCAGTGTAGAAATTGGTTTTGAGATTTTTTACATACAACAGCTCTTCTAAGCTTTCGTTTCGCATAGGCACCATCCAGATGTTCTATTTTAAAGAATGTTTCTTTTTATATAGATTGACTGAGTAGTTGATGATTTTTTTAGCTTCTTGAGCATTTTTCCAAGCTTTCTCGTCAACAATTTCACGTTCACAAATCTTGCATTTTCGATCATTTAGAGGCTTACGACCTGACTTCCTAATATTTACCAATTTCCAAGGCATATTTCACAGCTCAATTACAATTATTTTGTTTGTGTGGGCTTTCAGAAGAATTGGTGTCTATTTATAAACTTTTTTCAGAATTGATTACATCTTAGGGCTACTTATTTCCTACATTTAGTAATTCCATTGGTTCATACATGGGAACTAGGACTTTGACTTTAGGTTCTGGAAAAGGTTGCTCTAGGAAAATCTTGCTTACTGAAACTCTATTCCAATGACCGCAATTGGAACATTTCATTCTGAGATTTCGTATCTTAAGTTTTACGAAATATATAGAATTGATATACCTATTTTCACCCATGCATGCAAGCAAGAAACAGAAATGTCGTCTTGCTGGTCTTTTCCCGAAGTGCAGCTACTTCTTGCTCAGGTAACTGTTTAATGCTTTGAATCCTTTCTGCATTGTGTCTGAATGCCTTTTTCCAATGTTCACGAACGGAGAGACAAGAGAAAATAATAGTCTATTGGTTCTGGCGTTAAATCGATATTGCACCTTCGTCTTTCCATCGGTTGGCTCAAATGTATATTCCCCAGTTCCTACAAAGTCACCTGCAATCTCCACTTCTATCGACTTGGCTTCCACAATCTTTGTCACCCTATCAGAAACCTTAATGTTCATTCTACTTGTAGGATTAATGGTTACGTCAAAAATTGCACCCTCACGGTCGACTGGTATATCCCCTCTTAGCTTGGATTCACAATAAGGCATCCACCAATTTGTGACCCCTGCATACATGTCCAAAATAGCCTTGTAGACTACCGTAGGTGGGCTATCTATGACGGCTTCATCAAGAACATCAATTTTTGGCATAACATCCGATTGTTCCTTTCCACTTAAAGCGTTTTCTCAACTGCTTCCTGAGTCTCAGTTACGTTCGCATTAGCATGTCTCAGTTACAGTAGCGTTAGCATGTTCAAGTTACAGTAGCGTTAGCAATTCATAACTACAGTCGCAGTTAGACCAGCGTCGCAGATTTTTTTTGTGTGTGCATTAAAATTTAACCCCAAACCCAAACCATGCGCGCGCGCGGAGGAACCTGGGTTTTTAAATGAAATCAGGAATTATGCTCGATAGAAGAGTGTTCTATAAGAAATGTTACTGAAGGTTTTATTAATGTCTCATGCAGAATCCAATTCAGACGAAATAATGAATGAAGGGGTAAATAAGAAAAACCCTGGGTGATTCCTAGGGAGGCGGGCACCGCCTAGAGTCAATGGAGGCTCAGAAAGAGACCAGAAGGGGAGAGAGGAGGAATGTGAAATGAAGAAGAGGATTTTGATTGGTGTTTTAGTAGCCATACTTGCCATAGGATTGGTCAGCGCCGTCGTATATTATCATTTGGGATTCCGCCAGAGAGCCGAAGTTAGTCCCGTAGCCATAGTCACAGTGTACCAAAACGCGACACTAACGGACAAACTTGAGCAGGGAGAAATGCTCGATTGGGGCTCCGTTAGTTCAGGAACGCAAACCATGCCGCTGTGGATCAAAAATACTGGAACGGTTAACGCCTCTATAGGGTTCAATTACAATAATGAGCAGTTCCCTGGAGATTGGACTTTATCCTGGGATTACGATAATACCAAACTGCTTGTTAGTGAAGTCAGAACTGTTACGCTAAACTTAACATTACCAGCAGACGTTCATGCTGGATCTTGGGAATGGGACTCGGATATCAGCGCTTGGGAAGTACCCTAATAGTACGATACGACAGCCATGTGACAATTAGATGTCGGGTTAGAGTCTAAACTTACTCATTATTTCAGACATCTTTCTTTTTTATTATGAGAATAATTCACCAATGCGCGCGCTACTGAACAGTATAATGCGCGCTAGGCTGTTTAGAAATTGTGGTTGATCTTGTGGTTTCTGTCTTTTTTGGTGTTCCTCTGCTTGTTTTTCTCTGTTTGATGACTGTCTCTATCTGGAATGTGGAGTTCTAGAATGGTTTCTTGGTTTTTCTTTTATCGTTAGCCCTATCTTGAATGTTTCTTTGATGTCTCTTCTTTTGTTTCATTGGGTTGTGTAGTGTTTTATGCTTCTTATGAGGTGGGGTCTACGTTGTCTAACCGCTGTGAGAGCTACTGTAAGCATTGCTGAGAAGCTTAGGCAGACGTGTATGAAAGCCTGTTCCAGTCCTCTAACCCTCAGGTGGTCTAGGAGAAGCCATTCTTTGGCTCTGCCGAACACCCTTTCTACGCTAACCCTTTTCCTGAAGAGGTTGACCAGGCGCTTGGCTCCGTGGACGACGAAGTCGCGTCCAACTTTCAAGGCGTGTTTGATCTTGGAGCTTTTCCTATACGGTATGACGGGTTCAGCACCATACTCCCTAACTGTTTCCCTGACCTTAGACGAGTCGTATTGGGCGTCAGCCAAAACAGTTTTGGGGCATACGCCTTGTCCCTTCAGTTTCTCTAGCAACGGTTTGATGAAGCGTTTCTCGTTCATGTTGCAAGGCTCAACAGTGAAGGCCAGAGGCAGTTCAGAGGTTGCGCAGCATGCCGTGTGCACCTTATAGCCGAGTATGAAGCCTCTTCTCCCCCTTCCAACACGAGCGTCAGGGTCACTTTTTCCCCTCTTGTTCTTGAGGTCCCTCTGGCCATACGCTTTAACCGCTGTACTATCAACAGCAATAACCTCTCCCTTAACCACTCCATCCTTCACTAGCTGCTCCAGCAACATGGGGAACACTTTTTCATATCCATCCTTGCCAAGCCTATTTCTAAACTGGGTGAATAACCCGTGGCTAGGCGTTTTCCGTCTGAATCCACATGCTTTAGCCATCTTTCTGTTCCGTTTCAGTAGTAACGCGAGTCGTCGGTCACTTGGAACACAGAGAAGATGCTTCAGCAGCTGAGCCTTCAACATGAAAACCGGATCATAAGGCTTCCTGCCAGCCCCAGCTCGGTGATAGAGAGACCTCAAGAACCCGCGAATACAACCCAAGTTCAACGAAGAAAGCACTCGCTTAACACTCAATGTTTCTTCCTAACATAAGAAAACAAACAAGATTAATTTCTAAACAGCCTAGCGCGCGCGCATAACACGGCCCCTATACTTATGGAAGCCGTAATTGATAGTATCCCTCCATACGGAGCAATGTACACGTCAGCTACGACGGATATCCCCCTTTTCAATGAGGAAGAAAATCATGTTGGTTTCATCAAAGATATACACTGCAAACTGTCACCGCTTCCTCCCACTCCAGAGCAGATAGAATTGTACTACGATGATGGAGAGTGCGATATGGGTATCGCCGAAGCAGCAAACCAAACACGCGGATTTGGTGTCAAGTTTGATCATCCTGAACCTGGAACCAAATACAGAGTTGAAAGTGCTAAGATTTTCATTTTTCCTAAGTGGCAGGCATATAGCCCTGAACCATTAAGGCTCTTTGTTTACTTGTATAATCCATCGCTTCTTACCTATGAGAAAGTTTATGAGAACATAGCTAGCGGATTGACTCGAAGGTGGAATGTAATCGACTTGAAACCCTACAACATCGTTACAGAGCAGGACTTCATCATCGGTGTGAACTGGGTATTAAACGAAACTCCGATCTTGGCGATAGACGAAGACACAGAATATCACTCTGGACAGTTCCAAGTAGATGAAACGACAAATTTCATACATTGGGGTTATAACTTTATGATCCGTGCTTACGTAGCCGTATACCCACCAGCTCCACCAACCCCAGTCGGCGGCAAAGCAACCCCAATATACATACCAATAAACAAGCCTGCATTACAGACTCCTTGGATATTGCTGACAACAATCATACTACCCTTGCTTGCAACAGTAGTCTATGTCAAATTCAAGAAAAAGAAACAATAATCTTCCATTTCCCTCTTTTTGTCCCTATTTTTTATTTTCTTTCTCTCCAGAAAACTGTAACATTAGATATTCTCTTAAACAAACAATCAAAGAACCAGTTTTCTCTTTTTTCTTTTCCCTTTTATTTTCATTGTGGATTCTCAATTTTTTTAGGCAAGACTTTTAGTATTAGGCAAAAAGTTGTACTATGGTGTGTTTATGTCCAGAAGACGTGTGCTAATTACGCTGATAATTTTCTTTAATGTGCTATTTAGTCTAAGTTTTATTTTTTCAAATATCTACATGTGGAACTATCTTAAGACAGAAATAAACGATAAAACACCAGCAGCGTACATTGAGGACATTGACGCATTTCAGGTGAGTATAAGCCATCCGTATATCAATGACACCGCTATTAACCTCGGACCTGTTCCCACAGTAATTCCAAACTATCCTTTCATTCTATTTTGGATATCCACCATTGGAAATCTGTTTTTCATTTTGTTGATTCTGAGAAGTAAGGAAACAAAACAGAACCCTTCTTAGACCAACACAGTGCAACGGCAACAACAACCATTAAACCCTTTTTTCTTTTCTCTTAAATAAACAATTAAAGAACCAGTTGAATGTCTGTAAAATTCAGGTCATCTTAACAAGACCAATAACTGACACAGTGTCATGTTTTTGATAATCTTTCTTCTATATACATTAATGAGAGATTCAATGCTTCCATGCTTTGAACAACACCAATAATAAGGCAAATAAAGCCGCACCCACAACCACATATCTACTTATTCTGAACACAGATATTGTTAATACACCTAACAAAGCCACAACTATACATGCATACACAAGACCGATAAATCTTAACCCGTAAAATTCTATTAGTCCCAAGATTTTGAGTGCCCAAAGAACAAAAAAAGTTAAGACCAAACCATACAAAAGAGACTCAGTTAATGATTTTTCAGGAAACAAGATTACGCTGATAATGGGAACAAGCAAAAGGGGTAATAGAATTACAACTATCACTAAACGCCATCTTCTGTCCCACCACTTTGCCATCACTTTCCCCATCACTTTCTCTTTATTCTATTAATTGAATATATCTTTCTTCTATATTCCGTCCACATTGAAAGACTAGTATCACCTATCAAAGTTTGGATTAGGAATTGATAGAATTTGGAAGAAACATCAGTCTTAGATATTGACTATATAAAAAGAAAGAAGATAGCTGTTTAGTGGATTAGTGTTTTGAGTAGTCTTCGTTTGTAGATGATTATGACCACTGTAAACACGATTAATATGATTAGTATTGATGTCCATGTTGGAAACTCTGGAACTATTGGGTAGTGGTCTATGTTGTTTTCATCAATCTCATACGGATGGTCCCATATTCCGTCAGGTCCTGTTTCGTTTTGGTATGGACCGCTGTATTGGTCTATGTCTGCATAATCGCTCCAATAGTTACCACCAGATGGATAACCATCGTCCCAAGTATTTGCATATCCGGCCACTACAGATACTTGAGCTGTGTTATCAACGAAGTTGTTATTGTAAATGGTGTTGTTGAGAGACCCTTCTTCGATGAAGGAATTCATAGAGAGACCAACATTGTTACTTGTTATGGTGTTGCCTGTCACCGTGTTAAAATGACACACTTCTATGTTGATGCCATATTCACAGCCTGTTACCATGTTATCGCTGACCGTGTTATTGCTAAGTGGTGGAGGTTGTAACTCTGAAGAACTTTGTAAAACGTTGTGGTGAAAGTCTGATGAGGTTGTGCCACCAATTAGTACCCATCCGCAGAGACTTATTCCGTGGTCGCTGTTTGATACGATGTTACCTGTAATAATATTGGAATCGTTAACCCATAAACCTTGGAGGCAGATGCCATAGCGAGGATTGCCTGTTACTGTGTTGTCGGAAATTACATTCTTTTTGCCAAACGCCAAGATGCCATAATTGTTATTCATCAAGAGATTCTCAGTAATTTCGTTGCCGCCAGAATAGAGATAGATACCTGCAAGAAAAGACCAGTATCCGTTTCTGCCACTATTTCGCATGGTAAATCCGTTAATGACCACGCTATCCGCAGTTACAGAAACAACTGTTCCTGTTCCGTTGCCATCAATAATTGTTGTTGCTTTATCTTCCCCAACAAGCACCAGAGGCTTGCTAACGATCACATGCTCGTAGTATGTTCCTGATCTAACGAAAATGGTGTCTCCATCACTAGCGTTACCTATAGCCCACTGTATCTTCTCATAGTTGTCTGGAACCCGTATTATTGATGGGCTAGCTACTATTAGCACGCCAAATCCTGCAACAAACGAAATCATCAGCAAAGGGGAAAAGAACAATAACAAAACAATCTTCTTCAATTCAACCAGAATAATATTATGTATTTTCTATGATATAAGTTCTATCTAACTTCACTATGGAAGATGTTATTATTTCTGGTTGGGATTCTCAGTCTTCTCTGAGGCATATTCATTGTTCTAAATGTGGAAAGATAATTACTCATACACCATAAAACACTAGTTAATAATTTAAGCCGTTTAAATGAGGAGAATGAGATAGCTTTGAAATTGTTATGCAGAATTGGTATTCACAAATGGAGTAGACCTAGATGTATCCATCATGCTGGTTCTAATGTTAAAGATTGTGAAGCTTATTGTAGAAGATGTGGTAAGAAGAAAACTTGGATTGAAATTGTGAGGTAGCTGTCTTTATTCTTATGCATGAACCATTAGATGCGTGAAAAGCGAATAAAGAGTTGTCTTATGGCGGAATTCAATCCTCTGGAGTTACTATCATTGCTGTCCCGTTCTCGTAGATGTCATAGGAGATTGTTTCATAAACGTATGGACAGTCGACCATCGTGTTTCTAAACCAGCCCTTGACGTTGTAATGGTCGGGTAACTCTGCTATCTCCAAGAGAGGCTTATTAGATTTCACAATTTCCAGAGTGCCATTTTCATGAATTAGCATGTACGAAGGGCTTTCTAATATAAACCATTTTCCCCAAGGGCTTTCCTCAATAAGCCACAGAAATGTCTGATTTGCTTGTTCTTTTGAAGTTATTAGTTCTTCACCTTCAAAACGAAGGATTAAACCTTCCGGCACATCTCGTGTAAAATAATCTACTGCTACTTTTCCTGTTTCGACTTCTACCCAATATCTAATCCTGTAGTACACGGTCACGATGCCTTCTGGATAAGTTAGTGTCTTAAGGTAACGAATAAATACACTGTATGATGAATCGCTTGAATGCGCTATTGTGCCCTCTTCTTCATTATATTCGATAAAGAGGCTTGATTTTCTCGAACATATTCCGAAAATTTGTTCAGTATGCGTTTGCATAAAAACCTGCTTAGCCAATTCAATTGCCATAGTTTCATATGGGGCGGTTTTGTTAGATACGGTTCCAGTTGTTTTGTTAAATGACATTTCAAACGTTTCATCTGTTGCAGTGTCAAGAATCAAGGTCTCTTTGGAGTCTCGCATAGGCTCATAAAAATGATCTGACGAATGACCAACAAAAACTCCAGCCAAGGAAACAGATAGCATCCAGCACACAAATAATATTGCAATCTTATTTCGCATACTCGATTCCTCAATTAGATAATTTTGCCGATATTTAGTTCTATCTTTTGGGACACGATGTTCCATATTTTGGAACATGACTCTGTAGGTTCTTCAGATAGGCAAACTGCAAATAAAACAATAGATTATCTCTCAAACAAACAATCAAAAACCAGCTAAATGCATATTCATTGTCCTAAATGTGGAAAGATAATTACTCATAGCCCTTGATGCGCGCTCAATGCCGACGAAAAGAAGTTTCCTTCGCTCTCAGGTTCAACAATGTCTTTGGCCTTACGTGCCTTTTCACGCCTTCTGAAAATATAAACTAAACCAATCGCTACCCCTGATAAAATTGCTACAAGTAATATTGCTGGCAGTAATGAGCTGTTGGGACTGTACTGATTATGAGGGTTAATTGAATATATGTCAGCTGTAGCGCCTTGAAACTCATCAGGCACGTCTCCTATTTTCCAGTTTTCGCCGGTAGTCTCACAGTAGTAATCCCTATCCTGATACGTGATGTAGTAACCGTGTAGGTTGGTTCCCCATACTCCAACTGCAAGATGATTTGGAGGTGAAATGAAAACAGCACTGTAGTTAAGAATTAGTACAATCGTTGCAAACAAGATACTTGTATCTTCACAATCCCCTCCGTCATCCACCAAAGTTTCTATTGGAAATCGTGGATACTCATCGTACCCTGCGGTAACCGAGTCTGAGGTGTAAGGTAAACTCTGCACAAAAGACAAGACAAAACTCACTTCATCATATGATTCATATCCCTTTTCAGCAGCAGCTTCATGCAACTTGTTCGCGACAAGTCTCACATAGGAGTCTCGAGTTGTAACAAGAAAATCGTAACCAGCAACACCGCGTCTGATTCTATCCGAAACCGAAACCCTCTTGTATGAATCGTACAAAGACGTTGGAATAGGCAAATCCCATGTCCACCGGCTGTCTTCGTAATACCACTCAAAACTTTTGTCAAAGTACTCTTCTGCCATCGCAATTTGTAGAGAAGAAAATACAAGGCAGGTAATTACTGCAAAAAGCATGCAACCTCTCGAGCATCTAGTCATGCCAAATTCTCCAGTTCAAGGGCACACGTGCGTATGCGTCCATTATTGGGATTATATGCGCACAAATATCGTCAATTCGTTCTAACCCCTCCAGATTCCTTCCAGACAGTAGACAGTTAGTTTCGCTTTCTCAGGACATTTACTTCCTAAGTCGCATTTAGGACAGAGCTTTGAAACGTCAGACACACTCGATGTTCCATTCCTTTCATGCAAGGAATAAAGCAGTTTAAGATACTTACCTTCAGCTATTCTTGGCACCTTGTACCTGTTTTCAAGCCCAAACCACTCATAGAGGCGCTTATTACCTTTCGATGAGTTACAGCTCTTACAGGCAAATACAGCGTTGTCAGTAGTATCAGGGCCACCTCTTGAGCGAGGCAGAATATGCTCCAGAGTTAAGTCTTTCTTTTTCCCACAATAGATGCATACATCCTTCTTCTCTCGTTCCTTAACGTACTCACGGATCGAATTACTCCAGTTTATCTCTCCAGCAGAAAGCTTCTTGAAACGATCCATAACAAATCCGAATTGCTTCTTTCCATACCCTGCTGACTCGGAGATTATCTTGGCGTACTGCCAGAAAATCAAGTCTTGAATTGTTTTGACTGCTTTGGGTGGCAACTCCCTACCCCACTTTCTCACTTAGTGAAAATGCTTTTATGCTTTTGGCAAAGATTTGCATTAGGTTCCCCAAGAAAACTCTGTATTTGTTTGGTTTAGCGAGGATATGCATGCATGAAAATATAAAAGAGGGCGCGCGCAGAAAAAGAATCAGGTAGATTTGGACAGAATCGACAAGACCCTCTTCATATTTCCTTTCATGTCGCTGTGGAGGATCAGTTTTGGTTAAACGCCCAAAATGTGGAACGAAAACTTCATTCATCCAAGTTCTCTCATTGTCTGCTTTCCTCCTGATAAGCACTATTTTTTCAGGAGTGGCAGACCCAAGCAAGGTGACGAAAACACACTCCCCAAACCCGGGACTTTTTACCCAAAATGACGTGTTGGAAACCCTTGTCAACCAGATTAATGAAACCCGTTTCGGGTGGTTTGACTCGATTCTCGCGAAAACCATCGGGCCTAGACGGTACAACTCGACCAGTAACATGCAAGCAGCAGAATTCATAGCGAAAGAATTGAATTCTACCGGTAACATATTGGCTGCTTATCAGTGGTTCTCTTATGGTGGTAAGGAAATTGCAAATGTCGTAGGCACGTTGCCGTCAGCCGACCTTAACAACCAGAGCAAAATAGTTGTGGGTGCACACTGCGACACTGTGGTCGGCTCGCCAGGAGCAGACGACAACGGCTCCGGAACCGCTCTCCTCTTAGAGGTGGCAAAGGTTCTTTCCTTGTTTAGATTCAATTGCACCATCGAGTTTGTAGCATTTAACGCTGAAGAGGAGGGACGTTGGGGAAGTAAATACTATGCTCAACAAGCGGTGCAAGCTGGCGAAGATATCCTCCTCGTGATCAACATTGACATGTGCGTATGGGACAATCCCAGTTCTCCACCAGATGAAAAGCTTTGGATAATATATAACGGAACAGTCCCCTACGAAGACTCTGAAAAGTTCGCTGACTCGACTCTTGAGACTAGTTACACGTATGTAACAGCTCCAATCCAGAAAATTTCAAGCACCAATGACACGTATTTTCCTGTAGAAAATTGGCGTAGAAGTGACCAAGCAAGCTTCTGGGATGCGGGAATTCCTGCACTTTGGATTTTCGAGTTTAATGGCTTTCAAAATCCCTACTATCACTCACCTGAGGATTCTATGGACGCTGAAAACTACAACTTCACCTTGGGCACTCAGGCTGCCCAGGTGGTTGCAGCGACTGTTGGAAAGCTCGCCCGAGCGCGCATAAGAGACATCACTCCTCCGAACATAACGGGTGTATCTCAATCCCCACCCAAGGAAAATGTGTTACCAGGAGATGAGGTCAAAGTCAACGCTACAGTTACTGATGACGTGAGCGGAGTGGAACGGGTAGTCCTAAACTACACCAACGGCAATGGAACCTGGGTTATCGCTGAAATGACAGAACTAGAAGCAAACCTTTGGAACGCCACAATACCAGCATTTCCGTACGGCACAAACGTAACATACGTTATTTTAGCAGAAGACAACGCTGGACACACTGTCACCAGTGAAGAATTGGGATACGAATACCAATATCAAGTAATACCAGAGTTCCCATCATTCCTCATTCTACCACTATTAATGTTAACAACGCTGTTAGTAGTCATAATCCACAGAAGGAAACACACTATGTAATGCGCGCGCGCAGATTATATGTGCGAAATCCTTAATAAAATTCAATTTCATTATTTTTAATTGCGGGAAAAGGGAATAGATTTTGTTCTTTACGCGGGAATAAACCCACGCGAATTTCGGGGTATGCATCTTGAAGACGGGGAAAAAGCGGCTTACAACCAAAACAATCCTTGCTATGTTCATATTGTTTCCATTAGTAGTGG
>Ga0224501_10003320_pt1 | contig 12650 bp, 7 predicted proteins | sample SF_Oct11_sed_USG_4_FD_169105 | JGI IMG/M metagenome (GOLD analysis project Ga0224501, IMG submission 169105) | Sediment microbial communities from San Francisco Bay, California, United States - SF_Oct11_sed_USGS_8_1 | ecosystem: Environmental > Aquatic > Marine > Sediment | place: USA... | reverse complement strand
CATAGCTAGGTGAAGTAACATCTATTTCGAGTTTCAGCGTTAGAGCGTCTTGTCGAATAATGCTTATTGAGCCATTAACTTCATTTTCCTTGGATAATAAGGTGCGAACATCAGTATACAATTTCTTAACTATGAACGCGCCAGTCCAATCATCTCTGAACCTTGTGTTTCGGTACAGAATGTAGTCTTTATCCTCAAGAATGAGTTTCAGATTTTCCGATGCACCCAAGTTAGTTACTATTTCTTGCTTTCCTAAATAGCGATTATATACCAGATACTTCACACCTAGCAAATCCATTTTCTCTCCGATTCCATTGGTGAAATTCCCATCCACTATGCTGTTATAGATGTCCCTCTGCAGATTGAGTGGCGGATAATACCCGTAACCGTATGCAAAAGTCAAATTCGTCTCAGCGAGATCTCGAACATAATAATAGTAGGGTATGCTATAGCCGAGAGGTTCACATAATATCCTGTAGGGCCCCGCATCCTGCTTTATGTACTCATATACTCCATTCTTCTCAGGGACGCTGGAAACTGGAGGAAACACGGAAAGCCCCTCAGTTTCTCCCAGCATGGGTTTTCGTACTGTAATTCCCGTTGAAATAACATAAGTCGAAAGATCCAACAAGACAATGAGCATGACCAGAACTTTCAAAGAAATCTTAAGATATTTCTTCTTAATCGAAAAGTTAAGAATAGTCCTTACATTGACTTTCCTTAAAATAGCGTTGATCAGAACAGAGGCACCTTTGCCCGACAGAATCGCCAAACACAACTGTGTCATTATTAACCACCTAGTTGGAACGCGAAGAACTGAGAAGTAAGGCGCGTATTGGTAAAAGAGCCCGTATAACGGCGTGTTTGCACCTGAGCCAAGAATACCGAACATAATTCCCAAAAACAAGAGATAAAGAAAAAACTCTCCACCCTTTTTCTGCTTGGAGCGCGTCTTTTTCTTATCTGAAAACCCATAAAAAGCGGTTAAACTGCCAATCGCAGATAGAGACAAAACCGATATTCCAAGATACGCGTTAACATCTTTAGAGTATGGAATAAAAAATTGAAGGAGTTCAGGTGAATACCGAACATAATCAAAAATCCCAAAACTTTCTGCCATTCTGGGTGCTTGTGATAAGAATCTCTGATTAAGAAAAGGGAAGGAAAAGAGGAATGCAACTAGGAACAATACGACGAATCGAATCAAGGACTGCAGTCGATTAGGAACTGTAAATGCAAAGTAGAGGGCCAGAAGAATCATGAACACAAGTGTGAAATAACCGAAATCAGGTCTTATGATTAATAGGACAGACAACAATAAACCACACAAGGTAGTTGATTGTAAACTCTTGTCACGTATGGATTTTACGTAAGTAGCTACGATGAAGGGAATAAGAGCGAATGCAACCGTCATTGACAGATGACCTAAGAGCATCTCGAACGCTAAATGCTGTGAGAATACGTAGGCCGTTGATGATACCAGGGAGCTTATTTTATTACCAGTCAGAATGTGCGTCAAATAATACATGGCAACACTTGATAGTATATAAAAGAAAAAAATTGCCAGATTGTAAGAAAGAACGAGACTGCCCGTTACCCTCCAAAAAAACAGATAGATGCCATGTAATGGAAGATCAGTGAAAACTTGCGGAAGACCGCAATACACTGTGTCAAACCATACGGTGGCAAATGGTGCAATTCCCTCTCTCACCAATTTAGAAAGGTAACAGGCCTCAAGGAAGTAAGTGTAGGCATCTTGCCTATAGGGGAAAACCGGTATCTTGTCATACGGTGGGAGCAAATAGTTGAATGCGAAAAGCAAGTTGAATATAAGTAGAACGAAAAAACTCTTAACATGACTTCTATCCAAAACTTTAACCTCACAAAATACATCCAAAAACTATTCGCCTATTAATCATTTCATGAACTATGGAAACGCACGCAGAAGTCACCTTTTATCTCCTCCGTCTTACCAGTATCAACCCATTTCTCATTTTAAGAAATTTCTTATTCAGGATACTTGCCTTAGGAAGACTGGGGTAAACCATTTTCAAAATACTCATTCGCAGTAAATCACTTCGACTCCAGATACCTCTGTAGCTTCATCTTCTGCTACTATCAGACGTATGCAGTATGCATACAAAAATAGAAGGAAGTAGTCTTCTAAATCTTTGCTTCCATACCGAAGAATGTTATACCTTGTAGAAGAATTGTAGAAATTAGCAAAAGTTGCATGAGGGGAGAACTCAAGTTCGTGATGTAAACCGCTAGGGCTTGTACAAATGTGAAGATAGTTACTGACATATAGACCACGTGCGGATTGAATCGATGGAGGCCTTCAAGTAAGTTTTTACATTTTGCGCTAATTCTGACATGAAGTGTCGGGCTTAACAGTTTTAGAAGAAAATAAAGTGCTATCGGCAAAAGAGAGGCTGAAACCGTGTAAATTGTGGCAAGAGAAAGCAAACGGAATGGATCAGTGAAGAAGGGCACGGAAAAACCGATAATATAATAAGTAAGGTCTATGTTGGGGAGCGTAATTAATGAGGCTATTATTAAAGGAGCAACACTTACCCGCTTGAACGCGAAGTGCGCTAGAATTAAGGGGGGCAAAACCCACAGAATGCATTGTGGATTTAATTGAGGGTACGTTAGATAAAACAATAGTAAAATGATGATTACAGCATCATTGAAAATTGAGTGCGTGTTCTTTTTCTTTAGGACGGCCCTTTTCGAGAGGATGAAGAACAAAACAAATAGAATGAAGTATAAAGGTAGAAAAGTTAATAAGAAGAAGTTAGGCGTGGAGCGCACGGCACCTATATATTCGAAAAGCATCCAAAAGCTTGCTCCCGTGAATGTAGTTAAAGTCGGTACCTCCCCCCCTCCCCCTCCGAATTTCAATCTGAACTCCAGTATTTGTTTCAGATAACCTATGTCCCCATGCAGGATGTGGGGAAAAACCATCAGGAAAGCGAAAAATCCAAATCCTATAAATAGCGTCAAAGCTGATTTGGCTAATCTCGTTAAGATTTTCTCCTCCCGGTTCTGAAAGTACGCAGATACGGATAGAAATGGAATAAGAGCTAGGGTATACCACTTCACTCCGAAACCCCAGACTAAGGAGCTTAAATAGAATTTTTCCTCAATGAACAAGTAAAATCCAAGTAGTGCGAAAAGGACTGCTAGTGAATCGAACATTCCCCAAATCGATGAAATGAGTATACTAAAGGGATTGAACAAATAGACAGCTGCAGCTATTTTCGAGGCTTTGTCGTCTAAATTCCATTTCCGACAGATTTTATAGATTAGGAAGGCAGATAAAATGTCAGATAGTATTAATGGAAGTTTAATAAAAGTGACTTCTATGGATAGAATTGGTTGGTAGTATATTCTAGCGTCAGGGAGCCCCAAAATCCTCAGTAATATGTACGGAGCATAGAAGGCAACGATTGTAAAAAACCAGGCAGGCGGCGAGGTCCAGTTATTTAAAAGGGTTACGCTACCTTCTTCATAAAATATTCGGCCTGTACGCTTCCAAATCAATATGTCGAAGTTATGGGATGTGAATGGTGCTATCGAAATTCGTAATAGAAAGCCGATAATAAAGAGAAGTTGTAGTGACGACACTTTTTTTTTCAGAAATAGTAAAGGAAGAATAAATAATATTAGGAGAAAGTATAGGCTCAATAGAACGAATTTGTAATCGAGTAAAATTGGTTGAGTAGGTTCCCGCCCCTCTTCTTCCCTAATGAAAACTAGCTCCTCAATATTTATACATTTAATAACGTTTTCCTGAACTATGTTACCGTAGGAATCCGTTCTGACGATTCCTATCTGGTCGTCATTTGGGTTTCCGCCTCTCTCGACAACTATTCCTTTATGTATCTGTTGGTTGGTCATAGTTAATACGCCGGATCTTGAGTCTAGAATCCAAAAGCCGATACTTAGGTATTGATAACCGTCTTCAAAGCTAGCCTTTCTCACATCAAGTGTATATATGAAATCATGCGAGCCGCTGGCTGAGATTTTGAGAGACAGAAAATTAGGCTTCAAATCAAGTACCCCTTGCCGTATGTGCATTTGAACCTCTTGCGCTGGAGGATCGAGGTTTAGAATCAGTTCTTCATCTGTTCCTTCGATTTGAACTTCACACAGAGTTCCATTGGTTTGATAGGCTTTAATTTCAGTAATATCTGATAGGTCTCCGACTACAGAATATGTTTTTGTTGGAGATTTTCCTCTTAATGCACTGATCCCTACGATGAACGATGTGAGTAGTATAACTAACAGATAATAAATCGCCGTTTTACGGTTTTTTAAGCGGATTTTATGCAAAGCAGTATTCCTCAGGGAAGCCTTTCCTAAGTAGATGCTTTTAGCCCCAAATTGGATGAGCCAATAACTATTTTGAGGCAATATTTAAGAAATGCGGTATGTATTCCAATGCCATTGTGTTCATCCTCTCGCGCTGTCAAGTAACAAGGCATATCGCCGTTTATGTGATAAAGAATTTATCAACCGATGAAACTTCTGCGCAATTATGGGATAGTCGAATGTCTCCATAACCCATTTTCTTCCATTCTCCTTTAAACTTGCGCTTAACCTCTGATTTGAAAGGATTTCCTGAATTGCTCTTGCCAGAGATATGCTGTCCTTGTGATCAACGAGCAACCCGGTTTTTCGATGAATGACAGCTTCTGGGATCCCCCCGACTTTGGTTGCTACAACAGGCTTTCTAAACGCCATAGCCTCCAAGAGAACCACGCCCAATCCCTCAGTATCCCCTTTTGAGTCAACGATCGAGGGCAAAACAAAAACATCGGCTCTGGAGTACAAGGTAATAAGTTCTTCTTCAGCAATCTCACCGGTTAAAACAACCACGTCTTCTAGCCTCATCTTTCTTGTTAGCGATTTTAGATATCTCTCTCTGGGTCCCGATCCTACTATTAGCAACCGTATACTGGGAAAACTACTTCGCAGATATGGCATCGCTCTAATCAAATACTCGAAGCCTTTCCTTTGAACTAGCCGACCGACCGACAGCACAATTTTTTGCCCTTTCTTGATGCCATATCTTTCTAAAAGCTGGGGATCATGTCTCTTACGTCTGAGTTTTTTATAGTCCACACCTTCGGGGATAACTTCAACTTTTTTCGGGTTACAGTTTAGCTCCATAAGTCTTTTGAATGTGTAATTAGAAATAGGAGCAATCCCGTCTGACTCTGCTATAACTGCCTTTAACAAAGGCTGACAGAACTTGTATTTTGAACCTGCAAGAGCCAATTCCACTGGAAAAATTCTGGTTATAAGTGGTTTTCTCGTTATTTTCTTGGCTAAGACCCCCACGATTCCTTGTGGAATCGCCCAATATGCAGTAAATACATCGATTTCGAATTCTTTGACGACCGTTAACGTTTTTTTCAGAAGTGATACAATGTAAAAAGGGATAAGGAGTTTTGCTAGTTTAGATTCGGCTATGTTGGAGGGCATCCTATTTCCGTAGGCTAGGATTTGGAGTTTCTTGGGCCAGAAATATACGAAGCGGTGCACGTTTATACCTTCCATCTTTTCGAACTTCGGGGCGCCGGGGTAGTGGGGGGCAACTACGTGGACCTCATGCCCTATCTTCACTAAGTGTCTGCACAACTCATAAAGAAAGGGGGAAACGGGATCTCCTTCATATCTGGGGAAAGAAGACGTCAAAATGCACACTTTCTGCTTTTGCGTTGTTATTATTTCAGTCCTTCTTTCGAGTTTCATTAAGAATGCTTTGACGGAAAGCATATTGCAGAACCCACCAAGCAGTTTTTGGGGAGAAGAGGAGAATTTTGACCGACCAGCAGTTCGTGTGTAGTGTCTAATAGGAACTTCAGTAACACTGTGCCCTTTTTTCACAGCTAATATCAAAACATATCGATGCCATCCATCTTTTATTTGGTCTACAATATCCTCTAGAACTTTACGCTTGAAGACTTTGAGTCCGCTGTTGCAATCATGAAAATTCACGCCAAAGAAAAATCGCACTAGCAAATTATAGATTTTTGACTCCAGTACTCTAGTTATTCCATCCTTTCGATCTACTCTTAAGCCGTTTACTAAGTCAGCGTGCTTTAACTCCTCAATAAGTTTGGGTATATTCTCTGGTGAATATTGGAGGTCGGCATCTATTACAACTATGACGTCACCTTTTGATCCTTGGAAGCCATCTTTAATTGCCCTAGTTTTTCCTCTGCGTTCATTAGAAAACAGACCTTTCACTTCTACGTATTTCTTCTCCAAGTCTTTAACGACTTGAACACTACCATCCTGGTTGCCATCATTGACGATAATGACCTCAAAATCTTTTCCCCGGAGTGTTTCCCTCAACTGCTTTATTAGCCTCGGTAGGTTTTCCCCTTCCATATACGCAGGGATGAGAACGCTGATCTTGCTCATGGAGTTTCGCCTTTGGCGATTCGCATTCCCGCTATTTTTTTGTTTATGTAAAGAACAGCGTCTAACAACTTAGGGTTGTGTTCATTGTCTTTGATGAAATTTATAAAGGCCTCTAGGTCTTTAGGCAGGCAAGAGCCTTCAAATGGTCGTCCGCCATAAATCCCGTGGTTGCCAATCCGCGGGTCTAAAGCCGCCACTTTGCTTATGAAGTGGGGATCTAAGCCGAGCTTTCTACAGATCATGTACATCTCGTTGAAAAAGGAGATTCTAGTGGTGAGAAACATGTTTGCAACGTACTTAACCATTTCGGCTGTGTCTAGGTCTGTTCTAAAAATAGGTGCCTTGAATGGAGTATAGAGCATTTCTAGCAAATCGCCTGATTGTTTGTCAAGCTCACCTACCACTATCTTGCTAGGTTTCAAAAAATCTGGCAGGGCTTCTGCCTGCCTTAGAAATTCGGGGTTCACACATACTCCAAAATCTTCTCCTGCTTCTAATCGGGAATGCTGTTCCAGCAGGGGGATAATTTTGGTGCGCGTGATAAAGGGTAAGACGGTGCTTCGGATCACAACGTCGTGGTATTCCTTTTTCCGGTGTAAGGCTTTTCCTATATCTATTGTTGCTTTTTTCACATAGCTGAAGTCCATCTGTCCGTTGACTGTAGGCGTTTGAACACATACGAGAGAAATGGTTGAATTATTGACGGCTTCCGAAATACTTTCGGTGACGCTATAATCCTGCTTTTTCAGCGCAATCAGTTTTTCCTTAATGATATCATGGAAGATAACCTCATTGCCGTGTTTGTGGAGACCAATGCCTGTTGCTTTACCGACCACACCTGAACCAATGATGGATATCTTCATTGTTTACCCCGCTACTCTCTTGGTTACAGTTCATTTCATTTTAACACTTTCGGAAAAATCATTGTTCCAAGTGGTATTTGTTTTATAATTCACCTATTTATGTTCTTGCTCTAATTGATTTTATCAGTGCGCCCTAATCGGGACTGCGCTTAGTAAGGCTGAGGTCGCTAGCAACCAAAATTCATGATCAATGATTCGCCTCGCTGTTTCGAGGTCATATGATGTGGCTACCGCGGCTATAACTAAGTGTAGAATGCATGTGGCGCGCGCTAGACGTGATGAGCTTCTACAAGAATTGCTACGGAAAACGCTTGAGGAAGTTCTGAAATTTGCCAAAAGCAAGTGATAGCACGCGCTAGCCTGTTTAGGAATGCATACATGCCTTACTGTCGTTATACATAGTTACTATTTCGTCGTCTTTGTTTAGAGGTGATTACACATAGCCTTCGTAGATGTAAATGGCGATTTTACCGCTTTAGAGGGTTGTCCGTGCCATCCGTGGTCGTTTGTCCACCAGACGAGGCAAGGATGCAGGGGCTTAGGTTCTCACTCCGTATTCGTAGAGAGGCGTTTGTTTCTATCAGATTTGAGCCTAAGTGATCCCAGCGGCCTGAGGCTTTGGGAAAGTAAATAAGCCATGTTCCAGGAAAGGAGATTGATGAGTTTTTCGGTGACAGATGAAAATACGCTTCAAAGCTTTCAGCACAAACCTGAATTTCAATCCCATCTATCCTGAAGTCCGTGTGTTCCGTATAGTCGTTTCCTCGTATCAATTCGGTTTCAAGTTGAACTACCTTAGATAGATTAGATGAAAACTGTGAACTCAAGATTTTGGGTGTGGTTACATTTCGATCTTCATAGAAATCTGTGACCGTTAGGTTGACCGTGACGTTATAGGTTACTACGCATTTCGTTTTCTGGATTAAACCATTTGGAAAGTACAAGAAAACGACGAGTTTAACACCTTCGTGCGAATAAGTGACGAAAGTATGTTTCTCACCATAATCATACGGTAGGAAAAGGGAGGCCTCTTCAGCGGGATCTGATCCCCTCACGACAACATCTAAGACCCCGTAGGGTCTCCAAGACTCGTTGACTAGGTTAAGGAAGTAACAATATCTGGACCTATAAAAAACAGTCTCAAAGAGTTGAGGGTTGTACAAAACCCGTAGCTCGGGGAGCTCATCTAGGAGATACACATACCATTTACGATAAAGTCCACCCTGTTCGGCTGGGAAAATGACAGAACCCACGTCTAATTCATGAATCAAAAAGTGTAGTCCTTCATCTATGTCGGGGGCCTCAAAGAGGGGTCTAAGTATAGCTAACTCATCAGGTTGAACGATGTGCAAAGTGTTTACACCCGTAAAAAAATAAACGCCTTGGGCTCCAACAGAGACTAAAACTCGATCCGTTCTGGCGTCCACCGAAACTTGATTGTAGAGGTCAGCCTTTGCTTTGAGGATACGGTATTCTTTGGAGTAATGTTGGATTGTAATCAACCCAGAAACTAGAAGAATGACAGATAAGACAAAAAAGGTCAAGCTTTTTCCAATCTTGTTTCTTATCCTGAACCTTGGAAACTTTAGTTTCCACATCTTCAAGGGCGTGTTCAATGAATTAATGAATAATAAAGTCATCCATCCGAGAATGGAAAGAATTAAGGTGACCCCCCAGTTAAGTACTTGTTGATAGTATAAGCCAGTTAAGTATCCGTCGATGGGTGGGAAGGTGAGAAAAAAGGTGAGCGATATAACAGTCAAGCTACTTTGAGTGTTGAGATGGAAGTGCTTTTCAGCGATTTTAAATACTCCTTTACTAACTAGGATCGGTATTGGAAGCATGAAAAAAAGAGGATATCTCCAACTCTTCTCTAAAACCCCTAGAAACACGATTATTCCGATTAGGAACCACATTTTAATTCCCTTTTGGAAAAAACCCTTTAACGATTGAAAGTATTTTACGCCTACAACAAGTGGGATTAACAACGAGAAGCTATAGATGCTGTGGAGAACGTTGAAGGCTACACTGAAATACTTAGTGTAAAGATACTCCAAACCATCCCATTTCATAGTTTTCTTAAGAATTTCCGCTGCCCAAGCGCTGTCACCAGTTTTGATGGGAGATAAAATCGAAGAGCCGATATACAAAATTCTTACATACCAGTAAAGAGAGAACAATGAGACAATCAATAGGGGAAGCCATGTCTTAAACGTCGCTTCATCTTCCTTTCGAAACTCCATCCTCAGAAAAATGATTAAAGGCATCAACGAGATGGCTGTGAAGAAAAGGATGGCCGGTTCTTTACCGAAAATGGTTGTGTAAACGTACATTCTAGAGGTTAACATCGGCACCGCCGAGACATATCCCAAAAACAGAATCGCTAGCCAAAAATTTCTATGCTTTCTCCAAACACTGCTGAGCTTCAAAATAAGGATGAAAATGAACACTAGAACAATCAGAGATTGTAACTTGCTTGTAACGGTTGCAAACAGCACTACTCCCAGAACTGGAAGCGTGAATTTGAGACGTTTTGTGTTCACATCTTTCAATAAAACGAGTAAGAGGTAGATACTCGCCGAAACCATAAAAGCCGATTCAAGGTCAATGTAATGCACATCGAAACGAAAGTAGTAGCCCCAGTAAGGCAAGTTCAGCATCAAAATAGCGGCTAGGCTCGCCTCCACTTTGCTCAGATTGCATCTAATCGAAAAGGCGTATGTTAGCGTCGAAAAACAGAGGAGAAAGGCGATTTCAAGGAAGGCAAGATTCATAGGGCTAAAGGATTGGGAGATCGTGAACGCGAATGCCTGTAGCAGAGAAATGCCTGGAGGTATAGTTATCGCTTTTCCAGTCAGGAAGTATACAGAGGTCTCAGTCGGTATCCCATCATACTCACAGAAATAGCGCGCCATGGGAAGATACGCTTCAACCGCGTCACTCCCAGGCATCGGATTAGATAGGGGGTAATAGAGGTAGAACAAAAGGGAGAGAAGTGCCAATATGAGGTAAAAAGGTATGTGCTTTGAGGAGGTTCTCACCCTTAGTTTATTGATAGTTAGGTGACGAACGTATTGTATAAGCTGAAAAATTAAAAGGATGATACCTAAAATATAGAAAGCGTAGAACAGAAACTCAAGTCCGCTTCCGAGCAGGGTTCCAATAAGGGTTGAAGAGGTTATGAGAACGGAGGCTCCGACGAAGAAGGACATGCTAAGGGTTGAGGGAACATCTCTAACAATGTCCTTTAGAGCCTTTACGGACTTTAAGATAGTGTAGCCAATAGAGAAGAAAGTCAGAGGGAGCGTCGCGGCCAAGATTAATTGGTTTATGATGATTAACCTCCCCTCATTTTCGAGCCCTTGTCATTGTGATCGTCTTAAAGAGGCGTCTTAAAAAAATGTTGAAGGGATAAAGTCCAGGTAGAAAGGATGTCACTGTTGTATAAGTATTCTTAAAATCGGTTAAGTGAAGAAGCCCCAACAACTCCTCAACGGTATACAATTTTTGGTGAGTGGGGTCTCGGGAGTAAATATGTCTTCCAAGGATCGAAGGATATAATGTTGACAATATTAGGAGACCTCTAAGGCGGAGCGTTCTACGGATGTCTGAGAGGGCTTTTGTGGGCTTTTTAAGGTGTTCAAAAACGTCAATAAACAGGACTCTATCAAAAGTGTAAGGTTTATAAGGAAGGTGACTCGCAGAGCCCTGAATAAGATTCATAATACCTCTTTCTTTGGAGAGGCATAATGCCTCCTTTGAGATGTCCATCGACACTACTGTGTGACCTAGTTTCATCAACGCCTCAGAGTAGATTCCATCACCGCATCCAAGATCAAGGACTTTAAGAGGTTTTTTCCCTGAAACCTCCGCGAGATTAAGCGTGAACTTTACTCGGAATTCCCTAGCGCGCGTGCTTAACCTACTGTATTGCTGGTAGTATTTCTCATCATACATTGCTGTAAATCTCAAAAATTCTCTCCGCTGCCCTCTGCCATGTAAAAAACTCTAAAACTCTCTCGCGGGCCCTCCGCCCCATCTTTTTCCTGAGCGAATCGTTTTCAATTAACACCTTAACCCTGGCGATCATCCGGTCAATATCTCCTAGAGGGACCAAAAAACCACAGCGGGGGGTCACTAGGTCTCTCACACCTGGAACGTCAAAGGCAACGATGGGTAATTGACAGGCCATAGCTTCACACACCGAGATCCCAAAGCCTTCTTGAAATGAAGTGTTGAGGAAGATGTCGCTTCCTTGAAGAGTTTTTATTTTATCTCTCTCACTTACATAACCCGGAAATTCTATTCTCAAGTTGCTGACTGACCCCCCCAATTTTGGTAGGAGTGGCCCTGTGCCCGGAAGGACAAACTTAACGTTCCTCTTTTCCTGCAAGAGGTTTTTTGCTACCTTAAGGAAGCATATGTGACCCTTAATTGGCGCGAACCGCGCGATGTTGGATATTACAATCTCTTCTTCTTCTCCTTTTTCAGCGTTCTTTTTTGAGGGAGCATAAACTGATGGGTCAACTCCTAGCGGAACAACTTCGCTGTGAACCCCCAATTTCTTCAGCTCTCTTTCCATAGATGGAGTGCAAGTTATGATGATCTTGTACCTCATTCTATGGTAGAGATACTCATTTGCTAAGGGTGCCAGTCCAGCTATTCCATAACGTTTTAAGGCTTTTTTCCCGAAAACTTCGTAAATGGTTGCCACCGTGTTTGGATGCCAAAGAAATGAGTATGGTGCCATCGGCGAGAAATCGTCATGGATTATGTCAAAATTCTTCGCTATTCTTCTAACTATTTTCGTGGCCTTAAAGTAAAAGAGGTAATCTGAAAAGAGTGATTTTGGAATCCTCACGGGAATTATTTTTATGCCTGGAAAATTTCTGGCTTCGAACCTTTGATATGTGCTGGCGTCTGGTGTAGCGAGTAAGGTCACGTTTAATCCTTTGGTGACCAATAACTTGTGGATCTCCCAGAATCGTCTCGGAGCCCCTCCGCCCCAGATATTTCGCATGACGTAAAGAACATCCAAAATCAGCACCCCTTTAGCAATATGTTCCTCCAAAAGTCTATTGTTCGCCTCAGCTTCCTTTCAAGGGTAAAGTTTACGGTTAAGTCAAGTGTCTTTCTAGCCTTGGTGCAGTCACCAACAAGCTCCCCAATATCTAGTGGTCTTTTCCGAAAAATCTTAGATTTAACATTCTTTTGAGTATGTTTCAAACCTTTTCCACTCATTTAACTAAGGATGTTGGAAGATAGATATCCTCCCGCTACTAAAGACTGGTACAAAGTGTTCAGGAAGAGTAAGGTCATACCCCCCCCCCGATGTTTTCATTCCACCAT
>Ga0224501_10003319_pt1 | contig 12655 bp, 13 predicted proteins | sample SF_Oct11_sed_USG_4_FD_169105 | JGI IMG/M metagenome (GOLD analysis project Ga0224501, IMG submission 169105) | Sediment microbial communities from San Francisco Bay, California, United States - SF_Oct11_sed_USGS_8_1 | ecosystem: Environmental > Aquatic > Marine > Sediment | place: USA... | reverse complement strand
CTTCCGATCTGGGGGCGGGTACCATGGAGGCCATGGATTCGACCTGGCCTCCCAGCCCCCTGGGCCGCCGCGGAGAGGCGCTGGCCGCCGCGTACCTCGAAGAAGACGGATGGTCCATCCTGGTGCGGAACTTCCGCTTCGGGCGCAGGGAGGTGGACCTGGTCGTGCGACGGGGAGACATCCTCGCGTTCGTCGAGGTCAAGGCGCGCACGGGATCGCGTTTCGGCTCTCCGGAAGAAGCCGTGACCTGGCGCAAGCGACGCGAGATCGAGGCCGTGGCCGCGTATTTCCTCGCCGTTCATGGGGCGGGCGAGGTGGCCGTGCGCTTCGACGTGGTGTCGGTGTTCATCCCGGGGAGGGGCCCCCCGACCGTGCGCCACATCGAAGACGCGTGGCGTCCGGGATGGCGTTGACCTCCCCACGGACCCCCGGTAGCTTCCGAGGTGCCCCAGGTCCGCAGGGCGTGAGCTCATGAACTCCGTCAGGACCCCGCAGGTAGCAGCGGTAAGTGTGGTAATCGTTGCTGCGGTTCGCCTGGGGCACTTTTTTTTCAACCGGACCGTCTGTCACCCAGCCCTTGACCCATACCGCACTCGCCCGGAAATACAGGCCTCGCCGATTCGGTGACGTGGCCGTGCAGGAGCACGTTTCCGAGACGCTCAAACGCGCCGTATCCGGGGGGCGCGTGGGGCACGCGTACCTCTTCTGTGGACCCAGGGGGGTGGGAAAGACCACTCTCGCCCGTGTCCTGGCCATGGCGCTCAACTGTCCCGCTCGGGGGGACGACGGTGAGCCGTGCGGGGAGTGCGAAAGCTGCCGCAGGATCTGGGGAGGGCACACGGCCCTCGACGTGGTGGAGATCGATGCCGCCTCGAATCGCGGCGTCGACGATGCCCGCGATCTCCGCGAGCGGGCCATGTACGCGCCTTCCGAGGAGGGCCGCTACAAGATCTACATCGTCGATGAGGCGCACATGCTCACCCGGGAGGCGTGGAACGCCCTCCTGAAGATCCTGGAAGAGCCGCCGCCCCGGGTGATCTTCGTATTCGCCACCACGGAGCCCCAGAAGATCCAACAGGCCGCGGCGCCCATCCTGTCCCGGTGTCAGCGGTTCGACTTCCGTCGGATCGGGGTGGCCGACATCGTCACCCGCCTGCGCTCGGTCCTGGAGTCCGAGGCCATCGCGGCACCGGAAGACGCGCTGCGTACCATCGCGCGGAAGGCCGATGGTGGGATGCGCGACGCCTTGTCCCTGCTGGACCAGGTCATCGCTCTGGCGGGGGGGGAGTTGGGTCAGGACACCGTCCGCCGGGTCCTGGGCCTCGTGGAGGATGAACGGTATCTGGAGATCCTGGACATCATCGGCGAGAGCCGGCACGCGGACGTCTTCCGCGTCGTCGAGGAGCTTCTGGACGACGGCTACGACCTGGTGGAGTTCCACCAGGGCCTTCTTGAAGTGCTGCGCACCCTCCTCCGGCTCCGGCTGTCGCCCGAGGTGGAGTTGGATCTCCGTCCGGATCTGCGCGACGCCTTCGCCCAACGGGCGATGGTGTTCCAGGTGGCGGACCTGGTGCGGATGCTCTCGGCGGCGGCGGAGGTGGAGGGCTCGGGGAGCTTGAGGAAGAGCGCCAATCCGCGGGTACTGGTGGAGATGCTCCTGCTGCGGCTCAGCTATCTCGACAGGACCGTGAGTCTCGAGGATCTCGTCCGGCGTCTCGGCGGGGCACCTCCTGCGAGAGGCGGCGCGGCCGGGGAGCGGCCTGCCGCGAGTGCCGGAGGCGCGCTCACCTCCGGGAAGGACGGACCGGGAGGCGGCGAGGCCGGCGATCCCCTCGGCGCCGTGGCCCAGGATGCTCTCCTGGAGCCACCCGACCCGCCCGCCGCTCTCCGCTCGGCGCTTTCCGTCGAGGAGGCATGGGCGGCGTGGCTGGACGAGGGGAAGGGGGTTCCCGCCGGGATGTCCTCGTTTCTCCGTCTGTCGGCGGTGGAGAGCGCCGGAGAAGGGGTCGTGCGGGTGAAGGCTCCTCCCGGACCCGCGCACGAGCGCCTGGCGGATCCGAACGTCGTGTCCGGGATCGCCGATGGCCTCGCGGCGTATCTGGGGATGCGTCCGGAGATCCAGGTGGCGGACGGAGTGGAGGGTCGGGAAGCGGCCTCGCGCATCACGGAGGAGGAGGTGCGCGACGATACCTTGAAGGCCCTGTATCGCAAGGAACCACGTCTGGAGCAGGCGGTAGAAGAACTGGACCTCGAGCTGCTCGATTGATGGCTTCGAGGGACGGTGTGAAATCAAGGATCTGAATGAATAATCTCGGTCAACTCATGCAGCTCGGTCAGCAGCTGCAGAGCCGGATGTCCAAACTCCAGGAGAACCTGGAGTCGCACGAGGTCACCACCTCCGCGGGTGGGGGGATGGTGACGGTACGGGCGGACGGGAAGGGTACGGTCAAGGCGATTCGCATCGACCCGACGTGTGTCGATCCGGCCGACGTGGAGATGTTGGAGGATCTGGTTCTGGCGGCCGTCTCCGAGGCTCAGCAGCAGGCTCGGGCGGTGCAGGAGGAAGAGATGCGCAAGGCGACGGGCGGCCTTCCCATGAACCTGCCGGGCCTGCCGGGCCTCTTCTGAGCGGCGTGTCGGCCATCCAACAGCTCACGGAAGCCTTCTCCCGACTTCCGGGAGTTGGTCCCAAGACCGCCTCTCGGTTGGTGTACCATCTCATGAAAGGGTCGAAGGACGAAGTCCGTCGTCTGTCCAGGGCGCTGGTGGACCTCGCCGACCGGATTCGCCCCTGTGGTGTGTGCGGCAACTTCTCCGAAGACGACGTCTGCGGGATCTGCGCCAACCCGAAACGGGATCATACGCTGGTGTGCGTGGTCGAGGAGGCGTTCGAGGTGGGAGCCATCGAGCGCGCCGGACACTTCGGGGGTGTATTCCACGTCCTCGGCGGTAGACTGTCGCCCCTCGACGGGATCGGCCCGGAAGAATTGAATATCGCCTCGCTCCTTCAGCGGATCACCGACGCGGCCGATCCTGTTCGAGAGGTGATCGTGGCCACCAACGCCAGTGTGGAGGGTGAGGCCACTGCTGTATATCTTGAACAACGGTTGCGGCCTTTCGAAGTGCGGATCACCCGCCTGGCGCGGGGTATTCCGGTGGGTAGCGACCTGGAGTACGTGGACGGAACCACCATCGCCGAGGCGATATCCGGCCGACGGGAAATGTGATCATGGCGAAGAAGATCAAGACGATGGCAATCACGGTGCTGGCCGCAGCCGCGGCGGGCGCAGTGGCGGCGCTCATCATCCGAGACCAGATTTCCCGCCATCAACGGAATCTGTTCAGCGCCCGGCCCATCCGGCGACTGGCGGCGTTGGGACACATGAGCAGGGAGCGCGCTTCCGTGGATCACATCCGACTCCTCCACGACTTCATCGCGTGGGAGCCCATCAAGCTCCTTCGTCGCAGGGCCCAGGTGATCCTCGATCGTATGGAGCATGAGGTCGCGGAGCACCGGCTGGATGCGGGGCCCGAGGCCGCTTGAGCCTTGCCCCGAGCCGACACCTGTCCGACCTTACACAGACTTTGTATTCCAGCGGTTCACGTGTGGCGGAAGGGTATGCAGGGTATGCCACATCGTGGGCCGGGTTGCGTTCGCGTGGAACGCAACCCGAACGACGCCTCACGCCACCGCATCGTAAGGTAGAGTCACAGTGCCGATGGATGTTCTCAACACTCGATCCGGGAGCTAGTATCGACCCATGTCGATGATCAACTATGCATCCCGTGAGATCAACTGTAAGATCGTCTATTACGGGACCGGTCTCGGGGGGAAGACGACGAACCTCGAGTACATCTACTCCCGTGTGAATCCCGACACCAAGGGGAAGATGATCTCGTTGGCGACCGAGACGGAGCGGACGCTCTTCTTCGACTTCCTTCCCATCGACCTGGGGGAAATCCGGGGGTTCAAGACGCGGTTCCATCTCTACACGGTGCCGGGACAGGTCTACTACAACGCCAGTCGACGCCTCATTCTGAAGGGCGTGGACGGGATCGTGTTCGTGGCCGATTCCCAGGCTACCCGGGCCGAGGCCAACATCGAGTCGATGCACAATCTCTACGAGAACCTGGGGACGTATGGTTACGACCTCCAGGAACTCCCCTTCGCGATCCAGTACAACAAGCGGGACATGCCGAACGCGCTCTCCGTAGAAGAACTGAGGAGCCAGATCAATCCCATGGGAGTTCCGGATTTCGAAGGTGTGGCCATCGAAGGGAAGGGCGTCTTCGAGACGCTCTCCGCCGTGAGCAAGCTGGTCATCAAGTCTCTCAGCTGAGCGTCGCGTGTCCGGGAGCCGCCTGACCGTACCGAACGTCATCACCGTGGCGAGGATCGCGGTTTGCCCCGTCGTCTTCTGGCTGGCCCTGGAGCCCGGGGTCTCCGCCCGGTTCGGGGCCTTCGCATTGTTCCTGGTGGCGGCCCTCTCCGACGTGTGGGACGGGTACCTCGCGCGGAAGCATGACTGGATCACCGATATCGGGAAGCTCCTCGATCCCATCGCGGACAAACTCCTTCTGGCGTCCACGTTCATCCCGTTCTACCTGATCTCCCACCGGGGCGAAGCTTCCGGAGAAGTCCCGGGATGGGGGCCACTTCCTCTCTGGGTGGTCCTGGTCATCTTCGGTCGTGAGATCCTGATCACCGTGTTCCGGAGCTACGCGGTACGCAGGGGCGTGGTCATCGCGGCGGGAAAATCGGGGAAGCACAAGGCGTTGGTGCAGAACCTGTTCTCGGGAGGGCTGCTCCTGTGGTACCCTCTGCGCGACCTGGTGCGGGCGGAGGGATGGGATACCGGGCCCTGGTTCGCCTGGGAGGCCTTCCACGGGGTCTGGATCACCGTGACACTGGGTCTCGCCGTGGTCCTCACGGTCTACTCCATGTTGGACTACCTGTGGCGCTATCGTTCGGTGGTGAACCTGGAAGTCTGATCCCTTCGTGACGGTCATCATGGGCACACCTCCCGTCGGCTCCTCCCCGCAGGCGGCCATCGTCACCGTGGGGGACGAGTTGCTCCTCGGTGATACCGTGGACACCAACGCCGCCTGGCTGGGTCGGTACCTCGCCGGTCTCGGAATTCCCGTGGCGCGCCGTTTCACGGTGGGGGATGTTCGGGAGCACATCCAGGTTGCCGTGTCGGCCGCGACGGACGTCGCGGATCTCGTTCTGGTGAGCGGCGGACTCGGTCCGACGCCCGACGACATCACCCGCGAGGCCGTGGCCGGGCTGCTGGGCCTGGCCACCCGCGAGGATCCGGAACTCGTGGAAGCGCTCCGCGCTCGGTTTCGGGCCTTCGGTATCGGGGAGTTTCCGGAGTCGAATCGGGCGCAGGCGATGGTCCCGGACGGAGCGCGCGTCCTGGACAATCCCCGAGGGTCGGCTCCCGGGCTGGCCATGACGCGGGGCGACACGCTCATCGTCCTCCTCCCGGGCGTTCCGAGGGAACTGCGGTCCATCATGGAAGGGTCGTTTCGCGCCGCCCTGGGGGATTGGCTTCCGCGTTCCCTCGATCCGGTTGGGATGCGGACCCTCCATACCACGGGGATCGCCGAGTCGGTCCTGTCGGAGCGGGTGGCGAACCACCTGGCCGGGTACACGGGTCCGGTGACCATGGCGTTCCTTCCGGACCTTCGTGGCGTGGACATTCGCTTGACGGTGACTGGACTCCCGCCGGAGGACGCGGAGCGGAGCCTGGACGAGGCAGAGCGCCTCTTGTCTCCTGCGGTGGATCGGTGGCGCTTCATCTCCGAAGGGGGTGATCTGGGTGAGGCGGTCATCGCGGAGCTGGAGCGCCTGGGGCTGGATCTCGCGGTGGCCGAGAGTTGCACGGGGGGGTTGATCCAGAAGAGGCTCACGGACCTCCCCGGCGCGTCGCGCGTGTTCATGGGAGGCGTGGTCGCCTACGCCGACTCCGTGAAGGCCGGCCTCCTCGGGGTACCCGCCGACCTCGTCGGAACCCATGGAGCGGTATCCCAGGAGGTGGCGCTGGCCATGGCCCGGGGAGTCCGCGACCGGCTCGGAACTCGCGCCGGCATCGGGATCACCGGTGTGGCCGGTCCCGGTGGGGGAAGCGAGGAGAAGCCGGTGGGCACCGTGTGGTATGCCGCCGTGGCCGACGGGAGGCACGTGGTGACCATGGGACTCTTTCCCGGTGACCGGGAAGCCGTGCGGGAGCGGGCCGCGCAGGCGGCCATGGCGCAACTCTTCCGGCTCCTTCGCTCCCCGGAAGAGTGATTTCGGGTATCTTAGGAAAAACAATTGTCACCCTGCATCCGTATCGAACAGGGAGTTGGTGGAGATGAGTGATCAGTCCAGGGAGGAGACGGACGACATGGCGTCGGAGATGGACATGGACACGGAAGTGGAAGTCGTGGAGGAGTCTCAGGAAGAGGGCGCCGGCGCGGTTGAGATGGAGTTGGCCGATCTCCACGCCGAGTTCGAGAGCCTCAACGATCGTCATCTTCGCCTCGCCGCCGAGTTCAACAACTTCCGGCGGAGGGTCGAGGCCGAGCGCGTGGACGCGTGGGGGAGAGCCCAGGCGGACCTGCTCGCTCGCTTCCTCGACGTCCTGGACGACCTCCAGCGGGTGGCACAGCTCGATCTCTCCAACGCCACCGTGGAGGCGATCATGGAGGGTGTGGATCTCGTGGAGAGGAAGTTCGTGCGTGCCCTGGAGGACGCGGGTGTCGAGATGATCGATCCCGGGGGCGAGGTCTTCGATCCGGAGATCATGGAGGCCATGATGCGCTTGACCGCGGAGGTTCCCGAGGACGACGAGCGTGTGGCGCAGGTCTTCCAGAAAGGCTACACCATCAAGGGTCAGCTCGTCCGTCCGGCTCGCGTGAGCGTCTTCAAGGCCGACTGACCGGTACCCCGCCATGGCTGCTCCCAACAAGGACTACTACCAGGTCCTGGGCGTGTCGGAGAAGGCGAGTGCCGACGAGATCAAGAAGGCCTATCGCAAGCTGGCCAAACAGTACCATCCCGACGCGAACCGCGACGACCCGCGCGCCGCCGAGCGCTTCAAGGAGATCGGTGGGGCGTACGCCGTGCTCTCCGACGACGCCAAGCGGAAGCAGTACGATCAGATGCGGAAGCTGGGGGCCTTCGGATTCGGACCTGGACGAACGGCGCCCGGAGGGCCGGCCGGCCGGCCGTCTCGTGGCGAAGGTGCCGACCACGGATTCTCCTTCGAGGATCTCGGAGGCGGTTTCGGAAACATCTCCGATCTCTTCAGTTCCCTCTTCGATCTGGGCAAGAAGGGTCCCGAGGCGCGGAAGAAGGGACCCCAGAAGGGTCCCGACGTCGAGTACGTGGTGGAGGTCCCCTTTCTCACCGCGGTCCGGGGCGGCAAGGTGTCCGTGGACGTGGCCATCACGGAGGATTGCGCCACCTGCGGCGGGAGCGGCGCGAAGCCCGGTACGAACCTGAAGCGGTGTGAAGAGTGTGGAGGGGTGGGGAGCGTGGCGTTCGGGCAGGGTGGGTTCGCGGTGACCCGCCCGTGCCCCATGTGCTTCGGGAGGGGAAAGGTTCCCGAAGCTGCGTGTGCGTCGTGCGACGGGCGCGGAAGTGTCCGGCAGCGTCGCAAGATCCAGATCAACGTTCCGGTGGGCGTCGACACGGGGTCCAAGGTTCGCTTGTCCGGCCAAGGTGAGCGGGGCAAGGGGGGAGGCCCCGCGGGGGACCTCATCGTGACGTTCCGGGTGCTCCCTCACCGATTCTTCCGGCGGGAGGGGTTGGACATCCACGTCACCGTGCCCATCAACGTGGTTCAAGCCACGTTGGGATCCCGGGTCCGCGTAAGCACGATCTCCGGAAAGAAGGTCGTGCTCAAGGTCCCCCCGGGGACCCAGGCCGGGACGCGCTTTCGCATCCGAGGCCAGGGAGTCACGAAGGAGGACCGGGTGGGGGACCAGTACGTGGAGGTGAAGGTCGAGGTCCCGGAGAAGCTCTCCGAGGAGGAGCGGAAGCGGATGGAGGAGTTCGCGGAGGCGTCAGGACTGAAGCACTGACCGAGGGGCGTTGCGGCGGGCGTCCATGATCCTGCCTCCTCCCAGTACCCGTTCGTCGGCGAAGACGACCGCGGATTGCCCCGGCGTCACGGCGGCCACCTCCTCTTGGAGTCGGAGGTCCAGCGTCTCCCCACATCCGGTGACGACCGCGGGAACGTCGGCGGCGCGATACCGGAGTTGCACCCGTACCGTGGTTCCTTCCGGCGGCGGATCCGTCAGCCAGCTCACCTCGCGCACCTCCAGGGCATCGCTGAAGAGCTCCTCTCTCGTGCCCACCACCACCGTGCGGGTGTCCGGTTGGATCTCCAGCACGAACATGGGCTCGGAAAACCCGCCACCGAAACCCTTTCTCTGTCCTACGGTGAAGCCGGCGTATCCGGGGTGCTCGCCCAGAATCGATCCCGTGCGGTCCACCACGGGGCCCGGTTCGAGCGCGGGGTGGGTGGACCCCAGACGGGTGCGGAGCAGATCTCTGTAGTCTCCCGTCGGGACGAAGCAGATCTCCTGGGACTCGGGCTTCTCCGCCGTGGCCAGGGACAACGCCCGGGCTCGTTCCCTCACTTCGGCCTTGGTGAGGGATCCGAGGGGGAAATGAAGGAGGGGGAGCATGTCCCGTGGCAGTCCCCAGAGGAAGTACGACTGGTCCTTGCGTCGGTCCAGCCCCCTGAGGAGCGCCGGCTCGGGTCCGGACCGGTCCATGCGGACATAGTGACCCGAGGCGATGGCGTCGCACCCCAGAGCACGGCCGCGGCGGAGGAGATCCTGGAACTTCGTGAAGCTGTTGCACCGTACGCAGGGATTGGGGGTTCGGCCCCTGGCGTATTCGGCCACGAAGTCGTCGATGACGTCGCGGGTGAAGTCGGCTTCCACGTCGAAGACGTAGTGGGGGATTCCCAGTCCCACGGCCACTCGACGCGCATCGGCGATCCCATCGAGCCCGCAGCAGGTCTTCCCGTGGTCGCCGGTGCCCGTATAGCAGAAGGTCTTCATCGTCACGCCGATCACGTCGTGCCCCTCTTCCACCAGGAGCGCCGCCGCCACCGAGGAGTCGACGCCTCCCGACATGGCTACGAGGACTCGGCTCACCGGTCCACTCCTCCGCTCCGGATCCGCTCCACGACCCGCGCGACCACCTGGGCGGCTCGATCGACGTCCGCTTCGGTGGTGGCGCGCCCCAAGGAGAGCCGGAGCGCCGCCAGGGGATCAGCCTGTCCGTAGAGGGCCGTGAGGACATGGCTCGCCTTCGCGGCGCCGCTGTCGCAGGCCGATCCACCCGACGCTCCGACCCCCTCCAGGTCCAGGGCGCCGAGGAGGATGCCTCCGTCCACGTCCGGAATTCCCAGGGAAGAGATGTGCGGAGCACGGGGAGCGTCTCCCGCGTTGACGCGGAGTCCGGGCACCAGCGTGCCCAGCCGTGACTCCAGCCCGTCGCGGAGGGCGGCGAGCCGCGTCCGCTCCGCCTCCTGCTCGAGGACGGCGAGCTGGAGCGCCTCCGCCATCCCCACGGCGCCCGCCACGTCCTCGGTGCCCGGACGCAATCCTCGCTCCTGGCCTCCCCCATGGACCAGGGGAGCCACCTCCACCCCGGTGCGAACGAACAGCACGCCGGTTCCCCGGGGACCGTAGATCTTGTGACCCGTGACCGTGAGTAGATCGACGGGGACCTGGTCCACCCGCACGGGGATCTTTCCCACCGCCTGGACCGCGTCGGTGTGGAAGGTGGACCCCGAACCCGACACCCGGGCCGCGATCTCCGGAACCGGGAGGATCATCCCGGTTTCGTTGTTGACCCACATCACGGACACCACGCACGGGCCGCGCGCCAGGACGTCCGCGAGGGCGTCGTGGTCCACGGATCCGTCCACGCCCACCCGAAGGGTCGCCGGTACGCCGTCGCTCCCGTGCAGGGCGGCGTCCGCCGCCGCGAGGACGGCCTTGTGCTCCACGCTGCTCACCACGACCCGCGGTGGGTGCCCATCCACGACGAGTCTGCGGGTGCGGCCGAGTACCGCGAGGTTGTCCGACTCGGTGCCCCCGCGTACGAAGAAGATCTCGCCCGGCGTGGCTCCCAGGGCCTCGGCCACCCGGGCCCGTGCGCCGTCCAGGGCCGCCGCGGCCTCCCTCCCCCAGCGATGGATGCTGGACGGGTTGCCGAAGTTCCCGTGGAGGCACGGTTCCATCGCGGCCCTCACCTCGTCGCGCAGGGGCGTGGTGGCGGCGTGGTCGAAGTAGAGTGAACTCATCGCGCGGTGGTCAGAACGTGCTCACGGTGAGGGATTCGAGGGTGTCTACCTCGAGAGCCTCGTCCACCCGGAACGGCTCCCCGTACGGAACCCTGATCAAGGAGCCGTAGTGGGCCATCTGCGCGCGCAGTTGGTCCACGACGGGACGGTCACCCCCCGGATACACCTCTCCGAGCTGGGACCGCCCTTCGAGCTGGGTTCCATAACACGCGAGTGCCTCCAACTTGCGCTCCATGGCCTCGGTGACGTCGACGACGAAGTCGGGTGGTCCCGCGTCTTCACGAAAGGCGGTGGCGTAGACCAGGGTCTGAGGGCGGAACGGGTCGCCCGGCGCGTCGAGCTTCTTCAGGCCGGAGAGGAAGCAGGCGTCGCGCACCATCTCCGACGCGACGCGATGGTCCCGGTGCCGTCCCACCTTCCAGTGGGTCACGACCACCCTGGGCCGGAACTCCCGGACCACGGAAGCCACGGCCTTGCGTGCCTCCGAAGAGTTCTCCAACTCCGCGTCGGGGAGACCGAGACAACGCCGCTCCACCACCCCCATCAACTCCGCGGAGTCGGCTGCCTCCTGGGCCCGCTCCCTCCTGGAGCCCTGACTGCCCATCTCCCCGGCCGTGAGGTCCACGATCCCCACCCGCCGGCCGCGGAAGGCGCTCTTGATCAGAGCGCCGCCGCAGAGAAGCTCCGCGTCGTCGGGGTGGGCCATGATGGCCAGGATGTCCAGAGGGTGCCGCATGGGGCCTTCGCCGTGGGTCGGGAGGTTGCCTGGGATACGCCACGAGGGGTACCCGGAGCCCCGGGGCGAGATCCAGGCGTTCGTGCCGCTATTCGAAGCGGAGGGCCTCCACCGGGTCCATGCGGCTTCCGCGGTAGGCGGGGAGGAGACCGAAGAGCATCCCCGTGAGGACCGCCATGGAGAGCGCCGCGAAGACCGCCCAGAGCGGGATCCGGGAGGGGATGGGCGTGATGCTCGCGACGATCTCGGAGAGTCCCCATCCCCCCATCATCCCGATGCCGGCACCGAGGAAGGTGAGAACCGACGCCTCCACCAGGAACTGCCAGAGGATCTCCCGCCGGGTGGCGCCCACCGCCTTGCGGATCCCGATCTCCCGGGTCCGCTCCGTGACGCTGATGAGCATGATGCCGATCACGCCCACGCCCCCCACCAGGAGCCCGGCCGAGGAGAGCGCGAGCATCACCAGGAAGAACACTGCCGTGAGCCTGTTGAACATGTCCAGGAGCTGGGCCGACGCGAGAAGGGCGAAGTTGTTCTCCTCGCGGGGACCCAGCCCGCGGGCCCCCCTGAGCGCCGCGATGACCTGGTCCTGGGCCTCCTCCATGGACACCGAGTCGTGCGGGACGATGAGGATGTTGGCCTGCCAGTCCGACATCCTCAGTCGCCGGGACGCGGCGGTGTGCGGGACGATGGCGAAGTGGTCGGCCAGGGGGGAGAAGATGTTCTCCGTCAGTTCGAACACCCCCACCACCCGGAAGGACTCCTGGGTACCGCGGAAGGGCGAGCCGATCTTGACGATCCGCCCGATGGGGTCCCGCTGGCCGAAGAGATCCTCCGCCAGCCCCACGGAGATGACCACGAGGGCGCGGTTCTGGCGCACCTCGGCGGGAGTGAAATCCCTCCCCGCCACGAAGAGCCCGTCGGTGTACGCGGGCCACCCCGAGGAGTACCCGGACGTGCTCACGCCGGACACGCGCTCGTTCTCGAACTGGAAGTTGGCGGAGAAGTCGAAGTTGAAGAGGGCGTGGTCCACCGCTTCCAGGCGCCCGAGGACCTCCGCCTCCCGCGTGGTCAGCTCGGGCTTGTCCCACCACGGAGGCCGTCCGCTTCCGTCGTCGACGAGGCGCACGGAGGTGAAGTCGAAGCGGGTCACGAAGAAGTTGTTGGGGCCGGCGGACTCGAAGCTCGACATGACCGAGGTGCGGATGCCGGTGATGAGCGCCGCCACCAACACCACCACCGCGACGCCGACCGAGACGCCGAGGATCGTGAGGGAGGAGCGGATCTTGTTCGCGCGGATGGCATCCAACGCGATCCCGAGCCCCTCCGTCAGCGTCTGGAGACCGCCGAGGCGGTTCGTGTCCGGTTGCCCCCGGCTATTCATACCGCAGCGCGTCCACGGGATCGAGGCCGGCGGCCCGCCACGCCGGGTAGACCCCGGCCACCACTCCCACGGTGATTCCGAGTCCAACGCCCAGACTCACCCATACCGCCGAGACCGCCGCCGGGAGGGGAGACAGCGCGGCCACCACGCCGGCCAGCCCGACGCCCGCGGCCACGCCGATGGCGGCGCCCACCGCGGAGAGGGTGGCCGACTCGATGA
>Ga0224501_10003318_pt1 | contig 12659 bp, 7 predicted proteins | sample SF_Oct11_sed_USG_4_FD_169105 | JGI IMG/M metagenome (GOLD analysis project Ga0224501, IMG submission 169105) | Sediment microbial communities from San Francisco Bay, California, United States - SF_Oct11_sed_USGS_8_1 | ecosystem: Environmental > Aquatic > Marine > Sediment | place: USA... | reverse complement strand
GAGAAAGCATCGGTAAGGAAAGGGGGGGGGGGGCATGCCGTGGGTGCACCTGACTCTGGCTCACAGACTGCTTAGGTGATTTCCTATTGTAATTTCTGCCTCATTTACTCAGTAGTTCCGAGAAAGGCACCTACTAGCCAGCCTTTTGATATGAGGCCTAATTCCTCATTTCCGCTAGCTTTAGCAATGACACAGGCTGACTGAGGAATGCTGGGAATTCTCATTGAGGAATGTGGACTTAGTAAAGGACAGGGCTCATTGGGGGCCGCTACAGGGAGCTGGCCTCAGGGTTGGGGAATACAAGAGATATGACCACCAACAAGGTTACTGCCCTGTGCAAGCCCCTTGCAATGAGATTTTAACCAGCTGATCTAGTCCTAATTATCATGGATGCCATGTGATTATGGGAACCTGCCATTATTACATTATCTGACTCCCTCCTGACTAGCGGCTTGCCCATGCAAGTGATCACTGACGTAGAAACTACTCGACTTGCGCAATTGTTTACTTCGGTGGTTATTTCGGCTTGTTCTTTGAGCTGAATAGTTGAAGTTCAGTGCTTATAACAGCCTGACGTCAGTCGGGGACTTTTCCCTTATCTAAAACTTTCTCGTTGACTTTTTCTAAATGCGCTCAGGGTTTTGTCAAAAGTTTTTCCCATGCTGGTGATAAGACTGGGTTTACCAACACCATCAATGTATCACACAATAGAGTCCACTGGTGTTTTAGCAACCATTCAATCTCATCTAAAATCAATAATATCTTTTACTGCTGAGTAACCAACTTACACTGTACACCTCACCAGGTTGAAATCAGGTGTACAGTATTGAATGAGTGAACTATAAATTGTATATCGAGTTATCGCCGTAGCCAATCGGAAGGTGGGTGGCATGGGAAGCACAAGCCACAACCTGAGAATCTCAGGTCTGAAGCCTTGCACACCACACCACTCCAGAATCTGTGGTAGTAGAATGTAATGCTGGATGGTTTATGTATCCCGTGTGGGATCCCCCCTGTAGGGAATTTATTGGTGCATGCTCTGTTCTGCCATTGATAGGCCCTATAGCACTGTACCAGTATCTCGGTGTCTCTGTCGCTAGCTGTAATCGCAAGAATAATCCGCTCGCCCACACTCCAGAGCCACTTACCATCAGCTGTTAAGTTCCCAATCGCTTTTTCTGTCCTTTTCTGGTAGCAATCTTTGTTCAACAAGTCATCACCTACCACTGTACTGAAGATTTCTAGTCCTAGGTCGAGATATATTCTAGGCACATCTGTGCCGCTGTTTCATACTTTGGTTGATGCACTCATGCCCGTTGGAACCCATATATGTAGGTTACTGGGTTTCCGTTTTGTCGCATTTGCGCTATATGCTCAGCTGGCTGACAGACAGACCAATGTTCGTAACCTGTTAGTACAACCTGAGCAAGCTATAAGCAGTACTCGGCTACTCATACGTGCCTCCATTAGTTGCCGGCGATCACGCTTGGAATGTAAATGAGTAGCCATATGCGCTTCTATAGTTGCATCAAGCTAAGCCATTCACAGAATTGTTATGACTCCATTGCTGAGAAAACTCATTTGGCAGCTGGGCAAAGGACGCTATGTAATAGTTTGGAGTTTTTGTGAAGCTGATTTTCAATGTTTTTAGGTGCCAATCATCAAAGTGATTGATCGGGAGACTGATGTTAAGGTGGATATCAGCTTCAACCAGATCGGTGGCGTGAAAAGCGTAAAACTTATCAAGGTAAGAGGCCTGCGTGAGCCCACTTTCGGACCTAGCATCTGACCTGCAATGAATCTGAAGGTCTGTTTGATTTGTTCATTTGTGTAAATACATACATGATACAAATCCCATGCAACTAGTTTCTAAAACCCAGGCAGTCATTTCAAGCTGAATCATGTTTTTGGGTGGTGTTACGCAAATCACCTCAGGAAGGTGTAAATTTACAATAAGAGGATGGGCTCTAAGCTATTGTGAGATAACCAGGGCCATCCCTGGGTGTAGGACACAGGCACCTGTGATGCAACTCCTCTTGGCTGTCAGTCGAGAAGATGAAACTATTACATAGGGTTATTTTGTACACAGTGAATGCCTGCCCCCTCTCCTCCACTCTTGCGTGTTGGGTAGAACTGCAGTCTTACTGACCAATGATCCAATTTCGACTCCTTGAAAGATCTGAGATAGCACATACCATTGCCGCTCCGATTCCCACCTGGAAATCTGTGTACACGCGTGGAGTATTATCGCTGCCCTTTAAAGGTTGTTTGCCGCTGTTGAAGAGTTAATAACACTACTACAGTGCATCATGCATGATTCGTGATAATGCGTAGGCTGTACAAGGCGAGTGGATGAAGTTTAGTATGACAGTAGCTGTTGTGCTGTGTGGGCTGCATCCTTCATACGAAAGAGTGTTATGCCGGGAAATCTCAGACGTGCTCAAGTAGCGCAACTAAGTCCTAAAGTGTATTGTCCAGGAATTTTAATATGACAAAGCCGTGCAGTAGCAGTGTTGCAATTGGCGAACGCCCCTCTCCATTACAGGACTTCATCCAGAGATACCCTAACCTGAAGTACCTTGTTCTCGTGCTCAAACAGTTTCTCCTACAGCGGGACCTAAATGAGGTCTACACAGGAGGCATAAGCTCATACTGTCTTTTGTACCTGATCATTAGCTTCCTACAAGTAAGTGGGCTAACCAGCGATTGTGGGTTTTCCCAACTGTTGAGTCACTTTTGCACCATGTGCGGTGTGATGTGATGGTGGTAGGTAGCAGGTAGCAAGCCAATAAATGTGTTGATCACCTTGCCAGCTGGTAAGGCTGTAGCAAACTGCTGAAAGTGTCAGTTGTTGGCTACTGTTTTGCGGTGTGACTCAATTGAGCGAGTTGAAGCTCATTGCTGGAATATTATGCCTCTAGCCAAGTATAGCAGACACTAATTTGAGATGCATGGTAATCCCCAAACTTTGTCAGTACATGAGGAAACTAAGGGAGTTTCACAAGCAATCATGACCAAGCCAGTGCAACAATATTGATGAATCACAGCTGGCAGAATGTATGATCGCGGTACCAGTAGCTATAATCACCCCTCTGTAGCGCCCACATCGAGGCCCTGTAATTATCCCAATCACACCCCTGGCTGCCGTTACAGCTGCATACTAGTAGTAAACAACAATTCCACTGAAGGCCTGAGCTTAGCACCTATTCGGTGTTAGTAATCCTGAGTTCTGACTTAGAGCTGCAAACGCAGGCTAGTTACTCATTGACCTTACGGCGACGACCTAGCCGTGATCATAGATGGGTGAATATTGCTGTGGTTTTTAGATGCATCCTCGATATGACGCTCATGACCCAAATGCCAACCTAGCCGTCCTTCTCATCGAGTTCTTTGAGCTCTACGGCCTAAACTTCAACTATCATAAAGTGGGGATTCGGATAAAGGACGGCGGCAGCTACATACCCAAGCATCACGTTACCAACCTTCACAATGGCATTGCACCTAGCTTTCTCTACATAGAGGACCCGTGTAATACAGGTTTGTCTCCGACAATTGGCTGCAGATGCTGACAACGCTCTTGTTGCCCGGCCCACACTGTCAGCATGACGTGTCATTGGCTCGTGGGGTGCTTGTTTCTTGCGCGCCCGCCTGCGCGTAGACTGGGCATGGCTGGATGCTGTTACGGCAAGTAATTATAGGGTGCCAAATCACCTGTGCGTTATTGGTCGAGATTCATAAGCAGATTTGCGTTCTGTCTCGGCACAATATTACAGACTGTAGGTAAAGTGTCCCATTGAGCGCATTCTTTTCGCAAGACTAAATGAACGTTTTGTCGTAAACAACAAAGATGTCGGCCCATGACGTCTCGGCTTGGTGTCGTGGATGGGTAGAAGTCTCTGAGCGCAGATTATCCTCTGACCGGATTGGCCGTCTAATCCTTGTCTCTGTCGCTGACGTTTTCCTTCTCCCGTAGATAATGATGTGGGCCGTAGCTCCTACGGAGCTTATCAGGTCAAACAGGCATTTGAATATGCATATATAGTTTTAAGATCGGACCTTTGGCGACGACGGAAAGGAGCCAGGTAAGTGGTCTTTGAGCGGATACAATGAAGTGGGATAGGTTTATGCTGCACTATAATTTTATGTGTTGTGAGATTTTGTTATGATTGTTGATGTAGGCAGGGAAATTAGGCTTATGGGGCGGGCCTGTGCTGGTACAACCTGGTGCCCTCACGCTCCCTGTATGCATAATGACCCATCATTTTGACACGGTGCAAGATGTACGACAGAAGCGTGCCAGAAATCAGTCTCGCTGGCCCTTTGACAGGGCATGTATGCTCAATTTTTTGCAACAAGCTGGCGGCCTGCAGCTGAAGAATGCGTTGTTCTGAGCCCACACCAGACAGCTGGTACTGAGAATGATTTGCTGGTACTTACCCCAGGCTTTGCCCAGATATTTACCCCACTGTTTTGGTACTTTGTTAGCCTATAAACGGATTATTTAAAGTCCAGCTAATCCAAGAAGAATTCTGTTGCGGAATCACCAGACCTTTCCAGATCATGACCATCAACGATTGTCTCGTTGCTGTGTTGTTACGATTATGAGTCTGTAAATGGTTGGATAACATGGTAATAGAGGAGATCTCTTGGCTATGATTGATGGTTTTGCCATAGAGACAGGCAGGCTTGCCACACATCCTGCAGATAAACAGTCTGGCTGCATGCGTAACGTAACCGTAACCCTAACCCTAACCTGGCCCCTTCGCAGGCTCATGCTTCACTAACTTTGTAGCGTCTGATGGCTGTTTTCTGATTTCAGCGTTTTGGGTCGAATACTCCGTGTCACCAATGAAGTGGTTGAATACCGGCAATGGATACACGAAAACTACATACCCCCTGTGCCAAGCACGCCCTCTAGTGACCAAGATGACGCCGACTCAATCAGGTCGGACGAATCTCTCGACAATATGAGCCATCAAAGCGGGATCAAGACCTATGCTACCGCCGCAAAGTCTCAACCAAAAAATCGAAAGTAAGTTCTGCGAATAACCATACGACTCGGTCCCCCGACACATGTCTATTATTGTAAATATTGGACTGCCTGAGCCTGCCGTTTCAAAGCGAAAGGAGCTAAGATTTCTTGGGTAAATGTAAGCCCACAGCTGGAGCTTTGCATGACCGGCTTTAGTTATATGATCGCGATCCAAAGACTCTTCAACTACTGAACTATCCCGATATTCAAATTTCTGTTTGCAGCTGTAGATCTATAGCTACAGGAGCTGGTCATGTTCCGACGGTTTCTGTGGGTAGTGAAGGTGATTCGGACTGTCACACCGACGTCAGCAGCACATCCCCCCTCTCATCTCCTTCCAGCATGGCTAGTAGCAGCTCATCTCTCGCCTCCGATTCGGTGAGTGGCAGTCTTCTGTGCAAACACAGCGCCAAGTCAATGCTGTTGCATGCAAAATGATATGGTGGGTAATTTCATATTGGTGATGCAGTGTGTAAAGTAAGCTGGTCCATCTTCAATGTTATTGGCGAACATTGAGTTCAAAGGTTATTTTTTGCCCAAGTTACTGTAGCGTAAATTCACTTGCTTGTTGTTACTATGGTTATCGCAGTAATGCTCAGCTGGCTTTTCCCAATGAACGTAGGAAGTTTGAGATATGAGAGTCGTTTAAGTCAAGGCTTTGCAGGATGGCACAACTCCTGATAAGTTTCTTTTGCTCAGTTACGGAATGCCTCTCCATTTTGACAGGATAATGAGAGTGATATATCCTCAGTATCATCACCACCTCATCGCTCAGTCTCTGTCAGCACGCTCAGCATAAGCTCGCGGGGTAATACCGGACCACCTCCTGTACGCCAGTCTAAATCAGCATCCAACGTCGCCACCGCTATGGACTCATCACACAATCAGAAGTCAAAACAATATCGAAATCGAATCGTCACCAACAGCGCAAATCGATCAATACAGGATTCTATAGGGAATAAGAAGAGTGGCAGTATGAAGAGACGGAAAACAAAGGACATGCACTCATCGACGAGGTAACGTCACACAGTCCGCCTCTGAACAAACATCGTTGGCTTGTTTCTCACAAGCCCCAGCCTATGCATATTATGTTGGGCGATGTGTTGCTCCTTTATCTACTGGTTGGTATCCTGCCTCCGACTCCTGCATAACATCTTTGCAGACGCAACACGGATCAGCGTATCTCGCGCTACTCCATGCAAAAGTCAGCAGTGGACTTGGAAGTTACGGAATAAACTGCTTTAGTGGTTAATGCGTTTCATTTCCTATACTCTTGGAAATATTACTGGTATCATGCAATAAGCTATAGCTATATTCCTTGTATACCCGAAAATATTAACCAGAAAAGGATGAAAAAATCATAAAATAATCAGGTAATATTTAGTAAAAAAACAAACATTGTCGATGCAATACCCGCGACAACCAGACAAGTTGATTTTAGCCGCCGATCTCCCAATTACTAAGGCAAACTATTCTCCTGGCTCAACTTGGCTCTTTAGTATGTATATACATTTTGAAGTAATGTCATTACTACAACTTACATGGTTATTTTGACCATTATTTCAAAAGATTTACCTAAATATTAACGATTCATGATCGCATGAAAATCCAAAAAAATACACATAATGTTATTCATCATGTTTGATGTAAACTGTTAAAATGAACCTAAAAAATAAAAAAATCTTAAACATATCGCATTGTTCTTGTTTACCTACACCGTTTGGTGTTTGCCTATGCTGCAATATCAAGTGTGCCATACTCCAGTGAGTGAAGGGGTTATCAGCGTGAATGGTCTTGCGAAGACATGAAAGATTCGATGGTCACAAGTTTCCAACCTTTCCGGTGCCAGCTGCTAAGATCAGCTCTGTTGACTGATAGGTATGACGGACAGAGATGTGCGTAGTAGATCTCAGTGAACACAAGTACCAGTGATGTAAAGTATGACCTTTTTACGTCACTGCAAGTACGAAGTTTGTGATGGGGTAGGATCTCGCATAGGACCTATAACCATGCCTGCTGGGGTCGCTCTCTTGCTCCGCGTCATAGACTAAAAGAATTAGTTACGGACTGGTCATCACCAGCATCATGGTGCTGGGGTCCACTAGCCAGGTAACTTGGCTAGTCGTTATGCGACGGGTTGGCGTGAGCGAAGCAATAAATCAACTGGTTCGATGCTTCGCCACATGGGGAAGAGTCAGCTCACCTGGCCGGGAGTCTGCATCATCACGACAGGAGTTGCCCATCCTTTCCTCGACCTCGAGGGCTCTAAATTTGTTTACTATCGAGAGTTTATATCGCTACGCCTGTGGGCAATTTTAGAAAAAAAGCACACCATTATCTTCTGTGGTTAGGAAGCGTAGGACATATGGATGTTATATAATATTAACACATGAAATCCAACGAAATAGAAGGCGGATGAGAGATAATCAGGGCGAACCACGGAGAAGCTTGTTTAGGTTCTCTGTTTCTGTGCGCACGCATATTTACTGTCATCTTTACAAGCCGCCCTTTGCTGTCTCAAGGTGTATAATATTTTGACCATGCCGCCCTGAACATGGTTTGGAGTAGAATATTGAGGAAAATGTAGCGGATCTTTACCTGTTACAACTACATGGCTATAATGCACTTAAAACGGATACTAGAAAGACTCCATCTATTGTGGATTTATAGCTTACTTTGGAGTTTAACCTGCTCAACTACCAATGGTACGTACGGGCACTGACTCTGAGTCTGATTACTACTAGTACTACTACTAGTACTACTACCACTACTACTAGTAGTAGACTAGTCTACTACTACTAACTAGTACTACTAGTACTAGTGCTACTACTAGTACTAGAGTAGAGTCTAGACACTGACAGTGACTGACTACTAGTACTAGGTCTCGAGTAGACTGTAGACCGCTAGACGAACTAGTTCGTAGTATTACTAGCCGAGTCAGTGTACTAGTTGTAGTTAGTTAATAAAATATAAATCATATTATCTACTAATCTAGTCACTAGTGGTTTCTAAATTCTAGTGAATGACATTGAGCCCACTAACTCACTACTCAGTGCCTACCTTACCTAGACCGGTACCATTATAATAGTGAAACTAGTACTACGTCTACCGTCTACAGTACTAGTATGTATTATTTATTGGCACGAGTAGGGGTACCCAGAAGAGAAAGTCAGAGACCCCTGTAGTGTACCCCAGTACCTCCGAAACTATGTACCCGTACGGCGTACCCTCGAAACGATATACCCACTACCTTAGATACCATCATCCATATACTTCCATCAGAACTTTGACAATAAAAAGTGGAATAGCCTCAATATTGTGAAAAAACTAAGGTGAACTCTTTCTTTGACTTTTCAGTATAACACAAAATGACAAGTTGAGAGAGACAAGTTTGGTGTTGTTTTTGGATGGATATTGAAGCGAAATCAAATACGTTAAAACTTTTCTTGATCCTAGTAAAACCAGAGACACGCGAGCATTGCTAGGCAACCTGTCCGAGGCAGATCAGATGAGACTTTTAAATTAATAGTCACATTTTGGGAATTTGGGGGGGGGTCGGACGTCCGTTTCGAGCGTCCGACCCAAGGTGGTTCGGACCCAGTGTGACAATAAAAAAAAGCGCCTTTGCTCCGCGTTATAACATATGCCGAGTCAATCACTGGCTGAGTGATCATATACTCCTGTCAAGGACTCAGTAGTCTAACTGATGAACCAATTACTGAGGCTCGGTCAATTTGAGTTGTGTTGCTAACCATGACTAACTAGTGAGAGAGTGCTGACTGACTAGGTTTGAGCTATATCCATACAGCAATGGTCACTGTTCGTCTCCACAAGTCCATATCCCAAGAGATTCATTGTCGACCAGATCGGTGAACAGGGTTTGCATCCATATATAGATCTGCATATCCTCATTCTCAACCAGTTCTTCCACATCGCTGTTGAAGGTATCCATTGAGCTCTTCAAACTTGTTGCCGATCTTGGTCTTGCTCAAGTTTCATCCAGTGCGAAGCAAATTAAAAACGTCACTGTATTCACAGTGCAGATTATTTAACCATTTCAAGAAAATTCCAACTGACCGAAAGGGAATGGATAAGATAAATTTGCAGATTGCTTATTTACTAGAACTAGAAGCCTACACATATTGTACTAGGACACCCTCATCAGATTACATGCATATCAAGTTCTGCGTTATTGTGATGGCTGACCTGAAGTCAAGAAAACAATTGATAATTGGTTAGGTAGAACCGCAGGAGTTCAGAGCATAGAGCTACCATCCCCTCTAGAAGGGGATGATAGCTTTGTGGATTAAGGTTGCTCAGAGTTGCTATTGGTCAGCCTGTAGCCAAAAAATTCTGAAATGACACCACTTTGCAGTTCTTGCTGTATGCTGTATGTTTTTTACATTTATACATGTTATTTGGTACTGTTAGCAAAACGAACGCTATGAATACATGCATGTCCTACAGCTTTCGAGCCTTGCTGAGCGATCCCTTTACTGTGGCCTTACCATTTCCTGAGCAGCTTTGCTATTGTTGAGATGCAGGAGTTTCTCTTATTTTCTAGCAAGCTCTCTAGCTGGCCATGTGTGATTATTTTGATAAGGCAGTTGTATCTGGATCAGATCATGCTCTAGGACAGAGGCTGGTCCTGCACTGCGCATGGGCATGGCACTCTCCAGTAAATACGACCCAAACACACCATTGGAGCCAATTTGGGTAGTAAAAGTGAAAGAAATAGTCACATTACCAGATACTATATATAGTTATTCTAGGTTTTAACCTTGTCAGTGGATTTCTTCTGTCAACAGTTCCAATAGGTAGTAGGTAGGCGAGGTAGTAAGGAGTGTTTGATTATAAGCCAGTATCTTATGATGGTTGTGCGTCTATAGACTGTTTTGGTCACTACCAAATGCATAGATTATGTAACTAGTACTTAAGTTTTGAATGTTCAAAGGTACCTTTGTGTTTGTGAATGTGATGATGGCCATTTTGAAGCACTGAGTAGCACAGCTGAGTTATATTGTAGCTACCTCCAGTCATATAGACACACATAGATTGCATCGAGACCCCTGACTAGTTTTGACATGTGAGTGGTGAGCACAGGGCCTGTCTTCCCCACATCTGCACCAGTGTTTATGTAATGAACCCTCTTCATATCGGATGGTGGAGTAGCGGGCTGGACGCTTGTGCAATACAATCTGTTTATTGGAACGCAACACAGAGATGCCCAAAATGAATTCGGTCTGTGATTGTGGTAAAAGTGTATATTTGTGTCTTGGTTATGGCTCTTGGTTTTGCTTCAGTAAGGATGGATTATTGCCGGTGAAAAACGCTAATCCCAGTTACAACTATCTGATATGATCTGCGCGATTAAGATTACTTTTACCCAGACGGATGGTGGTGTCAAAAACAGAAGATATATCCTGACGTACCTACTTCTCAGTACCAAAATAGGGTTGCAGTGTAGATTTTGAGACTATAAACCGAGAAGTTATTCTTCTGTAGTAGGTTAATTCGACTGCTATGAACCTAGCCACAACAGTAGTGGTCACACCCCTGACCCCTTCCTTGTGAGGGGTTTCGACCTGGTTACTGAAAATGTTCATCACTTGGACCTGAAGCCTGACTTGTGCGTGAATCGGTTTTAAGCGAAGAAGAGTTGCATAAGCGTCAGCCTCACTGGCTCACTAGGGATGGCCGCTCCAATGAGACCTGGGTCAAGACGATTGGAGGTTGTTGTCCTTGGGGTTTGGGGGTCAGTTCATCTAATAAAAGCTGCGTTTATGGTGCAGAATTTTGCCCGAGTTGATCGGTCTCTCCATCAGACCTGCCTAAATGCCACATCGGCGCAAATTCGATCGGTTACGATTGCAAAGACCACGATCGGACTTTTGTCTCAAAGACAAAAGCCCGATGATCGGCCGGTTTGCGCCAATCAGGACAATGCTGTTTGTTCGCTGCGGGGTACAGGATATCCTGTTTACAACCTTTTTTCGTGTACGCATTGCAACTCACTTGCTTACAACTGGTGACGGGCCATCTCATTCCTCTCAAAATAATATCCAGAACTTTTTCATTTCCTCGCAGTCTTATTTATCATAATTTCTGATCCCCAGCATCCCCACCATAACACACGCTGTTCCTATTGCTATTTCCTTAGCTGAGCTAGTATCCATCATGCAATTCAACTGAACTCACCGCGTTAGACATGATTCCGATTAACTGGATATGCTTTTGTGATGTGATGTAATTGCATGTCACCAGACATGATTGGACAATTGTCTCAAGCCAGATACTCATGGACTTCAATGACGCCTACTTATTCAATGGGTCGTAGCGGATCGTGCAGAGCCTTTTCTTACCTAAATGGACCATCATGCCGAATCGGAGGTTTGACGTCATCAATCAGATCGGGGCTGATGGGATTGGGCTGATGGTTGGCCAGGGGCACCCTAAACGCAGCCTAAGCCCTATTTACCGGGTTACCTGTTCCGCTACCAAACCAGCTCACATTTGTCATCAACATCATGACATTCCATTGGCAGGCAGCAGCTATGACACAGCTTCACCTTAATCAGTCTGTTCTTTTTATTTTTAGGTCGAAACACTTGGTACAGTGGCTGCCACCATGCGGCGTATCCAGGACAATCCATCAGTGATGCTTTGCAATTTGAGTTGGATAGCAAGTATGATCCTAGGCTTGGGCCAATGCTACCAACTACAGGTGTAGATCTACAGAATGTTTCTGTAGCGGAGTATCCTACTTACTGCACGCAAGAGTGTAGATCACTCGGGTAGGTGACATGTCATTCGGCAGTGGGTTGACCAACACAAAGGCATTATCACATCCTGTAATGGTCTGCTAAACTTGTCTATGTTCTGGTTTTGAGCTCACAGTGAATGAAAGTTATTTTGGGTAAGAGCTAAAGTTCATTTTTATAAATTTATTGTTTTTTCGGGCATTTGGCTACCCGCTAAGCCTGAGACTTATTGGTACTGTAGGACCTAGGCATTATGTAGGAAGCTCACAATGGTCACTCAGCATGATTAGGACTGGAACTCAGCATCTTTCGCTCTCGAGCCAAGCGCTCTAGCTGCCGAGCTATCCCACTATTTTTGAGCTGTATCAATTTTTTAGTTACCCTTATACTGCCATCCCTTCAAAGGACACCACAGTCTGCTACTGTTTACCTAATGTTGTTCGCTGGCCGGAGAGTCGAAACCAGTGTGAACAGAGGTAAGTGAAGTGTCTGTCTATCTGTTCATTATCAGTCTGACCTTGATCTCTAGCAGTATGTTCCGCACTGAATCAATGGTGTTGTCAGACAATCTTAACAGACAGCTTGAGTGATGCACTTGTGTTGAGTGGCAGTACCATGTACAATTTTGCTCTGGTTATTAGACTTGAAACATAATGGGAACTGAATTGTGTTTGGATTATTTTTTACGTTCGAAATTGTTACGGCTTGGGAGGGATGATGGTGAGGTATTCTGTTGAAGGCAGGTTCTCATGACATATCGTTATCATGGTGGCATGGGATGGTACTGAGGAGGTTTCCCAATGGAGTCCTCGAGTACCTGGTTGGGGGGGGGGGGGCAAGTGATCCTAAACAGTTTTTCATAACCG
>Ga0224501_10003317_pt1 | contig 12662 bp, 9 predicted proteins | sample SF_Oct11_sed_USG_4_FD_169105 | JGI IMG/M metagenome (GOLD analysis project Ga0224501, IMG submission 169105) | Sediment microbial communities from San Francisco Bay, California, United States - SF_Oct11_sed_USGS_8_1 | ecosystem: Environmental > Aquatic > Marine > Sediment | place: USA... | reverse complement strand
GTAAGGGTAATATGTAAGGGTAATATGTAAGCGTAATATGTAAGGGTAAGATGTAAGGGTAATGTGCAGGGCAACGTAGAATTTCATGCGCGCTAGCAAGACATACTGCCAACAGACATATCTATATGTACAAATGTAAGGGAATGTAATAGGTTTTCATGTTTGGATTATGTATTAACAAACATTGTGTTTTTAGGTAAATAGTTATCAGAGATCTCCCGTTGTGATATCATCTGCGTGCGGGATGATACATTAGAGGCTGACGTTGATTTGTATTCGTGTTAACATGATTGGCAGCGCTTTCACGTCGTTGCAGAGGTTTTCTTGAGATTTTCAGACTGTGGGTGTGGAATGGCATTGGTATTTAGGAGTGCATGGCTTGTTCTCTGACTGCTTTCGGTTATTCTAGTTAATACATGTATTAGTGATGTAATGAGGTTAAATTAGTAAAACTGTGATAATGTATAAGCACTGATCATCAAGATGGTCAGTTGCAGCTCGGCAGCGGACTGGATCTATCTGGTAATTAGTGTAAGTTGGTTTAGGCTAATGGCTCTGCCAAAGCAGTAGCTACTTTAACATATATAACCTCTCTCATAGTTAGATTAGGGACTGCATGATATCAGCCACTATGCGGAATATAATTCATTTGGTGTTTCGCTGGGATACATGGGTGAGATTGTTTCGTTATGCTTGCTTCGTCTGGTGGGGCACGAATACTCCACACTCCGAGAGAAGCGCTTACTCGTCGGTAGGACCAATGCTCAAGTGCATGTAGTCTTTTGTGCAAATTCTCTTTATTTGGGCAGCTTATTTTGTCATCGATACATTTCAAGTGAGTCGGCAGCTCAATTGTAAATCTGTTTGCTGATTTGCCTATCGTCATAATTGAGAAATGCTTGGTATAGCGAGATTGTAAGTATATAGTGTCGCTGTACTGTATACATTGTAACCTCTGACTTGTAGTTCTTCGGAGCCTGTATCTAACTCAGATGAGTATAAAAAGACAAGAGATAGAATAAGGAGGGAGTCTGTGATTGCGAGGGGAGCGCGTAGGGTAACGCTGAGTTCTCTCGGACCCCATATACCATCCATTCATGAGCAGGATGATGGTAGAACGAATAGTGACAAGGCTATGATTCACACTACCAACACATCAGCGTCATTATACCTGACCGGTACTCACAGTGATGCCGTAGACAGTTCAAGGTTGAAGGTGGGCTCTCCAGAACCAGTGTCATCATCGCATGAATATGCTAATCTAATGTCCAACATCAATCGAGATGATGTACTTGGTAAGAGGAATCACTCCAAAAGAGTTATACTTAATGTAGGAGGCCAACGTCATGAGGTCTTATGGTCAACATTGGAGAGAATTCCGAATACTCGACTTGGGCAGCTTCGTCAGTGTGTGACTCATGAGTCATTGATTGCTATATGCGATGACTATGACATAGCCAACAACGAGTATTTTTTTGATCGGCATCCGACAGCGTTTTCCACAGTCATAGACTTCTATAGAACTGGTAAACTACACCTCATGGATGATATCTGTATTATGTCCATCACCGATGAGCTGGAATTTTGGGGTATTGATGAGTATTATCTCGAACAATGCTGTCTGACGAAATTCAATCAACGACGGGATAATATGATGGAAGAGATGAGAAAAGATAAAGAATGTTTACACGGAGAGGAAGTGGAATATTTTGGAGAAGGGCGATATAATCGTGCTCGAAAATTCGTCTGGGATCTTCTGGAGAAACCAGACAGTTCTAAACCAGCCAAGGTCAGTAAACTCATTCTGTGAGCAGAGCGTTTATATATGATATTCAGAAGAGTACTCTCGGTAAGCAACGAAGCTAGAATAAATTAACTGTGGCAAAATCTCCTTCCGCTAGTTACTAGTTAGTCACTCAGTCCATGGTAGACTTGATTCCAGTCCAGTATATGCCTCTGCATGGTTTATGTTATCATTGTAAAACTTGTGAATGAGTTCATACTATAAAACAGTGCAAAGGTCAAAAGGCTTGCGTACATATGTATGCATCAGAATTTCTTGAATATTCCAAAGTTGATTCGGGAACAGTTTTGCATTCATAGGTTCTACCCTTATCCCCGTCTGTAAAGCGTTCAACTAGCATGGCATTCCCATCAGACTAGAATTATTTGCACTAGAGTATACCATGAAAATATTTACTAACATAAATTGCAATAAGCTGCACCTGCTGATTAAGACTCCCTGTGAAATCTGCTTTGGCTTGGCGGCGCCGGCAACAAACTTAAGTTAGCAGTTTTCAGGGGCATAAAATAGGTGTCATTCTGAGAGATGACAAAAATAGATTACAATCCCTACAACCACGGTTTAAACCCCAGTCAGTTGTGACAGACTGCTATTATAAGTGAGATCTCCTTGCATCAGTCTTAGCTCACTATTCGGTAGAGTATTGATACTGGACCCGAACCCGCGGTGCTCCCTGCTAAGCCATAACTGGTAAACTAGTATTTTTCAACTCAGCAGTTTCACAATAAAGCTGCATTCAAGGTTCATTATTTTGGCGTGATTAGTGGGTACCAATGTCAAATCCAGCATCAGTCCTTTGAGTCGGACCTGCCTAAAGACCAGGTCGGCTGTCATCGATCGGTTCTGACAGCTGAGACCGAAGTCGGTTTATCTGTCATCCGTAACGAGAAAAAAAACCTGACAGTCTATTTGCGGTGCATATCAGTTAATGTTCATAATTCTAGAGCAGCACAGGAAGTAAGTGGGTGACTCAGAAGGCGGATATTCCCTAGTAAAACTCTTCCGGTTTGACAATTATGTTGAGGCTCATTAGCTTCCTCAAGGGAATCATAGTCTGAATTAAAGACACAAAACTTGTTAAATCAATTGGCACTTCCATAGCAAAGGAATGCTGTGGTTGATTCCACCCATCTGAAATCAAATTATCTCATGAGAGGAATTTAGCCGACTGTGCATCATAATTTGACATGCAGTCGAATACATGACCTTGAACTCAGCACTGGTTGGCATCGGCCATAGGGCAATCCTTCAGAGTTTAGGTTAGGTAGCTATACGCTGCATGTTTGGTGTGCCATAATGGGACCTACACCTACGCAGATATAGAGATAGGCGTAGGCATTGGCAGAGATTGATGGACCAGCAGTTTTACAACTTACATCCAGGAAAGAACATAGAACAAAGCAGCAAATATGAAGATGATGTATATCTAAAGAACGCATGCGTCATGGTACATACTGGTATGACCATAGAAGCGGTGATATAGACAATGGTTGATTAACTGGGGTTCGGAAAAATCATTTGACAGTGGGGATATCCAAGTATGCATATACAATTGTGCATGTATTATAGTACGTTTTTCATATGAAAAGAAAGCTCAGCAAATGCAATGACTTCGATACAACCAGTTATATGCGTGCATGGAGATTTAATTTCAAGCTCATTAAAAACCCTTAGCAACAAAAGAAGGATAGAAGGACATTGTATATTGACTTTTCAAGAAATGAACAAAGTCAGGCTGAAGTGGTTGATAAATCATGACCAATCTGGATCACGACTAGCTGTTGGTATTGCTGTAGTTACATGTAGCCAGGATAGCTCAGATGGTAAAAAGCCCCTCACTCCAAATTGCTAGCACGGCTTCAGAACACCACGGTAAAAATAATGGAGGTACCAATGAATAAATCAAAATCATTCCACGGTTGTCAGAGATCCACCTCTTCTAAATAAAATTACCATGCCTTAATAAAACTCTTTGCTATAAAAAGTAGGATAGTAATTCATGGTTTTTTAAAAACGGTCTCATTTTGTGGTATTGAAGGACAAATCTGCAAATTGAGATCATCACCTCTGAGCGAATACATAATGTACATTTCTTGTTTCCCTTATGCCACTGCTTCTCCGGTAACTTGCCAACTGCTACAGTAACATACTGCCTAATAACTGCTCACAACATTGAAAATCTGGGTTCAAATGCCAGGACCCTGCTATGAGTTTGAGCTCCTCTCATCAGCGCTTGCTGGGCATGCCCCACAATAAACCTTAACTTGGAATAATAAGTATCTAACCCGACAGCTTCACTATGATGGTGAGAAGGCCATACAAAATGACACTGCACCTCAGCACTACAACAATATCGCGCCGGCTTAGGACGCTGCCGGTGCTATAAATTGGTCTTTCCTGGGGCCAGGTTTAGGGGGTTCACTGAATAGGATGGCCCAACGTTCGTATGAAATAATACAATGATTTCATGCTGCAAAAGCTTGCCAATCACAATTGGTCTTTGCAGACTGTCGTACTGGAACCAATGGATAGTTTTGTAGGGCACTGACATTACTTACGTCACATGCAGTCAGGTTTATTGTAGGTGGTGGTAGTCACAAGTATTCTCTTCATCATTGTATCAACTATCGGTCTTACACTTAACACAATACCTTCTCTGCAAGTATATAATGAGTCGACCGGGCAACTAGATGATAATCCTAGTCTAGGCATAGTGGAAGCTGTCTGCATCGCGTGGTTTACTCTAGAGTATCTCTTCCGATTCTGGGCTTCACCAAGCAAGTGGAAATTTTTTAAAGGAACACTAAATGTAATTGATCTACTCGCCATACTACCATTCTACATCTCGCTGGGTCTGCAGAACACAGATAATACCAAAAGCTCTATGCAATTCGCCACAGTTCGGAAGGCTGTGCAGATATTCCGTATACTAAGGATACTTCGTATACTGAAATTAGCGCGACACTCAACCGGACTACAGTCTCTTGGTTATACACTACAAAGAAGCTACAAAGAGCTTGGACTGCTTATGATGTTCCTAGCTATAACTGTTTTACTATTCTCCAGTCTAGCCTACTTTGCGGAGAAGGATGTCAACCCAAAATATTCGAGTATTCCAGCCACGTTCTGGTGGGCTGTCATCACCATGACTACGGTCGGCTATGGAGATGTTTATCCCATAACAGCATTTGGCAAGGTAAGAAAGACATAGAGAGCCAGTAAGCCAGTCTTTGTCTTTCATATCCTCACCAGGGTAGGGGTATGCAGAAATTGGCCCGTGTTTGTGACTCAGCGTTACCCAGGAGAGTATAGGATAGCAGCATGGCTCAGTGGTAAAGCACTAGGCACTAGGCACAAGGTGCTTGCAATCGCAAGCACCTTGGTTCGAAGTTCGGTCACAACAATATGTACATACTCCTCTCATCAATCCTAGGCAAAAAAACCTCACCATGAGGTGCAGGGGCATTGATACTAACTCACTCGTGCCTCGCCATGCTTCATACTAAGCCATACCTAGTAACAAAACAAAGATAAGGTAATAACAGAAAAAAGTAGAGGATGGGATAAAATAATAATAATCTCCGATATGTCTGCATGTGCAGGCTCGCTCTTTTACATTTGTAATTACGCTTTTTCTGTATCCCGTGAACACTTGGCCTTCCATTTTAACGAGCATCTTAAGCCTGGGGCTTGCTCAGTTGCTCTAGACCATTATGTGAGGAACCCGTACTCACAGTGGGAACTCAGCCAGCCACTCCAGCCACTGAGCTCTGACACTATCCCTAGCTGAGATGATATTAAAACCATATAAGGCGACCCGGTTTTCTTGGTTGATGAAACACTAGGGTAGTTTATGTAAATTAGCACACTAGGTTCAGTAGGTCTCATATCAGATCTTGCCTCCAGGTTGAGCGGGGTAAGTTGCACGTACCTTCTTAGTTATGGGAAGATAACTCCATGTGTACCTTTCACTTGACAACCGGGTATATAATCGAGTTTGAATTCTGAAAATGTTTGTGCTTCTGTTGTTAGCTGTTTGTGGCCATTGTATCTTGAGGTTATAAAACTGAAGGAAAAGTCCATCTCCTGACTTTATATATGTCTGCATATAGCCGAGTGACCCTGGCTCTGCTATATTGGTTTACTCACACCACCACCCACCACATGCTGGAGTCTGGCTAGTGCGCATACTAGTCAGGTGATCTGGCTCTCTGTATGTAATGGGTGGTGGAGTGGACGAAACAATAGAAGTGCACAGCCAGGCACCTGGCTAGCTTATATTATCTGTATGGAGGAGTTGTTTCCCCACTAAAATTTAGCATACGCCATCTCTTTTCAGGTGATAGGAGCCGGCTGCTGTATTTGTGGAGTATTGGTCATCGCTCTGCCCATTCCCATTATCGTAAACAACTTTGCCGAGTTTTATAAAGATCAGATGCGCAAAGAAAAAGCCCGGCGTAGGTTTGATGAGAAAAACCGGCAAAACTCTCAAGCTGCGATGGCAACAACAGTGGGTGAGGCTTTCAGTGAGGTCACAGAATCTATCATGCCAAACTTGAGTTTCGACAAAGCTGATGACCTGAAGGACGAAGCCATAGAAATGGAAACAGTACTTGCTGAACATGGACACAAAGAGAACAACGTCAACAGCACACATTGTTACTCAGCAACTGAGGTCAGCACCACAGCTGTGTAGTCAGCTGGTCCAGTTTTTGCCAATAGCTAACTGTATTCAGGAATTAGAAATCCCCCTCACTAAAGTACAGCTTGGTGGCTTGATATTTCGATTGCATCAATGCATGCAGATGTTCCACCCTACGAAATCTCAATACCAACATGTCTAATCAAAACATCAGCTGTATCCCAAATGCCATTTGGGCAATTCATAGAGCCATCTGCAGGCTGTTTAGCCGCCATGGACATACAGTGGGTACATTAACTCTTACTTTATACATGAATCATGTTTAGGGAATGGGTTTACTGCACTGCAGACGGATGGTCGGGTACTCATCGCGATTACACCACAGTTGACACATTTACATGTATTTACATCGCACATCGCTGGTATTAAGTATTCGTCTCATATACATGTATGTAGTGAAAATAAACCAATGATTTATTTTAGGCTCAACCTGAGCAAAAATACAAAATGGATGAAGATACATTAAGTAAATCAACTACAATCGATATACCAGGTAATTCATCGCTTCCTTTATCACTAGGTGTCGATCACCTAGATAAAACACACAAGATAATCTACCTTTTTAAAGTGTTGAGCTTTTAGACCCGCATCCACTCGGGCTGCATTCCATTTCTAATGGTTTGGCATTACCAAACCTGGAGCTTGTTGCTAGGATGGCCTATGGCATGTCTGCTTTGCTCCTTTATTTAGCAGGCGTATCTCATCAATAACAAAGTGTTAAGTTCTCTATCGGGTATGCTATAGACCATCCTTGGCTTAGTGATGTTATCCGTGTAAAACAAAAGTGATCCCATCTTATCGTGGATGCGAGTTTAGAATTTAAACCCTCATAATTCACTGCAATATATTTCACAGTTAATTGGGCCCAGCGACCTGTTCTTGTAGCCCGGGAAGGTGACAGTACCAGCATGATAGAAGAAGAGCAGAGATTATTAACCTCCGAACTATCATCTGTTATTCCAACACAGCCGTCCAGCTCACTTTGAGTAAAGCCAACTGAGAGAGGGAGGCTGCTTTCCCTGTCGTGTTGGTTGGTCCAGTGACTTTGTCATCGGTTGGTCATTGGGTGCATACTTGTGAGAGGACAACCCTAAATACATTCACAGTATGCCGGATATGTAATTGGTTTTGTACAGGCGATCAGACACTGTGTACTAGTTTGAGCTCCTTATCTAGTGCTCTGTAACTGGACACTTGTCTCACACAATTCAGAACCATGCATTCATTTTGGACCAGATAAAGCTGCTACTAAAGCAATGTTGCTAACTTGTGGATTTTTTTCTCTCTGTAATATTTGTGCGCTCTTGGCAATTGACTTTATTGCGCCAGTGCTCTGGCCAGCTGATACATCATGGATTCATCACACATAGTGATAACATGAATCAGTGAGTGATAAATATCACCATGCACCTGACTATAGCCAGGAACCGTAAATTCCCTACATTACAAAATTATTATTTTGATTTGTTGCCACTGTATAATAGATTATAAAATTTCCAGTAATATAGTTTAGTACATTATTTCTCCATCGAAAGCCCCAGGCAGTTTTTGTGTGATTTGTAATGTAATTTGTAAACGCACCAATGGATGGCCGTTGGCATCTTTTTAAAGTCTGTATCTAAATGCATCATCTCTGTGGATACAACCACGCCATATATCTTGTGAGAACATCTTAGAATAACCCGTCTACTGACTCAAGTAGGGGAGGTTGCCTGTTATCCTAGCGAATTTTGATAATACAAAGCAATAAGTTGCCGTCTGCAGCCTGTATGTAGTCTTGTAAAAATGCCCACAGGTGCAGCCTAGACTGACTGGCGGCGTTCAGTCTTTGCCTGTCTAACGCGTGCTTGCTGGGTAGACCTATACAACTTTTACCTATTAACTTTAAGTCGGGAAAACAATCGTACATATGGAGTCCTTATCTGGACTAAATAATAGGTCTATCATAATCTGCGCTGTGATTGGTCAAAGATCGCGTACACCCCTCAGTGTACTGCGCGCAGGTGTGTCACAGACAGGGTGGCGCCGAGCAAGGCAAAGTTTGATCAGTAAAGGCATACAGGCGCTACACGCCATGAATCAGGACCGTGTCAGTCTGATAGCAGACTCAGGTGCTAACCAGATGGGCAGACAAACTGGCAGTATAGGATACATTTGACATTTTTCTGATGTAGTTATAATGGTAGAGTTCTTATGTTGTTCCGATAGATAGCATAGATAGCGTGTATGCCAGCTACGTTGCTGAGAGGGTCCGTGTAGGCACATGGATCCTGTCAGCAGTACCTGGTGATGCATCATCTTTACATCAATCAATCATGAAACAGAAATTGTGATGCGAATTTATTAAAATTTATAGAGTATCACGCCAGTTTTTAGAAATCTGTTATGAAGCCCGGTGAGAAAAGAATTTCAACGCACGTATACCCATTTTCAAATCTGATGGGGATCTTCGTGACATTATAATCCTGTTGTGTTTGGAACAATGGGAACTTGAGGTGCGAACGGTGGGTCTTTGGATAACAGCTTACATAGCACGTATCTCCATAATTATACAACCTCTGTTTTGTGTCACATTTGCCACATAGTGATTTAAAAAATGTTATATTTGTGCGTATGTACATCTCTATGCGTAATGTTGGTTAAAACGTAGAAAAATTTGATGTTTTTGCATGTTAGTTGCTAGTATTTTGTATTACACGTTGTGCGCAACTGCAGGTTTATCGACCAGTGTGGGCATTTCAACATGATCATACGCATCATTTGTGCCTGATGATGATCGCAAAGTCATTGCACCGTAAAGCATCTCATTGATTAGGACGGTGATGATATAATTACAGAAAGGAACATGTCTTTGGGTGCGCGGGACTGCGAGAGACTGTGCTGATGCTATGGGGCCTTTGGAAACGAAACCATATGAGATCTGCTACGACCAGAGCCCTCTAGGGACAATTGGGGTTTACATTGAATCATCAGCTGTCAATCATAAAACAGGATGGCAGCCATGGTATAAAGTTAGTTTTTTCGATTGAGCCATTTCCGAGAGAAATTGATGAACATCTGTAATCCCATCTGTCCGGCCTTTCTGCCAACGAGTTTTTTCGTATTCAGTTAACATCACTCGGGTCATTTTGCTGAAAGCAACGAGGATACAGCACATTGTCAGCTGGTCCCCGTGTTTCGATTATTGCATAATATTATGGCAAAGAATTGTAATCACGTGAATGAGCCGATCTGAATACAGCCATTGGACTGTAAAGTTTTCTAAGAGCCGTTGCTAAAGGCAGATGTCACAAATGCACCTGCCTTTGAGTTTGTACCAGCATCCGTGGGAATTTCGTTCCCATTGAACCAGCAGATGGGACCTTAGCACGAAGGCAGCTGGCAGCTTCATAAGGCTAGATTTCGTTTTTACAAAAATCTAGAGCAATCCATATATTTGCGCAGTATGCCCGCTGAGTAGGCCAAAGCGAATGATAAGTGCATGCAAGTTGCCCTATATGGTGTGTTCCCATGAGATTAGTCTGCCAACACAAAAGGTGGAAGAGGTTACAAACAGTAGGCAGGCGCCAGTCTCTATATTGTAACAAAACATCATAATAGCTGTACCGGCAATTCAACACCCCATACATAGCCTACCTTGATCATGTTGCTACTAATGCTTGGTCATTTAGCTTAGTATAAAAACATTGTTGAAATTGAGTTGGATTGATACAAGGGTTTGTATCAGTTGCATTCTGAGACAGTTTGGAGACAATTGTACTGAATAATGTTTGCTTGGTGTGACGTCACATTGAATGAGGCGCCAGTTTGACTACACAGCTGTGATTGCAGCCAAGATTATAATCACTTGTCAAAACCTACAGCCCTGATTAGCTACCCACTCTTGGGAAACTGTATAAGAAAGGGCTATAAACCTTAACTGAGCAATACACCTGCCTCATACACCCGACCCTTACATGATTTCATAAAATCTATTGGAGTATTTGAACAGATTACTATAGGGAAATTGGTTATAATGATACTACTGACCAAGGCCAGGTGGGGGAATGCCAATCGTACCTGTACAACGCCGCCCCACAGCATTCCATTGATTGTTGAGGGATAATTAAGTAGGCGGAGCTTAGTGCTTTGCTCAGATATATAAAGTGAAGGTAATCCATCAGCTGTTTAGTGTACAATCTTTGAGGAATTCCGAACGCTCCGCATCACTCTTTCAATTACCAGTATGAAGGCTATCGTGGATTACCCAGCTCGCCAGATGAACATGAAACGACTGCAGAGTGACAGTATTAAAATCAAGAAGGCTTCACATCAAGAATCACAAATGCAGGAACTGTTCTTCAAGCTCAAAGAACTCGTCCCCAACTGTGACAGTAAGATGAGTAAGACTGAGTTACTTCAGAATGTGATTGACTACATTTTTGATCTTGAGGAAACCTTAGGAGAAGAGGAGGTCTGCGAGACTAAAACTCCTCTATCCGAGAACCAACAGTGCAACAAAATGGACATACAGGTAACTAAAAATCTGGCATACATTCTGGTCTTAGTTTACTTAAGCGTAGAGGAGAAGTAGGATACGCGCTTGTCCCGCGTAGCCGATAAATGGCCATACTCTTCTAACGTACCCTCGCTACAACAAATCTAATCATAGGTTTTATTGATTGTAGGCTGACAGGAATGAAAGTCTAAGAAAGGTTTGAAAGTAGCTGACGACGTAGCTGGTATGCATTTCACCAGGATGAGACGACCAACCCTCAGTCGAGTACTGTACTGCTAGTCAGTCGGACTCTGAGGACAGTGGTAGCTGCAGAAGTTACCCAGAGTGAAAGTCGGACAGTAATAATCATCACCTTTTGTCAAGAAATGATGCTAGTGGATTCTGATGTTGTATCGTCGTAGAACTTTACAATTAGTCTCATGTACAATCTTGGATGATTATTTTGTTTCGTGTCTATCAGATGGCTCGTTGGTCAAGCGTAGGCCATGTACAGATTGTTTTACTAATAACTAGTATTTTTAATCTTTGAATTTGATTCTACATTTGAAGCCTAAAATAAAGAGTAACTACAATCTCAATATGTGGTGGTCATTTTTGAGGTGTGTCATAATGAGACTGACATAAGGAGTTCAGAGTGGGATTAGAAATATTCTCAAGGTTGAGCTTAGTTAAGTAGAGAAAAATCAACCCATACAATTACTTGAAAAGTAGAAACTGTGGATTGCAATCGGTTGAGATAATTATGCTGCATTGAGTCCCGCAGATGCCGGTCTATATTGATTGAGTGCAATGCTATACAACACCTGCATGAAGAGAAGGAAATCTAACTGCTGTATAGTATGTGGGCAGGCACCTGCTGTTACAAAAACTAGGGGTTCGAGAATTTAGTCAATGACTGGGTGGCCAGGAGATATTTGATGGTCATAACCAGCGCCTCCTGTCATTCCATCGATCAGTACAGTCCCACATGTAGGATGTATTGCATATCTTTCTATAATCAAGGGATGTTTTTGTTTACCAATAGCGCCCAACACCTGATGGTGTTGTGCAATAGCGGTTGTTCTACATTCATACAAAACACAAGACTCCATGATAGAGCTTTTCATTAACATAAAGGCGAATATACTCCCTGATCCTGCCGACACTGGCTTATCCTTTTGTACACAAAGTCTATACATGTATAAGCATTGAATAACAATATACAACCCGCAATGTACGCAGTCAGCAATTCAGCCTAATGGGATTCAGTACAGAATCTCAAGAAATTAACCTTTGTGATTCCTTAATTAAAGAGCATGGCAAAAGGAGTGAACCGCTTATCCAAAAGATTTATCGAGTCAATGGTAGGTATAAACGGATTAAACCACTGAACGGGTACGCATGAAATTCTCAGTGAATTTGAGCCTAGATTAAGAAGCAAACACCTGCCTTCGTCATTGACTTTGTATTGTAATCCACTACAAATATTTAGGGGCTGGCCCAAAGGTAGAAGATATAGGATGCAATGTTAGGCTTGGGCTATTTAGGTTAGAGCTTTCCATTGATTGCAGGAAAGTAACATCATTTGAGAGCTTGATGGGATCACCTGGCGGCTAGTAGTGCTCCGACGAGCCAATGTATATGTGGAATAGTTCACTGGTTGCATAAAGAATCACGCT
>Ga0224501_10003316_pt1 | contig 12662 bp, 7 predicted proteins | sample SF_Oct11_sed_USG_4_FD_169105 | JGI IMG/M metagenome (GOLD analysis project Ga0224501, IMG submission 169105) | Sediment microbial communities from San Francisco Bay, California, United States - SF_Oct11_sed_USGS_8_1 | ecosystem: Environmental > Aquatic > Marine > Sediment | place: USA... | reverse complement strand
AGAGTTTATAATAGCTACATAGCCAGCGTCATTTGGAACTGTCTTATCGTATTCGTTTACCCAATAGTACATGGGTTTTCCATCAACTGTGTTAGAGGGATATACACTATGAATAAAATCTAACATGGAATCTCCGAAGACTCCAAAATTGTACTTGTTACCGATTAGAGTGTTATCTTCGAGGGTCGTGTAAGAGGATTGATTTAGACAAATACCATAATTGTTGTTTGACAGCGTGTTGCCAAGGATGTCGTTGTTGTTGGACGAATGTATGTTTATGCCATAACCATTTTTTGACAGCGTGTTGTCTCGGATGATGTTTGCTTGGCTGGAATTGGCTAGATAGACGCCGTTGTCATTATTTAGTATTATGTTTTCTCTGAGGGAGCAGCCGCTGGAATTGTTTAGGATGATGCCGCTGTCAGGGAATGAGCCGCCACTATTCTGTATCGTGAACCTGCTGATTGTCACGTTATTCGCGGTTACGGTGACAACGGTTCCGGTTCCAGTTCCGTTGATAATAGTTGTGCTTGGTTCTATTCCAACAAGTGTTACGGACTTGTTTATGGTCACATGTTCATTGTATGTTCCCGATAATACTAGAATGGAGTTATTCGTTGGGGTTGCCGCATCCACAGCTTCTTGTATGGTGAAGTAAGGATTTGCGCCTACGTATATTGCGTTTACTCCAAAAACCGTGCTACTTGTAAGAGTTCGCCCTTGGTAGAAAGAGGTAGCGCATACTCGGTATATGCCTGGTTTTGTGTTGTTGGCCAGCTTGAAGGTTAGATTGTAGCTTCCAGGATACCCCGAACTTTGCGCTCCCGAGCCTGCCCCTTGAACGCTTCCAATATTGAATGTTGCGTTTTTCTCGGGGCAGTAGGGAACCCCGCCTCGGTTCGGCATTAGTGTGAGGGCGCTAGCGTAGGCCTTTCCGGTGCCATTGCTAGCCCAGTCTGGAATAAGAATGCCTGCTACAAAGCCTCCTTCGGTGCCTGGGATTAGCGGGATTGTGGTTGACTTTATGCTGGGAAGGGGAACCATGTTACTGTCGTAGGCATTGATGGTTACTGTCACGTCCTTCGATTCGGTGCCGATGTTTCTAACGGGTACGTTGAAATACACGTATTGTCCTTTCTGAACTGAAATGTTGCTAGGGTCGCCCCACAGGTCACTTTGAAACATGTCGACAATAACGATGTTCTCGGGTGGAGGAGTCAGGCCTGTTTGTAGGGTTCTGACAACTATAGTTTTATGTGGGTCCAGTACTTCTAGGGCCACCAACTCTTCAAGAGGCGAGTTGTTCAACGTCAAATTTCCACAGATCGAAACGTTTTCTTCAGCCCCGTAAAACGGTTTATCCGTTGCCACGGTGATGCTTGGAATTGCAAACTCGTAGTTGCCGTCTTGTACCTCGTGGGGGATGGGTGTTCCCGTGATGTCACCGAGGTGTGTGTCGTAGAGGTGTAAAGTGCACGACACGGATCCTTCGTATGTGACCCTGAAGAGTATTGTCACCAGCGTTCCATTGCCCTCGGTTGGGCTACACAAAAGTCTTAGCCATAGGTAGCCTTTCGGGTTGCGTATTACATACGTGAGAGTGCTAGGTGGTTCGGGGAAGGCGCCTTTAACAATTTGCAAGGCGTTTAGGAGGGTGGGGGTGTAGCTAAGGTTGAACTCCACGCTTGTGAGATTGTAGACATTGGTGATTTCTATGTTGATTGTGAAGTACTCGCCTAGTTGTGTTGCGGTGTATGTTTGGGGTTCCACAAAAAGTTTGGGCAGTTGGGTTTGGGCGCTCACACTTGTTATCGCCGTGGATATGCTGAGAACGAGTATTATAACTAGAAATACACATGTGAGTTTTTTTCCTTTCAAGGTTTCCTTCCACCCCACTTATATCAAGAGATATGGGGCATTATAAACGTTACATCGCCGTCGTAATATGCCTTGACGAATATGGAAAATATAAAAAGAGGGGGGTTTTGGAGATTTGTCGTTTACGGCTAAGGTGAAGCCCAATCGATTGTGATTAGAGCAGATATTGGTTTGCTGTAGGCGACTCCGCAGTCGTGTGGCACTGCCGTGAAGGCGCTGACCTCAACCCTTCCCTTGCCAACGTAAGCCCACTGCGGTATATCTAGGCCAGTTATAGTGAAATCTGTGTGCTCTGGGCTACAGTAGTATCCTGGTGGTACCTGGACGTTCACAAGCACCTGGTCTAATGGGACATTGCATTCGTCGTAGGCAACGAGGATGAACAATGCGTTTCTCGGTATCCAAGCAATGCTCTTGACCGAAATTGTAACACCTAGATAATCGATTTCTCTGATGTAGGTGTCGCCAGCTACATAATCTTGGCCTACTAGTTTGAGTGTTTGTATGCCATACATCATTACTAGGTAGCCAACGTCGAATCGCATCGTATCTTCAATTGGGACTTCCTGTACCTTGCATTTGGCCATGGCGAACCATTTTCCGATGTATTCTTTGTTGTCGCATGAGGTGGGTACTCTGAACGATATTTGGGCGATGCCTGCCTTGTTTGTTTCAGCAGTTGCAAACAGGACACAAGAGTTGTGCAACACCGGATCTTTCTGCTGGTCGTACCAGTCTACTTCCCACTCCCACAACACTTCGAAGGCAACGAAGACGTGGTTTACTGGTGCGCCATTGTAGGTTACTTCAGCGAACAGCGTTATATTGACATCTGGACTCAAAGCGTCACAGGGCATGTCCTTGCCTTTACCTACCTTGTCTGGGTCTGTATCTACACCACACCATCGGTTAGTGCTAGTGTAAAGGTCGATTATGGGTCCGAGTTTCTCAATGACCGTCCAATATTTAATTGTAGCATCGTCGCTCATGTCTGCGTTGTTGGTGACGGTCAGGGTCACATTGTATGTTCCAGCCGCGACACAGGTATAACTTACGGTGACGCTAGTTGAATTATACTCGTATGATCCGTCGGAGCCGACGTCCCATGCATAATACATTGGAGGAGCACCGCCGTCGTCAGAGCCGGTACCATCGAAGGTCACGTCTTGGCCCACGTATTGAGTTGTAGGACTCACGCTGGATACAGCTGTGGGTGCGCCTACCGCTTTCTGAGGTCGTTCCCATTCGTAGTAGCCGTCCTGAACGCCAGGATTAACCGCATATACGTCGTAATTTGTGTCGATCCAATCGCATGCCTGAACGCTGAGGTCTAAGTCGCAACTAACCGTAACGCTTGGTGGAGCAGGTGGGCTTTGTTCGTAGCCTGGTCCAGAGATTATCTCGAAGGTAATCTTCAACAGTGAGCCACTGCCAGAGAATGGGTTATCTGGATCATTTGGATATGTTGCGGCGAAGGTTACATAACCTGACGGGTGGTTTATACCCTTTGTTTCATTCCATGGCGTAGGCAACAAGTGTGTGTTGTATTGCAACGATATTGTGGTTAGGGCTGTCCATGTAGCCTTTAGAAGCGTGTTGTCATAGTCGACCCTAAACTGCCAACCCGCCAATCTTGAGACATTGAAAATGTTTACGTTGATGTCGAATGTGGTTCCTACTAGTTCATTTTTTTCGACAACTGTGTGATTTTCTACCCACATCCAAGTGTTAGGAGGTGTAGATGGTGGTGTAAACTGTGCGTTAACACCTATACTGCTAACCATAGCCATGCTGAGGACAAGCATTATAGTGAAAGATATAGCTGATAGTCTTTTCAATCTGTATTTCTCCTTTCTCTTCTTAACAGCACATTCATGTAAGTTAATAGCCGAATTTAAGTTTTTCTAAACTATCTTCTAGAAGCTTAAACTATGGCGTATCCGCCCCAATTATAGCGGAGAAGCCTTCTGCAAGGAAGTCTAAGAAGCCGCCCACAAGCTTCATCTCCGCGCGCGAACTGCCAAATGAGTGATCATGATCGAACATGCCTGACATGCAATTCAAACAAGACCTAAACCTATGCCTCGTTTAGCGCGCGCATTGAAAGATTGTTACATTATCCGTCAAAGTTTGGATTAGGAACTAGTTAGAATAGAGAAAATCTGAGAGAATGATTGTTAGTGAATTGGTGTTTTGAATAGTCTTCTTTTGCAGATGGCCATGGCAACTGTAAGGACTACGAGTGTAAGTAGCACTGATGTCCATGCGGGAAACTCTGGTATCGTATTAATGCCTTTTATTTGGACTTCTTGGATGCTGTGTTTGTAGGTGAAGTGTATGTATGTGTAGTCGGTGACTTCGATTACTTTTCTATCTTCTATTGACGTTTTATTTACCCAAACTTGCCATTGTTCTGGATTGTCGCACCATAGAAGTTCTTTTGGAATGATGATGTAGCAATAGCCTGTTGTGCTTGGGGGTCCAGTGACGTTGAAGGAAATTTGTTTTTGCAACTTGTTGAAATCAAATGAATTTACAGTGGAATTGCTGAGTGTTATGATGCTACGGGTTGTATTTCCCAGAACTACATTAAAGGTTTCAAACGGTGGTGTGGTTGATGGAAAAGTACAGTCTGGTATATCTGCCTCGTCTGAGTATCCCATGCTTTCATAATGTCCCTTATAGTCATAATCTACCACCTCGATCTTTGTAATCCTTTTTACCCATTTATAGCCGTATTTACATGGAACGACCAGACGATAAGGATATCCATCAGTATACGACAAGACTGTTCCGTTAGCTTGAAGTGCTAAAAGCGTGGTAGGATGCAGTGCTCTTTGAATAGTTAGGCTACTTGAAAAACCGTCTGAAGCGTAGAAAACCACTTCCGTTGCCTCCACCTTTACTCCAGTCATACTCAGTAAGAGGAAAAGAGGTATGCCTGTCCAATTGTAGAGCCGTGTCCAACCGCCTATACACTTCATGCGTGCAACTTCCGAGACCATTGGAAACCTTTGCAACTCGCTATAGGTAAAATTAATGGGGTGATTAACCAATCCACTTATCACTAAATCATACGGACTAGATTCAGTCTCTGCTTGTTTGCCTGCAACGAAAACATTCACCAAAATAATGGACAGAATAACTAGAAAGGCGAGTTGCTTTTTAGATTTCATGACCTCACACCATGTAGAGGTTCACTACCTCATAACGCACCTATATAAACATACAAGTCGACACTGCGAATTGTTGGCACAAGCTGATGAGCACACGTACAAAATTCATGAAGAAAAAGGCGAAAAATGGACAACCTGTTACACAGATCTTGCAGCCGTTGTGGACGATTGCGAAGCTCTGAACCGAATACTAAGATGCGCGCGCAAGAACGGTTAAGGGGAGCTGAACAGGCTATTTGCAGCCTCATGCATCCCTACTTCAGGAAGCACCCAGTCCCGATGCGGGTGCATACTAGAAAAGAACAATGCCAAAGAGCAGATATGAACAAAAACAAGACGGTGAAAACATTCATGAGTCAATATGAAAACACATTATTTCTTGAACAAAAATAAAAAAAAGAGAATGTGAGAGTTGCATCTGCACTGCTAGGCTACGGCCAAGGCAGCTCTAGCATTATTTTGGTTAGGATCGATTCGCAGACAGTTACGTCGGTGCTTGTGAGGGTGCCGCTGTAGTTAACGTCACAGAAGGGTCGGTCTGCCAAGGCTTCATCCATATCTATTATTTCTAGCATTAGCTTGGTTAGGAGCGAATTGAGGATAGTTACGTCCGTGCTCGTTTGGTTGCCGCTGCTGTTCACGTCGCCTTTGTTCCAAACTATGCCACTGTGTCCCCACGGTGATTCCTTGATGGTAACTTCAGGTAATGTGTATCCGAAGGGATCTCCTAGCAGAGTTTGAAGTGGGTGGCCTGCCTTAGCTACAAGATCTAGGTAGGTGGCGTTACGGCTTATGATTTGGAATGTGATGTTCACTAGTGTTCCGGTGCCTTTTGCTTTGCCTCCGAGTAAGAACTGACTGACTGATACGAAACCAGCAGTGTTGTCTATCACTGTGATATTCACGCTACCTGCCCCGAAGAAGCCTGCATACTTGACGCCTGTGCAATTCAGGAAGAGTTTGGTGAAGTAGAAGCCAGACTGCCAACCTGAAATATTTTCGGCGGTATCAATCATCAGTTGTACCGTGAAGATTTCGTTGTCATTGTATCTTTCTTTTCTGCTGGACGCAATGTTGACCGCAACAGTCGCGGGCGATCTGAATTCGAAGGAGGCGCTTACCACAGGAAGTCCAGATGGAGTTTTAATAGCCTTATCTGCAAGATCTTTCAGCTCTACTTGGGTTGGGTCGCCAGTAGCGTCTGTGAGGGTTATGAGACTTCTTCCGTAGTCTTTTACTTTAAATTCTATGTTTGCGAGTATTCCTGGACCTGTTGCGTTAACTCCTGGATCTCCAACGCAGAGGAACGACGTTACCTCGCCTTTTGTGTTGTTTATCGATCCTGGGGTCCATGTTGTGGCTCCTTTGCTGGAGAGGAAGGTTCCTTCGGTAACGCTAACGACTTCTAGAACTTTGGGGTTGAAGCGGAAGCCGGCTTTCCAAGAATGCACTTTTTGCGAGGTGGCATAGGGAAGCATTAGTTGCATGGTAAATGTTTCGCTGATGCTATGAGTGGGGGATGTCCAATATATGTATGGTGATCCGCTGTAAAGAAGCGCAACCACAGGCATCTTTTCAAACTGGACAGCTATAGAGGGATCTGTCAGATAGTGTTGCAATTCGAGGTTGGGAATAATGTTGCCGTATGAGTCCACTGCCTTGAAGGACGTGACGATTAATGGGGTTGCTCCATAATTTACCAAGTAGGCTCCGATAGCCATGAGAAGTCCGTCGCCGGTTCTGTTCTGGCCTGGAAGCGCTGTGCAGTTGACATGTATCCAACCAGCTGTGTCGTCCACTGTGGCGGTAAACGTGTTGTTGATAAAGACAACTTTGAAGTAGGGACCTTCCTGGACGAGGAGGTTTGATGGTACTGATATGACGGTGGGGAAGTAAGACATGTTGATTTCCCAAGAGTGGATCAGTTCCGTGTTCTTGATGGACACTGTTAGTGTGATGAGCTCGCCAGCTGAATGTGGAGGATCAGCGAAGTAGGGTGACAGGCCAGGTGAAACTACAACATTATGCACTGAGAACTCATAGTAGCCGTCCAAGTCGACAAGCGCATGTGGCACTCCGAGATTGGACACGGTGGTTTGTGTTGGCGATGCCGTGACTGTAAAGTCTATGTTGGTTTTTCCCCAGTAGTTCATTACAAAGATAACGTACAGTAGAGGTTTTGCTCCACCCACACCTACAGCGATAGGTCCTGCCGTTGAAGTGACGGTATAGTTTGCCACGTAGCCAGCATAGTTGTTATAGACTCCGGGGGTCGGGACGAACCCGGTGGCTTCGAAAATAGTTTGAGGTAGCTCTAGAGGACCACCTACGGGGTAGACACCGCCAGTGGCAACCTTCAGAACAGCAGGATCGAATGTAAGGCCAACTGTATATGAGTCAACCGAAATTCCGGTTCCGAGGTCTATAAGATAAACCGCCGTTATCAAAATGTTGCCCATTCTACTTGCGTTGTTTATGTTTGTCAACACCAAATTCATTGGTGGGTTTCCGCCAGGTGTGAAGGGTCCGGGAGTGACGACGTTTGTTCCCGGGTCTTTCATGGCCATATCAAGTATTGAAACCGCTGCGACTGGTTGTGCTTGAACTGGGGACGGAAGAACAGCGACGAAGCTGAGAATCATCAGTAGTGTAGTGAAAATTGTAGCTAATTTCTTTTTTGTGTTCATCTTTTTTCACCTATTTAACTTTAGCTCTCTGAATATTCTCCTTTCTACTTTTCAGCACGTAAATAGGTAGCACCACGCCGTTTAAAAGTCTTATGGAAAAATATACCATATAGAAAACATTAAACCTTTTATATTAGAAAGTATACTGAATCCGCATAATTTATAATGCCAACCAGTTCAACACGAGATATTATGTTACGCTTCCAACGTCCTAGGAAAATACCGGTCAGCATCAAACCACCGCAACATCAAAACATTCCTCGTCGACTCACCCAACTTCACCAACTTTTCAGCCATTCTTGGTTTCCACCTCTATACCCCAAACAACCGCGCGCGCTCTGTGGTCAAGGTTTTGTAAGTCTATGTTCAGTGACGTTGAAGAATACGACAAAGCTTAAATGTGGAGGTTACGACTCTTTTTGTTCTAGGATTTAATGGAAGGTGATGTGAAAAATGGGTAGAGTGGTGGACGGCTACAAACAATTCGTTGAACAAGCTAGCAAAAACGCAGAAGTGAAAGGCGTGATAACCGGATGGGACAGGGTCGTTCAGTTCGTCGTTGATGGAGACGATGACTTCTACATCGAAACCAAAGGAGGCGCAATTTCGTTCAATGTGGGAGTGCATGCGTCGCCTAATGTAACGTTGAAGGGATCAGAAGAAGTTTTTCACAAGATGTTAACTCGAGAGCTTGATCAGACTAGAGCATACTTTGCCAAACAGTATACGATTGAGGGCTCTATGAGCGACGCTATGAAGTTCGGCCGGATAGGCACGGCACTCGCTAAGAGCCAGTAAGGAACGTAGTAGCGCAAAAGCATACAAGAACAAAGTTCACGGTTTGTTCGTCTCAGGGGGGTATGTGCGCACCCCCTATTCCCGTTTAGGTGAAAGCGTAGACTGTACTCTTTTTTCATGTAGGCGTTCTGAAAGAACACGACCTAAGTCTCATCTATTAACCAGAGTTTGTCATTTTTATTCAAAGTACAGCAGTACGAATGCATGCATTAGATTTATCTTACAGTCTAAACCATGTATAAAGTGTTTAACATTGAACGCTTCAAAGTCTGAAGTCAATTTTTGGAAACTCTTGCGTACCTTCGAGAATAAGGTCAGGGTAGAAATAGTGAAGCTACTGTTGCAGTTTGAGATGATATCTTTGTCGGACATTGCCAGAAAACTGGGAGGCGAATCAGATCGGAAAATGACGCTCCCTGGACTGCTAAAGCACTTAAAAATATTGGAAGATGCTGGGATAGTCCAGAAAGAGTCTGGCGCTTTCTTGCCAATACCGGATGCGAGGAAAACGGTCTATTTATTGGAAGGAAAAGAAAGAGTGGAAAAAATCTTGAAGCATCTAGAGAGTAACGTAGGAAATCTGTTGCTGGCCGGAGCGTCATTCAGCGAAACAGCTAAACTGGCGCGAAAGTTTCAAGGAACAAGACATAAACTGGCTAGAGAAGAAAGGAAACGCCTTGAATTTCTGCTCGACCGATGTGAATCAGAAAGAGTTTACAATCATTTAACAGAGGATGAGAAGAAAAAAGTGAAGCTTTGGAGAATGATGATGACCTTTCTGTAGGGATAGTTACTGAATTCTCTCAACTATGATCTATCTTTAGTTACTTCTTCGATTAAACTAATGATATCTCTCTTTTCAGGATCTGGAAGCCTACCGAGAAGCATATTCGCTATTTCGTCCATGCTTCTCGTGAATTCGTTTTCTCGGAATTTCTGGTATGCCAAAAAAGCTTTGCGAGATCCTACTCCCCCGTAAGACCTTGAGACCTTCAAGTCTTCTTTTATCTGCGCTATGCAAGGAACTTCAAGGAGATCTTCCAGGTCCTTGACGAACTCTTTGGTGAACTTCTCAGGCGTCTTTATCCTGTTCAATACAAAGCCAAGCGGAACACATTTGAGAAAATATCTACCCAACCGAATCGTGTCTATAGCCGATTCAACGCATAAAACAAACTCGTCTTCTGTTAGAACAAGAATGGAATATTCGCAAACACCCAACGATAAAAACGCGGCTTCGCCTAGAGGAAATGGGACATCAATAAGCATAAAATCCGCCTTTAAGTCCATGAGTTTCTTCGCAAAAGTGATGGGATTGATTTCAAAATAGCTTCGCAGCGAAATACCTGAGGGTATTATAAACAAATTGTCAAATTCTGTGGCGTATGTTGCCTCTTCAATTTTCATGTTTTCTTTTACAACGTTGTCAAGTTTAAGATCTTTAGAAGATACATCAACGCCAAGAATCACTTGTAGAGGCTGATTTGGGTCTCCCTCAACCAGAACAACTTTCTTGCCTTTCTCAGCTAAGGCAGCACCAACGTTAGCCGTAAGGAGGGACTTTCCCACGCCACCTTTTGATACAGCAAAAGTTATTGATTTCACTGCTCATCGAAGAATTCTTTCGGAATCGATCTAAAATGTAAGTAGATTCTTAACCGATAGGTTAACAGTGTAAACAATTGGTAATGCTTAACTTTCTTTTTGAACGCCCATTTTCTCCATGAGATCTTCCAGAGTGCCGGCAGGTTGGATCTTTATTCCGTATTTACTCTTGAATTTTTCAATCTTTTCTTCCCGTTCAATAACATCTTTTATAAAACGTATACGCACACGTTCCTCATGGCTAACTGGAAAACTTCCCACCTCACGTTCATACGCTCCAATAACTTTCTTCTGCCTATTGAACAATCGATAATAGTTGACGGTGATTAAAAACAGAAAAACTATGATAATCGCTAATCCGACGATTGCCCCTTTATACCACATAAGCTGTTCTGAGGGGAACATTTGCATTATTGTCACTTCATGTTCTGAATGGGTGTAGGCGAAGTACAGCCATGTATGCGTTCCATTAACGTAAACTTCTTTGAAGTATAAAGGCTGACTGGCGTTGACTCTAACTGCACACGGACGTTTAATTAAAGCGTTGGGAATGGAGATGCGACAAAAACCCGCCCCATTCACCTTAAGACTCACTGCATTAGTTCTGTTATCTATGTCAGAGTGGCACTGAAGGTCTGAAATCGTAGAGTTAGAAATAACGTCAATTATGTAAGACTGGTTTCCTATGAAGACGTTGAACTGTAAGAACATAGCCATCAAAGGATAATTATCTTGGTTGTTTTCTCCCACAGGATACGGGGTGTCGCCAATTCCATCCCGATTCGCGTCACTGCCATGGTAGTCGCTCCAGTAGTTGCCCTCAACATCGTTATCCCAAGAATTCACTGATTTGACGCTGCGTGATGATCCAGTGTTGTTGATTAAGTTGTTATGAAAAATTTCGTTATCACTGGAAGAGTCGAGAAAGATTTCATATTGACTGTTGTTGGCGATGATGTTACCCCTAAAGACGTTATTACGAGAATAGTAAAAGAAGATTCCACGTTGATTCCGTAGAACTTTGTTGCCAGAAATGGCGTTATTGTCAGAATCATCGATATAAATGCCATAACTGTTGTTTGACGCAGTGCTACCCGAAAGGGCGTTGTTGTAAGAGTGGTCGAGGTGGATTCCGTAGAAGTTGTTTGAGGCGATGTTACCAGAAATAGTGTTACCGCTAGAACGGAAAAGATAGATTCCATCGTAGTTGCTTGAGGCGATGTTACCAGTAAGAACGTTGTTGCTACATCCAGAAAGGTCAATCCCATGCGTGTTGTTGGTGAGGATGTTGTCAGTGAGAACATTGTTGTGAGAGTTCAGTAACCAGATTCCGAACTCACCGTTTTGTATGGTGACGTTGCTAATGGCAACATTGTTGGCAGTTACGATCACCACGTGGTCGGTTTTACTCCCGTCAATAATGGTGTCAGATTTGTTTTCTCCGACAAGCGACACAGTCTTGTCCACGATCACACGTTCATAGTATGTTCCTGCCCTGATGGAAATGGTTTCTCCTTCCCTTGCATGGTCTATGGCTCCTTGGATGGTCGTGTAGTTGTCCGGAACCCAAAGGGTGCTAGAGCTTGTAACGACAGGTTTGGAATAGCCGCTTGGTGTCTTGTTGAAACTCGCATATGTTAGAGCTGAATTGGACCAATTAGAGAAGAACAAAAGAACAATGGCTGTCAAGATGATGTTCTTGTTCATTCAACATCACGTGATACTTAGTAGGCGAGTTATTTATCGTTTCTCGATGGCAAAAATATGGAACATAAACGAAAGAGAAAAACGATTGATGCACACTTAATTTCCATCAACTAGGGTTTACCTGTTTGGTTAGAATTTGCTGCTTGGTTAAATTTTTGCTCTGTAATAGTGTTCCATAAGACTTTTAAATGCTGTTCAGATTCAATGTTTTACGCTGAAAAAGTAGAAAGGAGAATGAAAAATGAAGACAAAAGCAGTTGCAGGAATAATTGTGACGCTGTTTCTAACAACAATGTTCTTAAGCGCTGTTCCAGTGAAGTCGGCGAAGATTGGAACCTTGAAGATAGGTGTTATTGGTCCCGTTGGGTTGCCACACTGGTCTCCAGCCGGAATGAAGGAAGCGGCTGAAATGGCGAGGGACGAGATCAACGCGCTGGGCGGCATCCAATTCCCCGGGGGAGAAGTCGATATTGCTTTAGAGTTCGCCAACGAATGGGCTCTCCCAGTTCCGGATCCTGATGCTGCAAAAGCGGAAACCCTGAGGCTCATCTCGGCGGGCTGCAAAATCATTATGGGCGGCTTCAGAACCGAGGTTACAAATGCCATAATAGAGACATGCATGGACTATAAAGTGCCATTCATCATTAATGGCGCATCCACCACAGAACTGATTTCTCAAACCGTGGTCGTCAACTATCCCCGGTATAAGTACCTATTCAGAATCAACCCCATCAACACAAGCGTCCTATTGAGTACAATATTTGGCTTCGCGCAATTCCAAGCAGCGTGCAAACTCGTGAAGATTTATGCA
>Ga0224501_10003315_pt1 | contig 12662 bp, 11 predicted proteins | sample SF_Oct11_sed_USG_4_FD_169105 | JGI IMG/M metagenome (GOLD analysis project Ga0224501, IMG submission 169105) | Sediment microbial communities from San Francisco Bay, California, United States - SF_Oct11_sed_USGS_8_1 | ecosystem: Environmental > Aquatic > Marine > Sediment | place: USA... | reverse complement strand
TCCAGCTACATAAGGTATGGGTGCAACTACATTGAGAATGTTGTCACCTGGTTTTATACTCGTTTTACCCCAATTTTCGCTACAAGATAAAATTATAGGGCGCATAATATCGAATAGGAACATTTGTTTTGCGGGGGTCCCATATGGTATCCATTTACTATTTCCAGTTGTTGTGCCACCACTACGTACACAAAAACTGTAATCGTGAAGCAACCATCCGTCAAGAATAGTTGCTGCGTGTGTACCTATTCTCCCATAGTAGTTCCAAAGCAACTCTCCCTTCTTCCTTGGCACAGTTTTTTCCAACTTTTCTATTCTCTTGCCGAACTCATGCAAAATAGGATAGTCATCATAAGTTGTCAATGGCACATCTTTAAATCTCCTCACCCCTTTCGGGCAAAGCTGCTTGGCCATCTTCGTCTGCTTCCAACGCTTGAAATATTCCTTTAGCTTGCGCTCGTTGTACTCCACCTGCTCCGAAAACGGCTTGTCGAAGAAAGAGCAATACTTCTTCCAGAGCTCCTCGCCTTCGCCCAACCCTTCAACCTCCATTCTAACAGGCAATAAAGTCCCTATTAAAATCTTGGGAATTTTGAGTCCTGTTGATAATAAGTTAATGCAAAACTAAAAATAGAAAAGATGAATGGATTTTGGTATTTATCCCCTTCCTATTTGACAGACGAGCATGTTGACCATTTAGGTTGGTTCGACTCTCAGACCAGAGCACCGTTAGATTAGAATATTATTCTATCCCAAACAGCATAGGCGGTCTTTGGGGATCAAAGGAGAATCGTTAGCCCGATCGTGCCAAGCATGAGCGCTAGGCTTTAACTTTTTATGGGATCGCTCACTTTAGATTCACCCAAAGTAGTAAAATCAATTTAAAAAAGGAGGGTACCAACTATAAAGCGGGATATAAACGTCAAGCTCGAAGTCCAGCACAGTTCGACGTCCCGCTGCAAAGAGCGCAGGTGCGGCCACGGTTGGGAAGATCATGATAGTCGACGACGAGGTAACCGTAGTGGATGGACTAAAAACGCTGCTGAAGAATAGAGGATACGAAGCCATCGGTGCCCATTCTGGCCGCGAGTGTTTAGATAAACTGAGGAGAGAAGGGGCCGATATCGTATTTTTGGACATCAGAATGCCGGAGATGGACGGCATTGAGGCGCTCAAGGAGATAAAGCGGATGAGCCCCTCGACATACATCGTCATGATAACTGCGTTCGCAACGGTCGATACCGCGGTCGAAGCCATGAAGGTGGGCGCTTTCGATTACGTCCGCAAGCCCTTCAAGCTCGACGATGTCAAGACCAGCATACTCAACATATTGGAGGAGATAAAGTTTGAAAAAACGCACCGAGCTATTACTCCTTCTGATGTACTAAAGCTAAAGAATTGTTTCGAGTTTTTTAAAAGCTTTTCACGGAAGGGGGTGAAGGGCTTGTGCATTTCTGGGGAAGAACCTAAATCCATCAACAAAAGGCATGGGTTGAAAAATGTGGAGAACGTGTGGGTTACAGAAAAAGCAGAGGGCGCTGAGGTCTGCGTAAATCCGAAGAAGCTAGATGAGTTAAAATCAATTATAGAGAATTTTACTTCAAAAAATAAAAACGTCCCGGTGCTGATCTGCGATCTGGATTTCCTAATTAAACAAAACTCATGGGAAGCCGTCAAAGGATTTCTACAGGACTTGAATGAAAAAATTCGCTCGCGAAACACCACCTTAATCCTTTCTGCTGACCCGGGAAAAATGGAAAAGGAGGAGCTAGAGAAGCTACAGAGTTTTATCTCAGATTTACCTGTTAGGTTGATATTTGAAGCAACTTCGAGTCCCGTGCGGAGGAAAATCATCTTGTTATTAGATCGTCAAAAAAAATCAAGCTTTACCGCAATCGGGAAAGAAATCGGAATAACGGATTCGCCCAAGCTGAGCTTCCACCTCCGAAAACTCAAGGAGTGCGGGATGATTGAGCAGGATCAAGACAAGAATTATAGTTTAACATGGGCCGGGTCAGAAACAGCGGCGGTACTGTTAAAAATGGGGGACCGAAAGAGTATCCTAACAAACATCATGTGGGTGCCCAAAAACCTTTGAGCCGCCATCGGCATAGGGAACATCGACATGTGCGAGGAGATTAGAGACTATTTATTACGGAATCTTCAATGCAAGCTCTTTTGCTAAAATGCTGCGTTGGCATAAATTTGGGTTAGTTTTTGATTTCCGCTAACTTTAGCGCACGTAAACAAAAATTAACCTTTAGTCAGCCAATATTAAGTAAAATCTTCTTTATAAAAAGAAATTTACCAATAAAAAATTGATTAATTTTGCCTGCTGGTGTGGTTTCCTGAAGGCGTAAGCTTTTGGGTGAGGTTATCCATCCGACCGCACCAGCAGACGCGAAGGGAGAAAAATTAGGGAATTGAAAATGGATGATAGAAGAATTTCAAAACTGCTTCACGGGCCCGTGCGTTGCACTCACTGTGGTAAGCCTGCGCATACGATAGCAATAGACTTGGAGGGAGCGCAGGCTGAGCTACACTGCAGGAAGTGCGGGACGTTCGAAACCTCCGCGCGGAAGCTGAAGCTTTTCCAGAGTTAACCATCTAAACGAAAGTTACTGGAGTTACCTCCGACCGCACCAGCAGGCGCAGATGGGGAAGTGGCGAAAGGCCGATGGCGGCATTGGAGACCGCGTTGAGCGAATTTGTGGCAGGGGCGGGTTCAAATGCCCTCATACTCCCCGAGCGCGGCGGGGCCTGGTCCCGGGTATTTTTGCGCGCGACCGCCGGGGCCCGCCACAACTTGGAAGAGAGCGGGTGTAGGAGTTACAAGAGTGGCACGAGGGAATTTGGTTGCCATCGACCCGCGCAATCTGCGGGTATGGTTTCCCGAAGGCGCAAGCTTTTGGGTGAGGTTATCCATCCGACCGCACCAGCAGGCGCAGAGGGAGAAAAATCAGGAGATAGACAATGGATACTGAGAGAATTTCAAAACTGCTTCACGGGCCCGTGCGTTGCCCCTACTGTGGCAAGCCTGCGCATACGGTAGCAATAGACTTGGAGAGCAAGCAGGCTGAGGTATACTGCCAGAAGTGCGGGACTTTCGAAATCTCCGCGCGGAAGCTGAAGCTTTTCCGGCGTTAATCATCTAAACGAAAGCTGCTGGAGTTACTTCCGACCGCACCAGTAGGCTTGGTTTAGTTTTTGATCTTTGCCTAACTTTAGTGCATACAGAAATTAACCTTTAATCAACCAATATTATTTTGTAAATTCAGGTTGAATGTGCCAGCCCCGTGATTTCACTGACCTCTTCAAGTCCTTTTTTCTCCATAAATGATTGAATCCCCGTGCAAACCTCATTAAAAATTTCCAGTCCTCGATACATGATTCCAGTCCCGATTTGAACTGCGGAGGCTCCTGCAACCAAGAATTCTATCGCATCTTCGGGAGTTATAATGCCACCAGAGCCGATTATCGGAATTTTCACAGTTTTAAAAAGCTCGTAGACCAGCCTCATCGAAATGGGCTTAATTGCCGGGCCTGAAAGTCCTCCAACTTCATGTCCCAAGACTGCCCGCTCTGCTTCTAGATCTAACACCATGGCCGGAATGGTGTTGCTTATGGTAATAGCGTCGACTCCTGCAACTTCAGCTGATTTTGCAACTTTCATGAGGTTAGGAATGTGTGTGTTTCCAGGAAGTTTTACCCAAACAGGAATTTTTGTTTCTTTCTTAACTTCCTTAACAATTTTTTTCGTGAGTTTGGGGTCTTGCCCCATGGTTAGTAGGGTCTCAAAATGGGGGCATGAAAGGTTCAATTCTACCGCGTCAATGTCGGCTCTCCCTATCTCTTTCACGACATCAACGAATTCCTTTTCATTTTCCCCAAATACACTACCTATGACTGTTGCCCCACCCTTCTTTGCAATCTTAATTTCTTCGAGGATGGTTTTGATCCCGGGGTTCGACAGTCCCATGGCATTCAGTAAACCTCCACGAACTTGGACGACCCTCGGCCCGGGATATCCTTCAACAGGTTTTAGGCTCACGCTTTTTGTGACAACCGCTCCCGCTCCTGCATCCCAAACTCGTCTGAGGGAAGCTCCAGTTAGCCCTAAAATGCCCGCCGCCAGCAAGGTTGGGTTTCTTAGATGGAGTTTCCCGAGATTTACTCTCAGGTCGATGCGCGCCATAATATCGGCCTCGTGTATTTAATGAGTTTACGAAGGTGTAAAAAGTGATTGTTACTGTACGTGATGATGGACGCCGGGCGAATAATATAATTTTCATTTGCAGTTTTGCTTTTTCAGGTAGCGGCCACTAGTCGGAGATTAATAAATACAAAAAAACTTAAATTGTTGTGTTTGATGATTAATTATGCTACTTGAGGGTTTTAGTACAAAGAAATATTTGGCTGCTCAGACCCGAGCGCTATTAGACAAAATTAAAGAGTTTGACGAGAAGCTTTACCTAGAATTTGGTGGAAAATTATGCTATGATTCTCACGCTGCAAGGGTTTTACCAGGTTACGAACCAGACACCAAAATAAAGATGTTTCAGAAGCTGAAAAAGAACTTAGAAATGATTTATTGTGTTTCCGCAAAAGATCTCCAAAAAGGAAAAGTGAGGTATGACCTAGCACTGACTTACGATCAACAAACCCTGAAGGACATTAGCGAGCTGCATGAAAAAAACATCGATATTTTTGCAGTTGTAATTACCCGCTTCGAAGGCGAGAGCGCTGCAGAACAACTCAAGCAGCAATTAGAAAATTTAGGCATCAGAGTTTATGTGCAGACCGAAATGAGCGGGTACCCAAGAGATATAGATTTCGTCGTGTCGGATAAGGGATTCGGGGCCCAACCCTACCTAGAAATAAAAAAACCTCTAATCGTGGCCACAAGTCCTGGTGGCGGTTCTGGAAAAATGTCTTTTTGTCTATCTCAGCTCTATCATGATCGCGAAAAAGGTACAAATTCTGGTTTTGCTAAGTTTGAAACTTTCCCGATATGGAACTTACCGCCGGAGCACCCAGTGAATGTAGCCTACGAAGCGGCAACAGCTGACTTGGGTGACAAAGTTATCGTAGATCCATATCATCTGAAGGCTTATGGAGTAACGGCGGCCAGCTACAACCGCGATATCGAAAATTTTGAGATAATGGAAAAAATCCTTAGAAGGATCATGGGGGAAAGAGACTTCAGACGTAAATATCGCTCCCCAACAGACATGGGAGTTAACAAGGCGAAGGAAGGAATAATCGATGACGCGGTCGTTGCGGCGGCGGCGAAACAAGAAATAATAAGACGCTATTTTCAGTACAAAAGAGGCTTTTTGAGAGGTATTGAAACAAAAGGGACCGTCGAAAGAGTCGAAGCACTGATGAAAAAAATTGGGTTGAAAGTTGAAAATAGAAGAATTGTGCTGCCAGCAAGGAATGCTGCGCTAGAAGCGGAAAGAGTTGGAAAGGGGCACAAAGGGGTATTTTGCGGTGCGGCAATCGAACTGCCGGATGGTAAAATTGTCACAGGGAAAAACTCACCACTTTTGCATGCGGAGTCTGCAGCTATATTAAATGCCGTAAAAACACTGGCAAACATTCCTGACGAAATTTATCTGTTATCATCAAACGTCCTTGAAAAAATAACTGAGTTTAAGAAGGTAGTCCTAGACGCGAAATCGGAAAGTTTGAATGTTGAAGAAACTATAATATCCTTGGCCATTAGCGCAGCTACAAATCCTACAGCAGCGGTTGGGATAAAAATGCTCGGGAAGCTCAAGGGGTGCGAAATGCACGTAACCCACGTTCTGAGTAATGGTGATGAGGCGGGGTTAAGAAAATTAGGATTAAACGTGACAACAGATGGAAAGCCAACGGTGAGGTACGTTTCTTAATTTCGCTTTTCTTCGACAGGTTAAATGAAATATGACTCTTAGAGAGCCCCATCAAAGCAGGGGGTCTAGAAGCGAAGTTTTTTCTTACAAATCCTACAAAATGCTGATGATTTTTTGGCCACGTCTGAGATAGAGTTCGAGAAAGACATCACACATTTTAGGTTGGAGCAATGACCGAGCCCGAAGGTGTGCCCGAGCTCGTGAACAGCTTCCTTCGTCGCACGCTTTAGTAGTAGTTTGTAGTTCGGTTTCTCGCCATAATATTCTGACTTGAGGCGGTGGAGCGAGATGAGAGCTACCCTACCCGGGCACTGAGCTTGACCGAAGATGAAGTTGAGGTTGCACGAAGATGTGTAGAGGTCGACGCCGAACACCCCGAGCACACGGTTTTCACCGGTTATTCGATGAAGCAACCGATTGAGGATGAGGTTGGCGTCGTATTGGTTGCGCTGCGCGTTGTAGGCGGCAGACGGTATCCCCAACGAGGCGCCCACGAGGCAGCCATCGACAAGTTTGGCGTAGATTTTTTCGAGTTTGTATGCTAGATCTCTCGGCAGCTTGAGCGGAATCTCGCCCATGGTGACAATTTCGATTATCAAATCCAGTCCACCTAAATTTTTGCACGCTTAGTTTTTCACATTTTGCTTTTTTGTTATATATATAACAAAGGTCTGAGCCACAGCCTTTTAAGGCGGGGAGACAGAATTGAAATTGATCATCAAATCAAGCCAGAATCACCATCAGGCTCATTCTGGCTTTCGAGGGCGTGGTGCCCTTGGAAGGAAAAACACTGCGAGAAGTAGTAGCTAAGCGAATCGGAAAAAAGGAGGTTTCCGTTATGCGAGAGGATATTGGTACGACTAAGTATCTTGTCCACGCCAAAATAGAGGCGAGCGGCGTGGTGGAGCGCCCCGATGTAGTGGGCGCAATTTTTGGACAAACTGAGGGTCTGCTGGGGGATGAGCTAGACCTACGCGAGCTGCTCAAGACCGGCAGGATAGGGCGCCTCAAGGTGAACATCAGCTCAAACCAAGGAAAATCGTCAGGCACGGTAATGATACCCTCGAGCCTTGACCGAGTCGAAACGTCGATCATCGCCGCCGCGCTTGAAACCATCTCTCGGGTGGGGCCCTGCGAGGCGACGATAAAGGTCGAGCGAATCGAGGACGTGCGCGACGCCAAGCGGAGGTTCATCGTGGAGCGTGCCAAGGAGATCCTCGATTTCGTCGAGAAGGCCGCTCCCGAGACCCAAGAGATAGCCGAGAGGGTCAAGGAGTCCGTGCGCCTTGAGGAGATAACCGAATACGAGGGCTTACCCGCAGGCCCGGGGGTGCGGGGTTCAGATGCGGCGATAATCGTCGAGGGGCGCGCCGATGTGTTAAATTTGCTTCGCGCGGGCATCCAAAACGTCATCGCCATCGAGGGGACGAGCATACCCAAGGCAGTAATTGACCTGAGCAAGGACAAGACGGTGACGGCTTTCCTTGACAGCGATAGGGGTGGGGACCTAATCCTGAAGGAGCTGCTCCAAGTTGCCGAAATTGACTTCGTCGCGAGGCCGCCCCAGGACAGTAGCGTGGAGGACCTTACGCGAAAGGAAATAATCAAGGCGTTGCAAAACAAGGTGCCTCTCGAGCACGCGCTGGCCGAGCTCCGAGGGAAGCCCGCACCAGAGGCAGTACCATCCGCCGAAGAGGAGACCCAAGAGCTCCAAAAACTGAAGGGTGTTATCGGCAGGCTGCGCGGTACCCTGAGGGCACAGCTGCTTGACGAAAAACTCGAGCAGATCGAAGAGGTTCAAGTGAGGGAACTAAAGGAACTACTGCCCAAGGTTTCGAACGTTAAAGCCGTGGTGTTCGATGGTGTCGTGACCCAAGAGCTCGCGGACATGGCGGCCGAGCGCGGCGTGCAATACGTGGTCGGAATGCGCTCGCGCGTCGAAGTGGCGCCAACAAACGTGCGCATCCTAACAGTGGAGGATTTTCGAAAGTTGAGGTACCGAAGATAGCTAGTCCTTGGCTTCGTAGTCCATTACCACGGCCGCTTCGCCGTCCTCGTAATAGTAGGGGATCTCCCCCCGCTGCCGAAAGCCGAGCTTTAGGTAGAACCGCTGTGCCCCAACGTTGCTCTTCCGCACCTCTAGCCGCACGAGTTTCACTCCCTTCGCGCGGAGGCGACCAATGATTTGCTCCATGAGGGTTGAGCCGACGTTCTGCTTTCGGTAGGGTGGGTCAACGCCGATGGCTAAAATGTGACCCATCATTTCCCATCGGATTACCCCAATCACGTAGCCCACCACTTTACCGTCAGCTTCGGCCAATAGAAATCCATCGGGGTGCATCGTGTATAGGTGGTTGAGCAGGCTTAACGGGTAGGGATCCTTAAAGCACTTGTACTCTATGCTCAAGATTGCCTGCATGTCGATTGGATTTAGATCCCGAATTCGAATGGACCGTTGGGCCACCACAGAGGGGCACCTCAATTATGTTTTAAGCAACCATGGATAAAATCATTTGGATATAGCATGATAACGCCAAAGACTTGTGAACAGAAATTTGGATATTCGACGGCTCATGTTTTGGGTGAAGCTTGAGGCGTGAAAAAATGGGATTGTTTGATCGAATCCGAGATGCTATGGGGGTAGGACCGCCGAAACCCCCACCAAGATTTGAGCCATTTGAAGCCGTTGAAGAACGGAAGGGGTCTTACGCAAATTTCGAACGAGCGCTTCAGAAATACGGCTTGATCATGCTCATAGTAGGTAAACGCGGGGGTGGAAAAACTGCGCTCGGGATGCAGTTCCTAGCTTGGTTTAACCACGTTGCTCGGCGGAGATGTTACGGGATTGGATATAACGCCGCAAAGTTGCCGCGATGGATCCACAAGGCGAACTACATTGAGGATATTCCGAATGACTCTGTTGTGCTCGTCGACGAAGCCGCGATTTTATTTTTCTCGCGTGAGGCAATGACCCCGATGAACAAAATGCTTACCAAGCTAATGGCGATCGCACGCCATAAGAACCTGTCAATGGTGCTCATAACTCAAAGCTCGGCCCTGATCGAGATTAACGTGCTTCGCTTGGCAGATGTACTTCTGCTTAAGGAACCATCACTGCTTCAGGCAAGGTTTGAACGAAAGGCCTTGCAGGACCTCTTCTCCGCCGCCGACAAAACGTTTAAAAAGATAGATGGGTCCGTCAGCCATTTCTATGTATACTCCGATGAGTTCGAGGGGCTCGTGCGTTACAGCCTGCCTTATTTCTGGAACGACAGCATAAGCCGCTCCTTCCGGGAATTCCGCGGCAGGTAACGAGTGTCTAAGATATTTGAGGTTCGCAAATGCGGGTGGTCCACAAAGATTTGAAACATGGAAAAATCAAGCTCGTAGTCGAGACACTTGACGATTTTTGGCATCTCCAGCACTTAGTCGAACCCAACGACATCGCGACTGCTCAAACTTGGCGCCGGGAGCGGGAGGTTGGGGATAAGCTCAGGCCGGAACGGCTCAAGAAGCGGCGCGTAACACTATCCATTCGCGTCGAAGAAGTCGAGTTTCATAAACATGCAAACCGCCTTCGCCTGCTGGGCACTATCCTCAGGGGCCCCGATATCGGAAAACATCACTCCTTCAGCTTGGAGTTTGGGTCTGCACTTGCCATTACAAAAAATTGGCGACCGGACCACCTCGATCGCATCAGGGAGGCCGTTCGAGCCAGTCGCCGTCCACGTGTCCTACTCGTAGCGCTAGATGATGTTTCAGCAGAGCTCGCGTTGGTTCGTCAGTATGGGCTAGATGAGATTGGCATGATTTCTCGAGCGAAAGTGGGCAAGCGCTACGAAGTCGAGCGGGAAGCGGACGAGCGAAAATTCTTCCATAAGCTTGCTGCGGCGATGAACGACATCATCTCTCGCGAGAGCGTTCGAGCTGCCATAGTTGCTGGTCCTGGATTCACCAAGGATACATTCGTAGAGTTTTTGCGTGAGAAATATCCAGAACTTATCTCTAAGGTAAAAAGTGACAACATAAGCTCGGGGGGCAGAGCCGGACTCTACGAGATTGTGCGCCGAGGGCTGGTTGAACGGGTATCACGCGAGAACCGTGTTTCATTTGAGACATCGTTGGTCGAGCAGTTGATGATGGAAATCGCGAAGGGTGGGCCCGCCACCTATGGAGAGGCAGAGGTCAAGCGAGCTGCGTCGCTCGGCGCTGTCGAGAGGCTGCTGGTCGCGGATGAGCTGCTCCGACGAAATCGAGCTGGCGTCGAGGGAGTGCTAGAACAGGCACGAAGGACGCGAGGAAAAGTAATAATTGTCAGCACCGAGCACGATGCGGGTAAACAGTTAATAGCACTTGGAGGCATCGCCGCATTGCTGAGATTTAAAGTGTAATAAAAAATTAAGCAGCTCGAATGCCAATAAATAGTAAATCCCACCTTGATCATTTACAAAGTGATCGAACAAAAATCTATTTACGCATGCAGCTCTAAAGAAAATTCGAAGAGGTGAACGTATGTTGGAGGGTATAGTTGGAGATATACTAAACTTCTTGCACCAGTTGGAACCAGTTATCCTCGTCATCGTTGGGGTTATTATATTCATATTTGCAGGCATGGCGAAGTGGCTGATAAGGTTGGCGGGAGCTGGAATATTCGTCTACGGACTACTGGTTCTCTTGGGATATCTTTGAAGACAAGTACTGGGCGCTATTAAAGCCAAATTGAACACGGAGATAATCTCGGCTCGATAACCTAACCTCTCAAACTTTATCTAATCCCGTCTAAAACCATTTGTGATTGTCATGACCGCTGTCCCGATTTATGGGACTCCAGCGTTAGTCGTGAGCATCGGGCGCGAGCGTACGCTAGTAGTTGCCGACCTTCACCTAGGCCTAGAAGGAGAGCTCGCGAAAAAGGGCGTTTCGCTGCCCAGTCAAATTCCTAAGGTCAAGGAGCGGCTTCTTGAACTCATCGAGCGGCGAAAGCCCGACCGCCTGATTTTTCTTGGGGACGTGAAACACAACGTTCCCATCGCCAGCTGGCAGGAATGGCGCGAGATCCCCGGATTCTTCGAGGAACTAACGAAGCTAGTTCGCGTCGAGGTCATCCGCGGGAACCACGACGGCGGGCTAGATGGTATGGTGCCTAAAGGCGTCATAATCCATGGTGCCAAAGGTATCGTGCTCGGTAAACGCCGTCGTATAGGGCTGATGCACGGGCATACTTGGCCTTCGCCCGAGTTGCTCAACACAAAACTTATCGTGGCAGCGCATAACCACCCTGCGGTCGAGTTCCGTGACGAACTAGGAGGGCGAACAATCGAGCCCATTTGGTTCCGGGCTAAGCTAGATGCATCGAAGTTTCCGAAGAAGGTTAGGGGGCATATCAAGGGCGAATTACCAGAGCTACTCGTGATGCCAGCGTTCAGCGAACTCGTGGGAGGTGCTGCAGTGAATCGAGGGATACCCAAAGAATTGATCGGGCCAATGTTCAAAGCCGGTGCCGTGAAACTTGAAAAAGCCGAGGCTTACTTGTTGGACGGCACTTTTTTGGGCGAGGTGTGTGATTTGAGGAAGTGAAAAGGTACCCTCTCTAAAAGTTTTTATATTGGTGCGACATTAAGCTTCGGGGGAATTCTACGGTAGATGTGCTCATTATCGGGGCAGGTCCCGCTGGGCTATTCGCAGCATACGAGTTATCAAAAAATTCGAAACTTTCCGTAACCGTCGTTGATTGGGGGAAGGAAATCGGGAAGCGCAGCTGCCCTGCTGTTGAAACTGGAACATGCATAAGTTGCAAGCCATGCCACATCATGTGTGGCCTAGGCGGTGCAGGAGGCATGTCGAGCGGCATCCTCAACCTTCGCCACGACATCGGCGGAGATCTCAGCAAGCTCACGAAGAGCGTCCCGAAAGCCGAAAAACTCGTCAAGGAAGTGGATGACCTCTTTGTCGAGCATGGTGCCCCTAAGAAAGTCCACGGCACGAGCTCTAAGGAAGTACAAGAACTCACGAGGCGTGCAGCTGCAGCTGGCGTTCGATTTATTCCAATCCTCCAGCGCCACATAGGCAGCGAGTACCTACCTGACATCACCAACTCATTCAGGAACAAACTTGAAAAGCAGGGCGTAAAATTCATGCTCAACTCAAAAGTCGAGCAGATTGGAAAAGGTGAGGTCGTCTTCAAGGGGAAGCGGATCCACGCTAAGTACATTCTCGCGGCCCCGGGGCGAGTGGGGGCTGATTGGTTCGCGGAACAGGCAAGAAATCTAGGGGTAAAGCTCACCCACGGTCCCATTGATGTCGGGGTACGTGTGGAGGTGCCGGCGGTTGTCTATGAGCCTGTCGTCAAGGTGAACCGCGACCCGAAATTTCACATCCGCACAAAAACTTTCGATGATTTCGTCCGCACATTCTGCACTAACTCGAAAGGTTGGGTCATGGAGGAACGCTACGACGACCACGTTGGCGTAAATGGGCAGTCTCTTCGGGCGAAGAAATCGCAAAACACCAACTTCGCACTTCTCGTCCACATAGAACTCACGCAGCCGGTCACCGACACCACGGCATACGGACAGTCAATCGCTTACCTTGCGACAACCATAGGTGGCGGACGCCCGTTGCTCCAACGCTTGGGCGATCTGCGCTCGGGAAGGCGGTCGACTTTGGAGCGAATTGAGCGAGGGCATGTGACGCCAACTCTCAGGAGCGTAACTCCCGGCGATATTTCGATGGCTTTGCCGGGACGAATCGTGAGGGGCTTAACCG
>Ga0224501_10003313_pt1 | contig 12665 bp, 8 predicted proteins | sample SF_Oct11_sed_USG_4_FD_169105 | JGI IMG/M metagenome (GOLD analysis project Ga0224501, IMG submission 169105) | Sediment microbial communities from San Francisco Bay, California, United States - SF_Oct11_sed_USGS_8_1 | ecosystem: Environmental > Aquatic > Marine > Sediment | place: USA... | reverse complement strand
CATGCGCCGGAGGAGTTCGGGGGGGTGGAACGCCTCGGAGTCCAGCGTCTCGTGGAGGTATTCGGCGATCCCGAGGCGGACGTCCAGCCCCACCAGGTCGGTGAGCTTGAGGGGGCCCATGGGGTGGCGGTATCCCAGCTCCATGGCCTTGTCGATGTCCTGGGGCGTGGCCACGCCCTCTTCCACCATGCGGATGGCCTCCATCCCCAGGACGATCCCCAGGCGGGAGGAGGCGAACCCGGGGGAGTCCTTCACCACCACCGGCTCCTTCCCCAGCCGGCGCACGAAGTCCACGGCCGCGTCGAGGGTGGCGTCGGTGGTGGCCGGTCCCCACACCACCTCCACCAGGGCCATGATGTGGACGGGGTTGAAGAAGTGGAGCCCCACGAAGCGTTCCGGATCCCGGAGGGTATCCGCCATATCCGCGATGGAGAGGGAGGATGTGTTCGTGGCGATGATGGCGCGCGCCGGCGCGGCGTCGTCGACCTCGGTGAAGATGGTCCGCTTGATCTCCATCACCTCGGGCGCCGCTTCGATGACGAGGTCGGCGGCGCGCACGGCGTCGGTGATGGAGGTGGTGGCCGCGAGGTGGGAGAGCACGGCGTCGCGCTCCTCTTCCGTCACCTTCCCCCGCTCCATCCCCTTCTCCAGGTTTCCCCGGATGAGGCCGAGGCCTCGGGACACGGCGTCGTCGTTCACGTCGTAGAGCGCCACGTCGCATCCGGCGGCCGCGCACACCTGCGCGATCCCGTGGCCCATGGTGCCCGCTCCCAGCACCGCGACCCGCTCGATCATACGCCCTCCACCAGGGTGGCGATTCCCTGACCGACGCCGATGCACATGGTGGCCAGTCCCCGGTGGGCGCCTCGCCGCTTCATCTCGTGGACCAGCGTCACCAGGATGCGGGCGCCGGAGCACCCCACCGGGTGTCCCAGGGCGATGGCGCCCCCGTTCACGTTGACCCTCTCCGGATCCAGCTCGAGCTGGTCCATGCAGGGAAGGGCCTGGGCGGCGAAGGCCTCGTTGAGTTCCACCAGGTCGAGGTCGGCCGCGCTCCACCCGGCCCGGGCCAGCGCCTTCCGGGTGGCGGGGACGGGGCCCATCCCCATGCGGTGGGGTTCCACTCCCGCCACTCCCCCCGCCGCCACGCGGGCCAGGGGGGTGAGCCCCAGCGCCTTCCCCCGTTCGGCGGAGACGACCAGGAGGGCGGCGGCGCCGTCGTTGATCCCCGAGGAATTTCCGGCCGTCACCGTTCCGCCGGCCTTGAAGACGGGACGGAGCCGCGCCAGGGACTCCGCCGTGGTCCCCGGACGGGGGTGCTCGTCGGCGTCCACCACCACGGGGTCACCCTTCCGCTGGGGGATGCTCACGGGAACGATCTCGTCCGCGAAGCGCCCTTCCTCCATGGCCACTCCCGCCCTCCGCTGGCTCTCGGCGGCGAAGGCGTCCTGAGACTCACGCGTCACCCCGAACTCCTCCGCCACCACCTCGGCGGTCTCGCCCAGCCCGATGGTCCACTCCGGAGTGAAGGCGGGGTTGGGGAACCGCCACCCCAGAACCGTGTCCGCCACCTCGGGGACGCCGCGGGCGTAGCCCGTGTCGGCCTTGAGCATGACGTAGGGCGCCCGGCTCATGCTCTCCACGCCGCCCACCACGAAGGCGTCGCCTTCACCGGTGGCGATGGCGTGGAAGGCGGAGTTCACGGCTTGCAGCCCCGACCCGCACAGCCGGTTCACCGTCTGTCCCGGAACGGTGACCGGGAAACCGGCCCGGAGGAGCGCCATGCGGGCCACGTTGCGGTTGTCCTCACCCGCCTGGTTGGTGCACCCGAACACGACGTCGTCCACGGTGGCGGGGTCCATTCCCGTCCGCCGCATCAGCGCTTCGATGGCGAGGGCGGCCAGGTCGTCGGGGCGCACGGATGCGAGCCCGCCTCCATGCCGTCCGATGGGGGTCCGGACCCCGTCGATGATCCACGCTTCTCTCATGGGAATCTCCTCAGCCGTCCACCGCCACCCAGACGCTCTTCACCTGGGTGTATTTCTCCAGAGCCGCCTCGTACCCCAGGTCGCGCCCGAAGCCGCTCTGCTTGTACCCGCCGAACGGCGACCCGGAGTCGTACTGGTGGTAGGTGTTGATCCACACCGTGCCGGCGTCGAGGGCTCCGGCGACGCGGTGGGCCTTCCCCACGTCGCGGGTCCACACGGCCGCGGCGAGGCCGTAGGCGTTGTCGTTGGCCTTCCCGATGGCGTCGTCCACGTCGTCGAAGGGGATGACCACGGCCACCGGGCCGAAGATCTCCTCCCGGGCGATGGTCATTTCCGGCGTCACGTCCGCGAAGACCGTGGCCTGCACGAAGTTCCCCTTTCCGTCCACCGTGGCCCGGTCGCCACCCGCGACCAGACGTGCGCCCTCGGCCTTCCCGGCCTCCACGTATCCCATCACCCGGTCGAGCTGCTCGGGGGAGATGATGGCGCCCAGCCGGGTGTTGGCGTCCATGGGGTCACCGACGGTCATCTTCGCGGCCCGCGCCGCCAGTTGCCCCACGAAGTCGTCGTAGACGGAGCGCTCCACCAGGATGCGCGATCCGGCGGCACAGACCTGGCCCGTGCCGTAGAAGATCCCGGTGGCGGCGCCCCGCACCGCGGCATCAAGATCCGCGTCGGCGAAGACGATGTTCGGAGACTTCCCCCCCAACTCCAGGGACACCTTCTTCACCGTGCCGGCGGCCTCGCGCATGACGATCTTCCCCACCTCCGTGGAGCCGGTGAAGGCGATGGCGTCCACGCCGGGGTGGCGGACCAGGGCCGCCCCGGCCGTCTCTCCGAACCCGGGCACCACGTTGAGCGCTCCGGGAGGGAATCCCACCTCGGCGGCGATCTCACCCAGTCGCAGCGCGGTGAGCGGGGTCTGCTCGGCGGGCTTGAGGATCACCGCGTTCCCGCACGCCAGGGCCGGAGCGACCTTCCAGGCTGCCAGGGAGAGGGGGAAGTTCCAGGGGGTGATGCATCCCACCACGCCCACGGGTTCCCGCACGGTGTAGTTCAGGAAGGGCCCCGAGACGGGGATGGTGCTCCCGTGGATCTTGTCCGCCAGCCCGGAGAAGTAACGGAAGTTCTCCACCACGCTGGGGAGGTCCACCTTCCTCGCCTCGAAGTAGGACTTCCCGTTGTCGGCCGTCTCCAGCGCCGCCAGCTCGTCGGCGTTGGCCTCGATGGCGTCGGCCAGCTTCCACAGGAGGACGGAGCGCTTGTGGGGGTTCATGCGCCCCCACGCCTTCCCCCGCAGGGCTTCCCGAGCCGAGGAGACGGCGCGGTCCACGTCCGCGTCCGAGGCGGCGGCCACGCTGGTGATGATCTCACCCGTGGCGGGGTTGACGGTGTCGAAGGTGGAGCCGTCGGCGGCGTCCACCCACTCGTTGCCGATCCAGAGGCGATTGCGAACGGTGTCGCTCATGAGGCCGGGATGGTTGGGGTGATGGGGAGGTACATACGCAAAACGGGGCCCGGATGCGTTCCGGGCCCCGCTCCAGCACGATGGGCGCGCATCAGCGACCCTTGAACTCCGCCTTCCGCTTCTCGACGTAGGCGGCGATCCCTTCCTTGGCGTCTTCGCTGGCGAAGAGCTGGGCCTGAAGCTCCCTCTCCAACGTGAGGGCGAGCTCGAAGGGAAGCTCGGAGCCGGTCTGCACCGAGCGCTTGATCAGGCCCACGGCCTTGGTGGCCTTGTTGGGCGTGGTGAACTGGCGCGCGTAGTCCAGCACCTTGGCCAGGAAGTCGTCACGGCTCTCGGCGTCGATCACGTCGTCGACCAGCCCGAGCTCCTTGGCCGTGTCGAACCCGAAGGTCGTTCCTTCCGCCATGAGCTTGATGGCCGCCGACTTCCCCACGATGCGGACCAGGCGCTGCGTGCCGCCGGTGCCGGGGAGAACGCCCAGAGAGACTTCGGGGAGCCCCACCTTTCCGGCGTCCCTGCGCGCGATGCGGATGTCCGTGGCCATGGCGATCTCCAGACCTCCGCCCACGGTGTGGCCGTTGAGGGCACCGATGACCAGCTTGGGCGTATGCTCGAGGCGGTTCAGCGTCTCGTTGGCGTGGAGGCAGAAGCAGTACTTGAACCCAGGCGTGACCGAGTTCAGCATCCCGATGTTGGCGCCCGCACAGAAGAACTTCTCCCCGGCGCCGGTGATGACGATGACTTCCACGTCGTCGGCGAAGCGTGCCCGTACGATGGCCGCGTCGAGCTGGGCCATCATTTCGTGCGTATACGTGTTCGCGGGAGGATCGTCCAACGTGATGATGGCGATCTTGTCCTGTTCCTCGTAGCGGACCAGTTCCTGTTGGGACATCTCGACTCCGTTGTGGGATAAGCCTGAGAAGATGGGCAGGTATATGCCGTGGTCGGCCCGGAGTTCCCTCCCGCTCACCATCCGCGGGAGGGGGCCGGGTCCCGGGGAAGGTCGGGCCGAATCGCCCACCACCGGGACACCATCGAAGCTACCCCGTCGGCTCGAAGAGGGTCAACCCGGATCGGATCCCGCGGGGCGTGCGGGGGGAGGCGCGAAGAATCCGGCGCCCGGGAACGTATCCCCGTAAACCTCGTGTTGCCGCGGTGGGTACCCGTGCTCGTTGTGCGTCACGCGATCCACCGTAACTTGTACTTCACCACCATGATCCCCGGAGGATCCCCGATGGTATCCAGAACCGTGACCGCGCTGGCGCTGTCGGCGGCCGTGCTCTTCTCCGGAGTTCCCGCACGGGCCCAGACGCAAGGACCGGTGTACGTCATCCCCGTCACCGGCGTCATCGAGATGGGGCTGGCGCCCTTCGTGGAACGGGGCCTGCGAGAGGCCGGTGAAGCGGGGGCGGCGGCGGTGATCCTCGACATCGACACGCCGGGCGGCCGCGTGGACTCCGCGGAGCGGATCGCCGACGCCGTGGCGGAGTCGCCCGTCCCGGTCTATGCCTATGTGAACACGCACGCCTATTCGGCAGGGGCCCTCATCTCGCTGGCGACGCGGCGGATCTATATGCGTCGCGGTTCGGTGTTGGGTGCGGTGACGCCCGTGGACGGATCGGGCACCAAGATGTCGGAGAAGATCGTTTCCGCCATGCGTGCCCAGATGCGTGCTCTGGCCGAAGCACGCGACCTCGATCCCGCGGTGGCCGAGGCCATGGTGGACGAGGAACTCGCCATCGAGGGGGTGGTGGAGGCGGGTAAGCTCCTTACCCTCACGACGGCGGAAGCCGTCGCTCTGGGATACGCCCACGAGGTCGAGGACCTCCCGGCGCTCCTGCGCGACATCGAGATCTCCGGTGCCGCCGTGTCCACGCTGGAGGTGAACTGGGCCGAGCGCGTGGTCCGCTTCCTTTCCAATCCCATCGTGGCGCCCTTCCTCCTCTCGCTGGGCTTCCTGGGCCTGATCATCGAGATCAAGACGCCGTCCTTCGGGATGGCCGGCGCGGCCGGGCTCACGTCGCTGGCGCTCTTCTTCGGGTCGCACATGATCGTCGGGCTCGCCGGCCTGGAGGACCTGATCTTCTTCGCGATCGGAGTCGTGCTCATCGGCGTGGAGGTCATGGTCATTCCCGGCTTCGGACTCTTCGGGATCCTGGGAGGACTGGCGGTGGCGGGAGCGCTCTACATGAGCATGATCGGATCCCTACCGACCACGGCCGATTTCACCCGGGCGGGACTCGTGCTCACCACGACCATCCTCCTGATCATCGTCACGGGGTGGGCGCTCCTGCGCTCCATCACGGGGAATTCGCGGCTGGCGCGTAGCGGTGTGTTCCTGTACAACCGGACGGACAGCCGGGACGGCTACGCGTCGTCGGACCGCCGCTCCGACCTGGTGGGGCGAGAGGGCACCGCGGTGACCGACCTGCGGCCGTCGGGAACCGGCCTCTTCGGTGACGAGCGGGTGGACGTGGTGTCGGACGCGGAGTGGATTCCCGCCGGCAGCCGTATCCGGGTCGTGTCCGCCGAGGGTTACCGGCACGTGGTTCGTGGGGTAGCTTCGGGGAACGGGGCCGGAGAGACCGACGACGAGGCATGACCATGGACCCCGTGATCCACGCCTGATTCCTGAACCTTTTGAGAGATCGCATCATGGAACAACTTCTGGCCTTCAACTCCGCCGTCCTCGTCCTCTTCGTCTTCGCCTTCTTCATCGTCATGTGGGCCGTTCCGGTGCGGCTCTGGATCGAGGCGATCTCGGCCGGTGTGCACGTGGGGATCGGCTCTCTGGTCGGGATGCGCCTGCGCAAGGTCTCCCCGCCCGCGGTCGTGCGCCCCCTCATCACGGCGACCAAGGCGGGTCTGGACCTGGACGTGAACGCCCTCGAGGCACACTACCTGGCCGGCGGACGTGTGGACCGCGTGGTGGGCGCCCTCATCAGCGCGGACAAGGCGAACATCGAGCTGGGGTTCAATCAGGCCGCGGCCATCGACCTGGCGGGGAGGGACGTCTTCGAGGCGGTCCAGGTTTCCGTCAATCCCAAGGTCATCAACACCCCCAAGGTCGCCGCCATGGCGAAGGACGGGATCCAGCTCATCGCCATCGCGCGCGTCACCGTCCGGGCCAACATCAATCGCCTGGTGGGTGGCGCCGGTGAGGAGACCATCCTGGCCCGCGTGGGCGAGGGGATCGTGTCCACCATCGGATCCGCGGAGTCCCACAAGGCCGTGCTGGAGAACCCCGACAACATCTCCAAGACCGTGTTGTCGAAGGGGTTGGACTCCGGGACCGCGTTCGAGATCCTCTCCATCGACATCGCCGACGTGGACGTGGGGAAGAACATCGGAGCCGAGCTCCAGACGGACCAGGCCGAGGCGGACAAGAGAGTGGCCCAGGCCCGAGCGGAGGAGCGGCGGGCCATGGCCGTGGCCCAGGAGCAGGAGATGAGGGCCAGGGTGGAGGAGATGAAGGCCGAGGTCGTGAGGGCCGAAGCCCAGGTGCCGCTCGCGCTGGCGGAGGCGTTCCGCAGCGGCCACCTCGGGGTCATGGACTACATGCGGTATCGCAACATCCAGGCGGACACGGAGATGCGCAGTGCCATCGCGGCGCCGGAGGGAGGCTCGGGCTCGACGGGCGCGGAGGGCTAGCGGCCCATGGAAGAGCTGATCTTCTTCGGGGTCTTCATCCTCTTCTCCATCCTCGACGGTGTGGCGCGAAGCCGGAAGAAGAAGGCGGGCGCCCAGGTGGAGGAGCCGGGAGCGTCCGTCCCACTCCCGCGGGAGTGGGGACGCACCATCGAGGAGGACGATGACGAGATCATCGGCACCTACGACGACGACGTCCGCGACGAGGTGGCGGTGGCGACCCGGTCCGGACCCCCGGAAGGGTCGGAAGGACTGGTCCTGGGAACCCTCTGGGAGGAATTGGAGCGGCTCTCCCGAGGGGAAGTGGGCCGCCCCCAGGCGCCGGCGAGGCCGCGGCCGGCGCCTTCTCGTGAACCGGTCTTCGTGCCGGAGGAACCTCGGGTCCGGTCCACGGAGAGGGTGATCACGCCGGAAGTGGTGGACTCCCGTGCTCTGGAGGCGCTCCACGCCGGGCACGCCATCCACAAGACCCATCCCCGCATGGGGACGCCGGTGGCGTCCCGCCTTTCCGCCCTCGATACGCCCGAGGACCATCGACCCCGTCGATCCCGGGCGGCCGGGTCGCTGCGGGAGGTCCTCAGGGGGGGGCGGATGGGGCTCCGGCAGGCCGTGCTCCTCGGTGAGGTGCTCGGCCCGCCCGTGGGGCTGCGGGGAGAAGGGGACGGCGACGGCCGGCTTCCCCTGGGTTGAACGAGCACGAGGGCGTCTCCCGCAGCGCGGGAGACGCCCTCGTGGGCATCCGGTGGCGACCCGGGCCTACATCTCGCCCTTGGCCATCTTCCGCAGCACCGTCTGAAGGATCCCGCCGTTGAGGTAGTACTCCACGTCCACCTCCGAGTCCAGCCGCACGCGGGCGGAGAAGCGGATCTCCTTCCCGTCGTCGGATCGGGCCACGACCTCCACCGTGCCTCCCGGCTCCAGCCCGGATTCGACTCCCGTGATGTCCACGGTCTCCCTTCCGGTCAGCCCCAGGCTCCCGGCCGAGGCGCCCTCGGGGAACTCCAGGGGGAGCACGCCCATCCCCACCAGATTGCTCCGGTGGATCCGCTCGAAGCTCTCCGCGATGACGGCCTTCACGCCGAGGAGGAAGGTCCCCTTGGCCGCCCAGTCCCGAGAGGATCCGGTCCCGTATTCCTTCCCCGCCAGGATCACCAGAGGTGTCCCGTCCTCCTGGTAGCGCATGGACGCGTCGTAGATGGGCATCTCCTCGCCGGTGGGGAGGTGGACCGTGTACGGCCCTTCCTTTCCGTCCAGGAGGAGGTTCTTGATGCGCACGTTGCCGAACGTCCCGCGCATCATGACCTCGTGATTCCCCCTGCGGGATCCGAACGTGTTGAAGTCCTTCACCTCGACCCCGTGCTCCCGTAGGTAGAGCCCGGCCGGCTCCGCCTTGGGGATGGCCCCGGCGGGGGAGATGTGGTCCGTGGTGACCGATTGACCCAGGAGGGCCAGCACGCGGGCGGCGTGCACGTCTGCGGCCGGGGGCACCTCCGGCGCCATCCCCTGGAAGAAGGGGGGGCACTGGATGTACGTGGAGTCGCTCTCCCACCCGTAGAGGTTCCCTTCCTCGGGAAGGGGGAGCGCCTGCCAGTTCTCGTCCCCGGTGGAGACCACCGCGTAGCGCGACGTGAACATCTCCGGCTTGAGGGAGGAGAGGACCGTCTCCCTGACCTCGTGCGGCGAGGGCCAGAGGTCGGCCAGGAACACCGGCTCTCCATTGGAGTCGTGTCCGAGCGGCTCGTTGTACAGGTCGATGTCGATACGGCCCGCGAGCGCGTACGCCACCACCAGCACCGGAGACGCGAGATAGTTGGCCCGCACCAGCGGGTGGATGCGCGCCTCGAAGTTCCGGTTTCCCGAGAGGACCGACGCCACCACCAGCCCGTTCTCCTCCACCGCCTGGTGGATCTTTTCCGGAAGGGGTCCGCTGTTCCCGATGCACGTCATGCAACCGTACCCCACGATGTGGAAGCGCAACGCCTCCAGATAGGGGAGGAGGCCCGCCTCCGTGAGGTAGTCGTGCACCACCTGGGAGCCCGGCGCCATGGCCGTCTTCACCCAGGGCTTCACCTGGAGTCCCCGCTCCACCGCCTTCTTCGCGAGGAGTCCGGCACCCACCATCACCGACGGGTTCGACGTGTTGGTGCAACTGGTGATGGAGGCGATGACGATGGAGCCGTCACCCAGCTCGAACGTCTCGCCGTCCTGGTCGACCGTGACGCTGCGCCTGGCCTCGGTGGCCACGGCGGCGCCGCCACCGCTCCCCTCCACGGAGAACCCTGCGGGTACCAGCGCCGGGAGATCCTTGGAGAACGATCGCTTCAGATCGGCCATGGCGATCCGGTCCTGGGGGCGCTTGGGCCCCGCCAGGCTGGGCTCGACGGTGGAGAGGTCGAGCTCCACCGTGGAGGTGAACCGCGGGTCGGGTGTCTCGTCGGTGCGGAAGAGGCCGAGCTCCTTGCTGATGCGCTCCACCCGCTCCACCACCTCAGGGCTCCGCCCCGTTCCCCGGAGATACCGGAGCGCCTCTCCGTCCACGGGGAAGAAGCCGATGGTGGCGCCGTACTCGGGCCCCATGTTGGCCAGCGTCGCCTTGTCCGGGAGCGTGAGGTTGGAGAGTCCGGTGCCGTAGTACTCCACGAAGCGTCCCACCACGCCGTGCTTGCGCAGGATCTCGGTGACGCGGAGCACCAGGTCGGTGGCGGTGGCGCCTTCGGGGAGGGAGCCCACGAGCTTCACGCCCACGACCTCGGGGAGGAGCATGTAGTAGGGTTGTCCGAGCATCACGGCCTCGGCCTCGATCCCGCCCACGCCCCACCCGACCACGCCGAGACCGTTGACCATGGTGGTGTGGGAGTCGGTGCCCACGACCGTATCGGGGTACGCGACCCACTCTCCGTGGTGTCGTCGCCGGTGCACCACCGACGCGAGATATTCCAGGTTCACCTGGTGCACGATTCCGGTTCCCGGCGGCACCACGGAGAAGTTGTCGAACGCCTCCTGGGCCCAGCGGAGGAGGGCGTACCGCTCCCGATTCCTCTCGAACTCCTTCTCCACGTTGAGACGGAAGGCGTCGGAGGTACCGAAGTAGTCCACCTGCACCGAGTGGTCGATGACCAGGTCGGCGGGGACCACGGGATTGATCCGGGACGGGTCGCCACCCATCTCCTTGATCCCGTCGCGCATGGCGGCCAGGTCCACCACGGCCGGCACGCCGGTGAAGTCCTGGAGGACCACCCGGGACGGCATGAAGGGGACGTCGGCGCCCGAGTTGGATGGACTCCAACCGGCGACCGCCTTGACGTGCTCTTCCGTCACGTATCCCCCGCCGGCGTGGCGGACGGCGTTCTCCAGGAGGATCCGGATGGAGAAGGGGAGGTCGTCCAGGGAGGAGACGATCCCCTGGTCCTGGAGGCGGGAGAGACTGTAGAAGGAGGTGTCGCCTTCCTTGAGGGAAACGGAAGACAGTGCCCCGAAGGGATCCTTGGAACGGTGGGCCACGGAAGCTCCTCGTGAAGCGGTCGGAAGTGTCAAGGAGACTCGGCGGCGGCGGCCGAGAATGCGGAACAGACACTAACATTATACGAAGTGCGGCGGGGTGGCAGGGGCGGGGCCGCGCGGCGCGCCCGCGGCCGGTACCGTATTGAAGTCGGGTGTCGTCTCCCTTAGCTTGCGAACCACACCTTGCCGGGGTGGCGGAACGGTAGACGCGGCGGCCTCAAAAGCCGCTGTCCTTCGGGGCGTGCGGGTTCGAATCCCGCCCCCGGCACTTCCCTCGGGCCCGCTCCCTCCGGAGCCGACACATCCGGGTGCGATCCATGGGCCCGGAATGCGCTCTCCCACCGGGGATCCCCTTGGGTCGGACCGGAAGGATCTGTATAATTACAGGCTTCTCTCCCCGTACACGGGGACGGAAGCGCCTTCTTCGGCAATCTGCGCATAGGCCTCCACGGAGGAATCATGGGAGAGAACGGAGTCGGAGGGCCCAACACGCTCTCCATCCGCGATAACCGCACGGGACGCGAATACGAGGTCGACATCCTCGACGGGGATGTGATCCGGGCCATGGACCTGCGGCAGATCAAGGTCGACGAGTCCGATTTCGGGATGATGGCGTACGATCCTGCGTACACCAACACCGCGTCCACCCGGTCGACCATCACGTACATCGACGGTGGGAAGGGGATCCTCCGATACCGGGGATACCCCATCGAACAGCTCGCGGAGCGGAGCAGCTTCCTCGAGGTGGCCTACCTCATCCTGAAGGGCGAGCTCCCCAAGCAGGGCGAGCTCGATCAGTTCGTGCACGACGTGACCTTCCACACGTACGTGCACGAGAACATGACCAAGCTCATGGAGGGCTTCCGTTACGACGCCCACGCCATGGGGATGCTCATCAGCTCCGTGTCCGCGCTCTCGACGTTCTATCCCGAGGCCAAGGAGATCCACGACGCCGGCGTCCGCTGGGAACAGATCGTCCGCCTTGTGGCCAAGATGCCGACGCTTTCCGCGTACGCGTTCCGGCACCACCGCGGGCTGCCGTACGTGTACCCGGAGAACGAGCTGTCGTACACGGCCAACTTCCTGAACATGCTCTTCCGCATCGGGACACGGGAGTACAAGCCCAACCCGGTGTTGGAGCGGGCGCTGGACGTCCTCTTCATCCTGCACGCGGACCACGAGCAGAACTGCTCGACCACGGCCATGCGGGTCATCGGCTCTTCGCACGCCGATCCCTATTCCGCGTTGAGCGGAGCGATGGCCGCGCTCTACGGCCCCCTCCACGGGGGCGCCAACGAGGCGGTCCTGAGGATGCTCCGCCGGATCGGGAGCGTGGACAACATCCCGGACTTCATGAAGAAGGTGCGGTCGCAGGAGGAGAGGCTCATGGGCTTCGGCCATCGGGTCTACAAGGCGTACGATCCGCGGGCGAGCATCATCAAGCGCACCGCCGACGAGGTCTTCGAGGTCACGGGCCGCAACCCGCTCCTGGACATCGCGCTCGAGCTCGAGAAGATCGCGTTGAACGAGGACTATTTCGTCCAGCGCAACCTGTATCCGAACGTGGACTTCTACTCGGGTATCATCTACCAGGCCATGGGCTTCCCCGTGGAGATGTTCCCGGTGCTCTTCGCCATCCCCCGCACCGTGGGGTGGTTGGCGCAATGGCAGGAGTTGCTGGAGGATTCCGAGCAGAAGATCGCCCGTCCTCGCCAGGTGTATCTGGGATCGGGTGAACGGAATTTCGTGTCGGTGGAGGATCGTGGGTGAGGTCCGTGCGGACCTGATCGTCTCCGGGGGCGCTCCACGTAGGTGGGGCGCCCCTTTCTTTTTTCATCCTCCTCGTCTCCCGGTCTATTGATCATGAGTGAGTCCATCTGCATCGATCTCCACCACCTCGGCTTCGAGGGCGCCATCGGCTCGTACCTCGTCCCGGGCGACGAGCCCGCGCTGGTGGATCCCGGCCCGTCCACGACCATCGAGAGGCTCGTGGAGGGTCTCCGGGCCCAGGGGATCGGTTTCCGGGACCTCCGGCACATCGTTCTCACGCACATCCACCT
>Ga0224501_10003311_pt1 | contig 12668 bp, 9 predicted proteins | sample SF_Oct11_sed_USG_4_FD_169105 | JGI IMG/M metagenome (GOLD analysis project Ga0224501, IMG submission 169105) | Sediment microbial communities from San Francisco Bay, California, United States - SF_Oct11_sed_USGS_8_1 | ecosystem: Environmental > Aquatic > Marine > Sediment | place: USA... | reverse complement strand
TATATTGTGAGGTGATTACGAATCAGGAAGGGGTTCGATGCACTTCAAGGCCCGCATGACTTTAGTTTTATGGGAGATTTGTGGACTGACTCATTCCTAAAGAGTGGTTGAGCGAGTCTCACATCCACCCAGTACAGTCACTCTATTCTCAACTGCCAATTTCATATACCCGACATGTTGCCAAATGGTTATTATTCTTATGAGAGTTGGTAATGAGTTCCTAGTTGATAGCGCAGTGCTAACATCAAAAGGCTTTGATACACCCCGCCCATTTGCTATTGAACCTGAAAAGTAATCGCTCATGTGATCGCAATGGTGCAGTAGATGCGCTTGTGCATTCAGTAGCTTCAATACAGTCATAGATGAACAAATTTTATGCACTGAAATTTTGCTTGCACTAGCTGAAACGGTACAATAAGATTACCTTCTTGTACCTTGTTGGCGTCACTAAAGACGTGTTATCAGGACTGCCCTTGGTGGCCCCATTACACGAAGACTTCCGTTATTTAATGTTAATGTTAACGTCTGATTTGACGAGGAGTTGTGTCTCTTGGCTTTCTAACAGCCATTTCGCCACACGACCATTGGCTATGAGTGCCAAGAAAAGATATGCTAAAATTTGGTTTCAGAACTTCTAGATCTTACTTTTGTATGCGAGTGGCCCATGGCTCACAGCGATCTCCTAATATTTTCATGCCGAAAATACTTTCACCTAAACTTAAGTTGAGTAGAGTAGTAAGTAGAGTTAAGTAGAGTCTGAGAACCTTTCTGTATATCACCCAGAGCAAAAGTTGTTCCCATAGCCAATGATTGTGTGGAAAAGTGGCTGTTGAAGACTCAACTTGTACTGGCAATAATTTCCATACAAAAGTTATGATGGCTCCAGGGCCATCAGCACCATGCAGTGACGAGCGAGCGCTCTAATCACTGACCGGTTGCTCCTCCCAACACATGCGGACATTTCCATATTACTCATTACAGAAAACGCAGCTGGTTGTGATGAGAAAATCCTCAGATGTCTTAATAACACCATTCCACTGAGCCCTGCAGGAGCCCAGATGACCAACATTGATTGCAGGTAATCATATGGGTAAAATCTCAAATTCTTATCCCGTTATGCAAGACCACTTCTACACGAATGGATGATCTGTATACGAATGGCCATCTAGGACACGTAAAGCCCCAAATAAAAATCACCTACAAGTGGCTTTCGACAGGGGGTCAAAGGATATAGACCAAAAACACTACATAGACACATATTTTTGATTACGATGAACATAATATAGCTCTATGGCTATTTAGTCTGTGACCCTCCATTTGTGCACATGCAAGCTAAAGCGTTAGAGAAAGTTAATGTTCAAAGAACCCCGAAATCAAGCATGTGTAGAAATCTTTTGCTTGGTTTAAGCAGTGACCTATGTCACTGGCTTAAGGTTGTCTATAAGAGAGAGGGGTTAAAGTTGGCATTCAATTGTCTCAGAAGATCATAGTGTAGGTTTTAGGGAAGCCAAAAGCAGCGTTAGAACTGTGGAAGCTGACTGTGCCTAAGGTCGACATCATCCTACCCACTGACTCAGTGTGAAACATTGCGCTGTAAGACTGAGGGGTTAACTCGATAACTAAACTATTTTTTGATAGAAAGGACCGCCCATTCTACAGTCACGGGGTGATCTTGGCCCTTATTCGGCATTCGCTGGTTGTAACCCCAATTAGAGCCAAAAAGAGTAATTTTGGCCGTGGTGATTCTGCGACTCAATAAGCGTTTCCTCTTCTTTTGTTAGTGATGATGGCTATAGTAGAATGCTGGAATGTTTGGCTGATCAACCAGATTGTGTGTGGAGTAATCACATAGAGACGATAGCGCGACGCGCTCGGGGTCAGTAAAAAACTGTATTAATTAGCCGCGACTGTCAACCAATAGTTCAAGTGTAAAAGTTGAGGTGGGGTGTTATGGGTTTGGTAGGGTCGGGTTGTATTAAGTTGTGGAACATGGTTCATCAGCTAAATAGAGTCATGTGGCTGCAAAGCGCTTGGTAACAAGAAAATGTGGTGGTTTCCTTTGCATAGTTATACCAACAAGGGTACCCATCCTCTTTGGTTATACTTTGCTGATTGAGTTGAGGTCAAGGTCACGAAGGAGACACTGTGGTGGGGGAACGCTGATCACTCACTGTCTTCCTTATACTTTAGAGCTCCCTATCCCCCACTACTATTAACATAAGGAGTCATAGGAAGAAACAAATGTTCTACCACATCCACCAATGTTACATAGAGTAAACGTTCAATGCCCCTGAAAGATAGTGACCAGCAATGCTGGTCTAGTTCATTGTATTCTCTTTAGTTAACGGAAGGTAGAGGCCATCCTCTATCAAATGGCCATAAATAAGAAGTGGTGGTAAGGGCGCAAACTTCTACCGGCAACACAGAGATGAAGTGCCACTCCTTTTCCTCACCGCCTTCACCTTCTCCTTCCCCAGCAATGTTCATGAAAATTTGTGGCATAAAAAACTGAAACCTTTTTATTGCAGCTAACTTCTGTCCCCTCAAAGACAGATGTCTGGTGAATGGTAATTTCATACTGATCGGTGAAAAGTGCACAAATTTCATACAGACTGGATTGGATAGTCTAAGTGATCTTGCTGAGATAGAGCCACAAGCTACTCCTGGAAGAACTATTTTCAGCCCTAGGAGTTGCTCTTTGATGCATCAGAGTGAGGCACAGCAATTGGACTGTCTTCTGTGAAGTCCTGTATGTTGAATGAAACTTCACCACTGCTCAGAAGTACAGTATTAACAAACATATAACCACTTACATCTAACTGGGTTACTCAAGCACAAACTGGACATTGTTGCTTTCGTGATGTATTGCATTGCATTGTACAGATGATAGCACCATTTGGAATAAACATTATTAAAACTTGACAATTTGTTCTTCTTGAAAATAATGGGACAACTCCGAGCCCTACGCAGTGATCCGGCTTTCGGGTGTGTGGAATGGATGGGGAAGCGGGAAGCAAGCTATAAACTGTTTGTCATATCATGATTGTAGACTCGGATTCGGTGGCTCACTTCTTTGGTGCTTCTTCGTTGGATTCCTTTGAAGAGTCTTCATTGGGATTTTTTACTTTCGCCCAGAAACTCGTTCGTCCATTCCTACGAAGCCTCTTTTGTTCACTTTTTTCCAGTTTTTGTAACGCCTCGGCGATGTGATTGAAGTTCGTCGTTTTCTGGCCTGTTATGGTAAATGTTAATAATTTTTTGCTACTCAGTCCAGCTAAGTATCGCAGTCCATCTTTAAACCCTTGTTCGTAATATCTACAAAACAGGGCAAAAATGAGAATATGTACAGATAGCGAGTAATAACAATCGAATGTCATCTGTGAAACAAATTAATGTTATGGACACTTGAGGATCAAGATATTTTGGCTTTGTATGAAAGGACTTTTGAATCGAACAGCTGTTTAGTTACAACAGTGAAAACCATTAGGCCACTTACTTTTCTGTCTTTTCACACCAAAATTTTATGCTATTTCCAGCCTCATCTTCGGCATGCAACCATATCAAAAAGTGTCGAATCACTAGGGCCTGACTTACACACACAGTAACTGCGATCCATATAGCAGGTTGTAGTATCAGCTCAGAAAAAGGGGCTTTGTTGATAGTTGATAGTGCGCGTATATAATAGAATCGGTATAGAATCGGAAGAGCTTTCGGTTCTCAGTTCGAGCAACAATGGCAATTAGTAACTTCACTTTCAGGAGATCCACCCAGAGCCAAGTTATCTCTATGGACCTCCCCAGTAAACAACTGTTGAGTTAGTGGCGCTATCAACGGAAAAGAAGAGTTCATTCTATATCATATTGCCTTCATTTTAATACCTCCATTGACTTACCGATCTAACTTGGCTTCCTTAGGTGGAAACACAGCGTGAGTTGCTCTGACGATATTCGGTAGATTCATGCAGAACTCCTGATTATTAAGGTTCATATTAAATGAGCCTATTTTGTCGGGTGGGCAAATGTATAACTGGCCACCACTAAATGGAGTCACATAAACTGTTTCCTCTTTAAAATCAACCAGATTGTTAGTCATTCCTCCATCATAGTGCTTCTGTTAACAAAACAAAAACCAGCCGGGTTACCAGTGGCGTGACACAGAAAACATAACGCGCCCAACCATAAGACTGCCAAGAGAAGACATTAGTCCTTCGTTTGCTACGCGGGTACTTGTCCATCCTATTTATTGGACTTCCTAGGCCAAGGTGAGCTCTATTGTTGAAAAAAGTGGAAATCATATGAGGAGCTAACACTCACAATGTGAGCTCGGTTTGACCGGCACCTGAACCCAGTCTTTGGCCTGCTGAGCAAGTGCACTGTCCCTCTTTTCTATTCAAAGAGTTTATATCCAACTTGTCCTTCATATAATCTGCGAAATGTCTTTAAACTTTCTAATTTGTATGGCCTTGACCATTTTCAACAGAAGAACGGTCAGTCTAAAACAGCTGTTCCGGATTATGGGTATTGCCAGGTGGCCCGAGGTACTTTTAAGAAAACAATATAAACTGGTGTCTCCGGCAGCCAAAACACAAAAATTCAGAATGCAATATTCAAATAGTAGAATGATTTTATTATGAATCAAAACAACTGTGTCATTAGTTTTGTCTTTTTGGCTACACGAGAGACCAGCTTTATACCATCTTGTTAAAACCACCTCAGGCCACCTGAAAACACTGCAAATCCGAGACAGCTGTATTGAACCAACCCACAGAAGAACCCAAGTCCTTGTTATCCATTCAATTGCTGTCCCTTTTTCTTACCTCCCCTTTTAATGTGGGATAACTCATACCGGAAAATACTGGGATGTGACAGCTACACACCAGACACTGCAAGAGAGTCAGCAAGGCATTGAAGCGGATGCATTACACACATGCAAAGCGATAACATGAAGTTACATAGTAACATAAAATTACATAATAGCAGGTCAATCACGTTTGCCATTTTCTACATTAGGCTGGAGTTATAATGAATGGTTAGGGTAGCCCAGAATCCTTTCCAAACGATTACTAGACAGCATCAACTTTCATTCGGTCACCGTTCCACGGGCCAGCACAACATCAATGGTGATTACAGATACAATACAACATGTATTTATAACTAACCAATGAAAATGGGCATCATTACCGCACCTCAATGAGCTCCGCTCTGGATGCAAATTCAGATATGATATGGTTTTTCTTGCAGGAGTCTTGTGTCACTGATATGAACACCCTTCCGGTTGCCTTGGTGTGAGCATCTTCGGGAAGAACTTCTTCCATCATCTTCTTTACATGGGCAGAAAGATGAAAGCCAGGAGTCAATAATCCCAGAGGATGTTTTCTCACCTCTGCTGCCATACCGCATACCAGACTTTTACCGATACTCAGCTTCTCTGGGCATACAGCTAAAACCACAGCGGCTAAACTCCCGGCGCTAGCCCCTCCAAATTTAGTAAACTTGTCAAGAAGTTCCTTTCCATACTTCTGGAAGCATTGTAATACGCCTACATGGTAAACTCCGAGAAAACCACACCCACTGAATGATATAGCACGTGGTAGTGCTGTTAAGCCGGTCATGGCGACATTAGAGCAACGAATGAGGCAGTGTTTCAACAAAAAAACTTCACCACCTAAAAACAACGGAGACCAGCTCCGGAAATGAACAAACAATATAGATGGGCGTGGAATATATACTCTCCGAAGAAGCGCAGATCGCCACAAGGATCAAATATGGTTATTTTCTTTGAGCCATATCTATGAGTTTGTGCTATATTTACTTTTGTCTAATGGCTGTGCTATTAGTGTATACGTTACTCTTGACAGAAAATATTTTCGAGGCTACGTGTAACCTGGCAACCGTGTCTGCACTGAGAGCTCCTTGCTATTCGGTGTTGAGCAAGTACTTGCGCCACTGTTTCTCCTCAAGACGACTAGCAGCAATGGAGACGATGAGGAATGATTGTCCTGAGACATTCCAGGCTACTCTGGGTCTTCCTCAAACTATAACCGGTCTCAACATATGGTAAGTCAAGTTTAGAAGTTAGAGTTACTCTCCACAATCCTTATCCAATCCCTGAACATTTACACGATTGTGAGTCACAAATGGCTGAGAGTATGGATGTTTTACGATTTAGCTAGGAACTCATGCTGCAGCCTCCAGTTTTTTTTAACAGCTTCATCTTCTACTTCTTACGAGTCTCTTTAATTTGTGCAAAAACCTTCCTCCAAGGCTCCAAGTAGTTTCAGAAAGTGAGTGTTCAGTTAGATCTGGACGCGATTAACTCACTTTCCCTCTGTTGCAGGCCGCCGAAGGATCCTAATGTTACTACGAAAGACATTTATGTGAGTAGAATATCAACAAATAGCGTCTATCCATCTCTATGCTACCATTAGAGACACCGTTTCTTGTCATTCACTGTGACATTTCATTCCTTACACTTTCAGGAACCATTTAACCCCATTGACTTTAATGAAGTCAACGATGAGACTAACACACAGCCAAAAATACACGGGATTCTGGTAAATGTCTGCAGCCATTGTCACACATGCACACACATGTAGAAGCTGACTGTGCATCTCTTTCACTACACTCCTATCAGTTCTTATTTCTTGCATATCCAGCGGGTTATTTATTAGCAAGTAGAACCTATATCAAGCCAAGTTTATGAGAAGAACAAACTGGTTGCAAAGCCACGCCCATGCGGGGAGTCAAGTTACTCGCAGATATGATCATTACACCTTCTTACAGCCAATCCCACCTAGCAAACTAGGGACAACCCTGCATGTATTGTGAAGTCAGTTAGGTCAGTAACATAACGGTCCTGGTTACTGGTGAGATGCAGATTCCAATAATAATTTGCTATTTCTTTTAACAATTATTTATTAGTTTGTAGATTTATCACTCGGATGTATATATCCAAATACAAATATACATCTATACAAGCACACGCAAGCATAGCTCACATCAGTATTTCTTTATGGGCATGGTCACACTACATTTGATGCCATTACTTAGTTTTGCCTATATACGCTAGTGTTTTCGCAGCATCACGAACATTTATTATGGGTGTGATTGCTTGCTATTCATCTTTAGTTTATTTGTGAATAATTTTATTGATCACTTATCCAGAGTGTTTACTCAGAGCATCACAATGCTTTGAGAATGATGTGATGATAATTATGTAGTCATAGTGACATTAAGACTTAATAGTGAGACACCTACAACAATAATTATAACCAATATATCGGCTGACTGTCATATTCAGCAAGCAGTCCATACAAAACATTTCAAATGTGATCAGAATATTGCTGCTATTGAATGATACTTATTTGTATGAATGTTACCCCCCCCTCCCAATAAAGTTACCTTCTCTATGAGGTGTGGTAGCAAAGTCTTGTAATGACTCAACCCGCAAAACTCTGAGCCAAAATGAACACAGTAGGCCAACCTCTGTGTCACTCTTGGCAACTGTTTTGTCACACAGACACAAAATGGTTACTATATTCTATCCATATTATTGGTTACCTCGTGAGCCATCACTTTAAACTAAAGCCTTTGAATTGCAGGTCCATTAGATCTGCTATCAAATGCTGTTACCACATTGTACCAGAACCCTATAACATCCTAAATTGCTTTATTGAAGTCATTTTAATTGAGGATTCGCCGTATTTTGTTTATTGTTCATTAAATTTAGCTTTCACCAATTGAGGCTATATTCAGTCACTTACTAATATGACACATGTACCAGCTTTGTAGTTTGCGCGCCTGGCTGTCTGTAGTACAATTTACAGTCTGTAGTTTGATAGTGGAGTGATGTTGTGATTGCAGTGCGCTAGTAATAGAGGACCTCGTAAGGGTAACTTCGTGGTAAACCCACAGTGGACGTCTGAAGAGAAGAATCAACCGCCTACAACTGTTAGACAGATTGGTCGAGTCTATGAGCCAAGTCCGACGGACTTTTTCGGCGCCCGAGATCTTCACGCCAAGACGTGGCAGCAGGCTAGAGTTTATCCTGGGCATGGACCGAATCCCAACCAAGCGATTCCTGGGTGAGTTTACATGTAAATTCATACCTGTAAATTATTTTTGGCACCATTGTTGTCATCTCTGCGGATAGCCATGAAGCTCAGTGATATAGAGCACTGGACTCGCGACCGTGAGAACTTGGGCTCAAATCCCATGCAAGGCAAGCTCCAGTTGTAAGTTTGAGCTCCTCACTTTAATCCTAGCTGAAAAAGGACCCTCACTATGAGGCAGAGTGTAGATGCTGCCCCACTAGTGGTGCTCCGTGGTAAGCCATAACTGGTGAAGAAACAATTACATGTAACTCGGCAGCTTCACCACAACAGCGAAGGCGCCATATACAAAAAAGGAAATTATCCTCTGCGAGACTCCTAGGATTAAAGCTCTCCTCCAGTTTGTCCCCAGATAACAAGATTGGAGCCCAGTTGTGATGTAGTTGACTATTAGAGACAATAGCAGCCATAGTAAATATAAACTTTTCATAATGTGTATTTCCATAATCAGCGCAATAAATTTGAGTCCCAATTGATTGAGTGTTTACCAAATAACGGCTCATTTTATGGGTGATTACGCATCTATGCTTTTAGATATGCTCCATACAAGCATGTCCCTGTAAGCTATAGAACAGGTAAAGAGGAGATAGGCAATTCCTGGCCATGGAATCAGGATCAGGCGCTGCTCGATTGGCAGCAACAACCAGATGGAGCCACACGTCCCAGTACCGGAGCCATCCGAAGACCACGTACGGCTAACGGAACATACTTCATAGATACACCCGACCAGGAATCAAGGTTCGATCAGGAGCTGAATGCTCTTCATGACACACATGTGGCGGATAGAATGAATGGCGGTAAACCTGATATCGAAACGAGGGAATTTACTCGTAGTAACCGCGAGATTACGTACGGCTTCGATCGAAGCTCACTGCTAGCTAAAAACCCTTACACAGACACTCACGTTTCCCTTCCATATCCGAATGTTAGCGGAGGTCACCCTGAACTGACTGACATGTTCGCAACTACCTATTCACGCAATCTCCCCCAAATGCGATTCCGAAAAGCTCAGCACGCCCATGCCCCCTGGCACGCGTATATGACCTTCTGTGATTGGGGTGAACCTCAGATGCAAGTCCCTCATCCATTGGCTTAGATTTCAGCCAATAAGAAGCTAGGGACAGTGCCAATGAAATGAGATACATTTGCTCAAGCAGTTTAAAATACTGTCATGTCTTTTCGTCGTCGTATTTTTCTTATCAGCCATGGTATTTTCTTTACCGTTTATTTGCTTACAGAGTTTTGTGATAATCGTTCGTTTTCAACTGTCTCTTCTTTGTACTGTATTTTCCAGTGTGTCTAACTTGCCTAGTCTTTAAAGATGGTGTCATGCTTAGCCGTTAGAGTCCAGATTTTCCAGTTTAAATATCCAAACGCGTTAGCGACTGGAAAATCTGAACTTCTGCGGTTTTCTGGCCGACATCTCTTACCCGCTCAAGATTTCTTTCCCAAACTTCTTTTGTTTTGACATACAGGCAAAACTATAGACTCAAGATGACAACTTGGTGGCAAAAAGAATAAACCGAACCACATATTTTATTCATAACTGCACTTTGTAACTTCTGCTAAGTAGTTTACGCTCTTGGATCCAAAAAAGGAAAAATTGTTCTCGCGCCGATCTATTTTATTTTTAAGTCCAGATTATATTTTTTGCAAAATCCTGTATTTTTCTTCAATAAACTTCTAGAAATAAATTTTCATAGTATTTCAGTATAGACACGCATACATAGCGGCTGATAATAGATGTACATTGCATGCTTAATATGACATCTGTGCTGATTGGTACTGGGATATATAGATTTATTCAAACTGCATTCTGACACCTCACAAAAGAATCAATGTACCAAGTTTAAGCAAATTAAACGGTTTGCTCCACCTCTTACACAGAGAACACAGCAGCTGATCCATGCCCCACCTCTTACACAGAGAACAAAGCAGCTGATCCAGTGGACCTATGGACCTCTTACACAGAGAACAAAGCAGCTGATCCAGTGGACCTATGGACCTAACGCTTGAATTCAATAGGTTTCTCTGTCTCAACAAACCAGCAACTGTCAAATATTCAGCCAGATAAGTTATAGCCCCACAAGTTAGCCACATATACACAAGAATGTGTACCCACAGGTTTTTTGCAACAGGAAAATGCAGTTGGACAGAAAAAGCTTGAAAGTCTACCCTAGACTAACTAATGTTCAGGAACCCAAATCATGCAAATCCTAAAAAATGGCTCCCATCATCTGTTGTCAAGTTAACGTTATGTTATGCTGTCGGCAGCAGAAAACCGCTGAATGTACTGAATCTTAGGATGAATCAACGGCTAGGAACCCCAATCTAACAGATACACATACTTGCAATGAATCCTGCTTAGAACCTCCAGCAGAACACCAAAGTGCTTGCAGGATAGTATAATGACCCCGGGTTAGTTTCCACACTGTATTATTTAGAAAAGATCTGTTATCTCTTGTATAAACTGAATGCAGCTTAGCAGAAGTTGAGTCTTGGGCTGTCTGTCATATAGACATGGAGGGTGCTGACAGGTCCATCCTTACCAAGACAAGTGGGTGGGTCCTTCATAAACATCTGAAAGAGAAATGATAAATGCCTTACAAAGTGTGAAGTTACTCATCTAAAATATCAATCAATTAATTAATCACAGTGGTATTAGGCTGTTGTCCCCCCCCCATCATATGCCGTCAATACATAGATCATTGATTTTAAGATTTCACATTTTTGATCAAATTACAACCCAGTGGTTTTAGTGGGTTGAATAATAATAGGTTCTCTGGACAGCAATTCAAATCAAGAAATTTAAATTTGAAGGGCTGAACACATTATCAAAACAGAAATGAGGCATGTGTGTGGCTTTTCCATGAAAGCACAGGCCTTCTTAATGTCCTTTGTTCAAGATTTTCTCTGAATTTTGTGGCCTAATTTATGTAATCTTTGCTTTATATGTGATGGTATGTTGAATGATCACCTCAGCCACATTTGGGGATAAATAGTATGTATGGGGTGCATCTATGGACTGGAGTTATCCTCTAACTCCATGGGTGCATCGAATGACAGTCGGCAAGGCATCAAATAATTCAAAGGGACCTCTTAAATATGCAATGTGTCGAGCAGGCAGAGCAGCTACCGGATGTTAGCATAGGTAACCAAAAGGATCGCTGTTATAGTTCAGACCGAATGAATCACGGAAATTATGAAGAAAGTAAAAATATTTCATAGAAATATGTTTCGACCAAGAGTCAAACCCGTATGGGCCCAAACAATTTCAATTGGTCTCGTTATACCTTGGCTAATCAATTGTTTGTATGGACTATATCACCTTTGGTTGCCCATTTTTGTAAGCAATTATCCGCATAAAAATTATCCTATATGAAGCTGACATATCAAGCTTACAGGGTACTGGCTCTTGGTTGGGTGTTCCCATCTGAAGCTGTTCTTGTAGTCAGGATTGAAAGCGAACCCGAATCCGTTAAGTTTACCCTTGTTGTAAAGCAGGAAGTAAGGGAACGTATCGTCACAAGACAGGTCTTTGGAGATGTTATACCAATAATGCATTCCTGCAAGATAAGAGCCAAATGGTAATGAAGTATGACAGTCAAGAGTCCGGTGCCAGTCACTTACTACTGAATGGATGAGTGAGTGACTTAATGAGCTATGCTGTCTGTCTGCCTATCCATCTTACCCCTGATTGTACACTCCAACTTTGGCTGAACCAAAGCCGCTTATTTGAGTAAGGTCATAACCACAATACTAAATAAAAGAGGGCCACCCATATCGAGAGAATTTTTTTCTACTCAGGAGCATTCCTGTCCTATTTAACGGACCTCCTAGGCTTGTTGGAGCAGTAGGAGCTGAGAATTATGAAAGAAGTTCATTCTCATGGACGTTCAACGTGAACCCAGGCTCTTTTGGTTTTGAGCCAAGCGCCCTGCCTTGAGCTTTTCCACTATCCCTTGCATCCCAGCATTCCACCACTGAGCCATAAGCTATCCCGCGATCTTTCTGCTGGTACCAGCTGACCTAGTGATGCCACTCACAAAAAACAATACGAATCACATTCTGCGCTATGAAGTCATCACCCGTCGCTTGCTTGTGTAGAGAATTCTGCTGGTTGCAGCCGTATGTTCAGTGACTAATGAGTAAAAACGATGAGTGAATCTGGCTCACAACACGGAAGATCGATCTCGAGTCAATCGCTCTAACGATTGAATTATCCCATTAATGAATCCTAGGATAAGAAGTGCATGCTCAGATGAGTATGAAGGTACGAAGAGCAATCCACTGAATGGCCTGAATCCCCAAATAATGCTCACATTATTTTTCTAGTTACATACCTCTAAACGCTATGCAGGAGAATTACATATTATGTGCGATTATATAAAATTATCATTCATAAAATATAAATAGCTATAAATCTACACAGAAAAATAATGAAACATACCCATGCAGGAGAATTATATATTAAACATACCCATGCAGGAGAATTATATATTAAACATACCCATGCAGGAGAATTATATATTAAACATACCCATGCAGGAGAATTATA
>Ga0224501_10003310_pt1 | contig 12668 bp, 7 predicted proteins | sample SF_Oct11_sed_USG_4_FD_169105 | JGI IMG/M metagenome (GOLD analysis project Ga0224501, IMG submission 169105) | Sediment microbial communities from San Francisco Bay, California, United States - SF_Oct11_sed_USGS_8_1 | ecosystem: Environmental > Aquatic > Marine > Sediment | place: USA... | reverse complement strand
CACCAATTCCTACTACAACTTTGCATCTATTCTGACGAGCGAAGGCCACGCCCCTATCCACTACTTCAGTATCAGGTTCTGGAGAGACCTGGTCGTAAACCACGCCAGCGATTTTTTCCTTGTTCAGGATTCGATTAACCCTGTCCAGAATGCCACTCTCCCGGATAGCTTTTCTTCCTGTGACAAGAAGAACAGGTTCTCCCAGGGGCTTAACTTCCCTACCCAGTCCATTTAAACTTTCTCTCCCGAAAATTACTCTTGTGGGCAAGTAGAATTCCCACATCTTTGTTTCCTTTAATATACGGTTAAGGCTTTTTTCTTTCTATCTCTAAAAGCCAGGACTCGACCTCTATATCGCCCGGGAGAAGCCTGCGGGCAATCGTCCATTCTCTTTCCGCCTTTGTTTCCTCTCCCAGCCTGTAGTGGATAAGACCCATATACTTATGAATAAGAGGATTGAAAGGATTAATCTGATTAGACTCCCGGTAATTTTCCAGCGCCGGTGTCAACTTCTCCTGAATGAAGTAAACAGTGGCGAGGCTCGTATAAGTTGGCCCGTAGTTCGGGTTAACCTGCAACGATCTCTTAAATGATTCTTCCGCTTCTTTAAATCTTCCCAGTTCGCTGTAGGTTTTGCCTATTTTATTCAGAATCACATGATTATTCGGCTCTTCTCTCAAACCCTTCTCATATTGAATGAGAGCGACATTAGACCTTTCCCTATCGCGATACATATCTCCCAGCCGGACATGCCCGCGGGCTCCCACTCCTATATATTCTTCCAGTTCACCTGTTTCCTTTCCTTCTTCTTTTAACTTAAAGCTATCTAACGCTACTCCCGGTATCTCTTCCAGATTCATCTGTGGGAGAAAATTTCTCAAGACGCTTTGAAACTTTTTCTGGTCTATCGCGAAGAATTTGTGGAAAAGTTCGTCCCACTGCTCCTCCCTTTTCTCAAAACTTTCTTTTCTTCCTTTCCCGGCGGTTTTGCCAAGTTCGTGGAGAAAATGGGTTAACTTATCGCTTCCATAATGCCGCAGTAAATAATCTACTGCCAGAGACACTTCGGCAAAGGCGAGAATTACCTCTTCCCGGCTTTCCAGGGTGGGCATACCTCGCTTCATCTTCCAGAAATCGACCCATTTTCCTTCTTTTGCTGCAACCGAAAGAGCGTTTTTGTAAACAGGAATCAGATAATTCGGTTGTTGCACTCTCCACCTTGTCTCATAATACTTAGCCAGGCCTTCATTTAACCACAAAGGCATATTTAGCCCTGTCAATTTGGCGAGAAGATAATGGATAAGTTCGTGAGCTAAAGCGTCTAGCCAACGATAACCATATACCAGGCAGCGGGGAGAAATAATCATAATTCGGTTGAATTTACAGATTCCGATTGCCCCGGAGACTTCAATCTGCTTAGGGGAAAGACTGGAAGCGTGGGTGAATCCCTCAGTTGTAGGATATACTTCCACCAGAATTTTCTCTTCCGAAGAATAGTCCAGCTCATCCTGTATTTCTTTATATGCTTTCTCCAGAGCCTCCAGGGCGTACTCAACGAGAAGGTTATCTCTGGCGGCCAGGCGAAGTACGAAATGTTCACTTGAATAGGCACTAAATTTTTCTGTAATTTTTTTAGTGTCTTTAACAAAGTAGAGAAGGCTCTTTCGCTCATCATTTCCTGGTTCCATGAGCGATGCTTTTTCCAGATACTCTATTGCTTTATCATAATCTCCCTGGTAGAAATACGATAACCCTAGTAACCTGAAGGAGTCGGCTTTCTCCGGTTTCTCCACCACTGCCTTCTGAGCAAGCTCCCTTGCCTTCTCCACATTCCATTGATTCAAGCAGTCCTCACCATCAACAATTATATTCCCACCATAAAGTAGAGTAGGCAGGGTCAATAAAAAAATACAAATCATCAATTTCATCATACTGATGTTACTTCACAGATATTTTTATTCCTTAAATATACTCTATTGTGCTGGGAGGCTTGGGAGTAATATCGAAGAGGACCTTGGTCACCGAAGGTATCTCCTCAGTAATTCTCTGTTGAATCTTCTCCAGAATCTCCCAGGGGATTCTACTTACGGAAGCAGTCATTGCGTTTTTGGACTCAACGCTTCTGACCACCATTATGTTTCCAAAGGCTCTCTTCCCCCCCACCGTTCCTGTGGCTCTATCTTTCATGAGAACTGCAAATGCCTGGAAAGGTTTTAACTCTTTTATTTCCTCTTCCACGATCCTGTTTGCTTTCCTCGCCATCTCTACCCTCTCTGGATTAACTTCTCCTATGACTCTCGTGGCCAAACCAGGTCCAGGGAACGGCATTCTCTGGTAGATTTCTTCCGGCAGCCCCAATTCTCTGGCTACATCTCTTACTTCCGGTTTATAGATTTCTCTCAGAGGCTCGATGACTTGAAATCCGTAATCTTTGGGATCGATTCCTATCTGTTCCAGAACGTTATGTTGCGTCTTAATACCTCTTTCAGTTTCCGAGACGTCGGCCGCTATCGTGCCCTGAATGAGGTATGAGGCTCTGTTCTCCTTTACTGCCTTGCCCAGTGTCTTATAAAAAGTATCTCTGAATTTTTTCCTTTTCTCCTCGGGATCTTCAATTCCTTTAAGCGCTTTGAAGAATTCGTCTCGGGCATCGGCTATTTTAACTTTTACACCGAAATTCCCTAACTCCTCGGACACTTTCTCAGGTTCACCCTCTCTCATCAGCCCGTCATCAATAAAAATAACGGTTAGTTTTTCTCCCAGCGCCTTGTGTGCCAGAAACGTACAGGCTACGCTGTCCACTCCTCCCGAGGTAGCCACCACAGCATTCTTGTCTCCTACAATTTTCTTCATCTGTGCGATTTTCTCTGCGATAAATTTCTTTGCTTCCCACGCCATTTAAATATCCTCCTTTCTTGAAATTTTACTTCTCATTAACAATAACATTTAAAGATAGTTTGTGAAGCTCTTGGAATTTTAGCCAAAAACCGAGGACGACTCATTCACGCAGACTAAAGTCTGCTACTCCTCCTATTCTGTGAGGCGACGGTAGTACTGTTTAATCAGCTCTTCATAGATTTCTGGATACTTTTCTTTGAGAGCCTCCAGAAGTTCCTGGCGGAATTCCCGGGGTGGTTGGTACTCGTGAGGTTCGGGAATCTCTACATAACCCTCCCTGAACCCCATCCTCCCTCCCGGAAGCATCCCTCCCCTTGGCTGCAGGAAGCCCACCATAGGCTTTCCTGCTCTTCTTGCCAGTTCCAATAATTTTTGGGAAGCGGAAGCAAGACCTTCTTTTCCCTGAGCCAGATAATAGAGCGCTTCTCTCTCCTTTTCCAGGGCGGGCTCGGTCTTCTTCTCTTCCAATTCTCCCGAAGCCTTATCCATTGCGGAAGAAGCTTTCTCCATGTTAGAGATAATTTCCGGGCCAATGGCGGAAGTTTTGCCGGAAAGTTCCTCTAACTTCTGCTTCAGTCTTCCGTGCGGCTTTCCAGCCCTTCCTGTTTTTTCGCCAGATTTTCCAGTTCCCGGAGGTCTTCTTCCTGGAACACTTCCGTTACTTCCTCTTCAAATTCTAACAATTTTGCAATCTTCTCTTCTCTGTCTCTAAGATCAACGATCTTCTCTTCAGTTCCCGAAATATCTCTCTCTTTTCCTTCCCAATTATCCCTCAAGGATAGAAGGCTCTTCTCTTGCGGGGTCAACTCTTCATCATTTTCTTTTCCCTCAGACAATTTAGATAACGCAATTGAAATTTTCTCTTTTTCCTTTTCCATCTCAAGGATGAATTTATCTACAACTCCCAACATACCATTTAGGCCTGCGATACATTCTTTTAATAACTCTTTTGCCCGGCGAGGAGTCTCCCCGGACAGCTCGCTGAGAACTTCCTCCATTCTCCTTAAAACCAGGGACAGGTTCCCATACAGAGCAGGATATAGCTGTATATACTTCAGTTTACCCTTCAGGTTTTCTTGTAATTTTTTCCCTTCCTTTATTGCCTCCTCTTGTAACTTAGCTAATTCCTTTAGCAGGTCCTCTTGCTTCTTAAACAAGGCTTCCAGACGTTTCTTATCCAGTCGGTCGGTACGATCAATCAATTCCTTTTCTTCGGCAATCAGGTTTTCTAATTCCTGGGAATATACATTTACCTCGTGAGACAGTTGGGGTAACTTACCAAAAGATGGGACCTGGTTGGCAGCAGCTTGCAGGACGGCCATTGTTGAAGAAAGCGTCTTAAGTAAGTTCCTGGCTATGTTCAAGGCAGATTCCAGGTCTCCCTTCATAATTTTGTCCGCCATCTTTTCTATATCACCGGACATATCTCCCAATTCGAGACTCTTGATTGCATCTTGATTGATGAATTCCTCGGGCAAAGTTTCCGGAAGCTCGGAGAGGCTCCTTGCCAGCTGGGCCATAAGTTTTGAGATTTCCGCCAGGCTCTTCTTAAGTTCCTCCAATTTCTCCTTATCTATTTCTTCTCCCATCTCTTCTAACTTTTGCGTGAGATCTGCTTGACTGTCTAACAACTCCTGGGCTGTCCCCAGTACGTCACGCATTTTCTCATCCTGGAGAAGGTCCTGAGCCAAAAGAGACATCTTTTCCAGTTCGGAAATAATCTCCTCTTGACTATTCTTCGCCTTTTCCATATATTCTTTCCTATCGGCGCTGGCTGCTTTCACTGCTTCACTAATTTCAGATAAAGCCTCTGCCATTTTTTGCTCTTTCAAATACTTTAGGTTCTCCTCCATGTTTTCATATTCTGAATATACTTGAAAATTACCCAGGGGGTCGGCTTCCATGCGAGGAAGGAGCTTCTGTAAATAATTGAGCAAATCTTCGGTTAGCTTTTCGACTTTTGCCTGGTCAGCCTGGATGTTTTTCAACTCTTCCACGCCTTTTATTTCCTCCCAATTCTCTACCCTACTCTTGGCTAGAACCTGGTCTCCCAGAATGCGCAATATCTCCTCTCTGAAATGGTGCTCCATCTCTGCGATCTCTTCATGCTCTTTAATGTAACTGAATACCTCCAGGTAGTAGGTTTGGGAAAGGCTACTTTTTGGCCCGGATATAGCATCGTTGTCCCAGGCTTCTAAGTAATAACTGATTAGCTCACCAGGGCGCAACGGGAGATTTTCCAGCTCCCACTGATAGTCGCGCAGTTTCTGCCCCGGCGAAGGTTCAAATCTTTCAATCCTTATTCTCTCCGGTTTCATCAACCCAGAAGTTTCCCCTCTTAACTTCTGGTATACAAGGTCTATCTGGGTTAAGCCGAAGTCATCGCTCGCCTCGTAAGCAAGCGCAACTTTGCTCTTCTCTGAAACTGTCAGGTCGCAACCAGGGGCAATAATCTTTATCTGAGGGGGGGTGTCGAGAAGCGTCCTTATGTAATGCTTAATGGGACGAGGATTCGTATATCCCTGGGTATCCTCCACTTCCACCCAGTAAACCCTTTCGCCAGTGAGAACTAAACCCCCTATAAGGTACAAATCTCTCTCAATTTTTAGGGGTAGTCTCTTCCCATCATCGGTCAGAATGAATCCTTCTCTTATGGGCTTATTGGCCTGCAAAGTCATTTGCACTTGAGTTCCCAGTAGGGCCTCAAGGTTCCCGCTGGTCTTCTCCACCTTCAGCTCAGGCAATCCTGTATAAGAAGGATAGATGTATTCCAGAGAAATGTCTCCCACTTCCGGAAGGACAACTACACTGATAGAGTAAGCCGGCGTGCGCAAATCTTTCCATTTAATAAAATAATCTATCGGTTGAGTAATCTTGGAGAAATTGTAGAAGAAATTACGAATTTCTCCTTGGGGATATGCTTCTCTAAGCATTTTGGCTCTTTGCCAGTTACCTCCCGAAATCTTATATATTAAGTAGGGAGTTCCCCCTCTCTGGAAAATCTCCACTCCAATTCTCTGGCTTTCGCCGTATAACACTTCTACATCCCCCGGGATAACCCGCACTATCCGGTTCACTTCCTGGTAATCTAAAGGTCTGAACAGCCGGGGAAGTGAAAAGGGAAGAATACGCGGTGGAAAAAAGAGAAGAAACGAGAAAATAAGAAAGACTGAAAGACTTAAGAAGAAAAATTTCTTAAGACGCTTTATATCTTCTATCTCAAAGGCGCTAACTATTCTAACCTTTTGGGAGGTCCTTCTAATGAGTTCACCAATCAATGCTTTAGATACATAGACTTCATCCTCGGAACTTGCTATGGGAAAGAGTTGTATAGAATTTATCAAATCGTCCCTTAATACGGGGTACCTTTTCTGAATTTTGAGAGCAATCTTGCTCTCGGTTAAAGGGGAAAGTAAAGGAATCACAATAAATTTTGCTAACAGGATAATAAGGGAAAGAATAAGACCTATAAGAAAATAGAGGCGGACTTGGGAATTAAAGGAAATTGAATAGTCTAAAATGCTAAAGACTATTACCAATACCGTCAGAATGGAAAAAGACAAAAGAATTCCTTCACTCAAAGCTTTAATTCTTATCCATCTTCTGACCTTACCAATTATTCTAATCAATTGGAAATAGGCGTCGACCATCTTCTCCTCTTACATCATACCGCTTCTGCGGCGAACATACCATTCTACGCCCAGCAATATGCAGAGCATAATAAAAATAGAAGGGTTATTCCACACAGCCACCACTCTCTTCACCACAGGCTGAGTCTCTTTCACTTCTGGCAAAATGATTTCTTCTGTTTTAATATTACTGATATGAAAATATTTTCCTCCTGTTAAATCCGCCAGTTCTCTCAAAAGTGGTTCGTTCAGTTGAGCATTTTCCCACTCCAGAGAAGGAATCGCCACTTTACAGGAAACAGTGTCCCTGCCCAGAACCTGTGAACCTTCCCATGCTGTAGCAGTAAATGTATACTTTCCTTCTTGCAGAGCCAAGTAATCAGTTCCATATTCTCCCCGTCTATCTTTTGGTGCAGCGCTCCCCAAATCAATCCTCGTTCCTGAAGGATCCACCAATTCTAAATAGACCCGCCCATGTTCACTCGGCCTATAGTATCGGTCAAACACTGTGGCAGATAAAAGAATCTTTTCTCCTTTTGTATAGGTTTTCTTATCTGTACTTAGATGTACGAGTTTTAATTGGGGAGATTTCACCAGCCAGTGAACCGCCTGATGCCAGAACTGTTCATAGTGGGAACCTGTGCCCCCTCGTGCCCGGGCCTGAAAACGCCACCGCCAGGTACTGTTGGAAGCCACGCTCATTACTCTTCCCTTTCCTTTTTCCCAAACAGCAAGTATTACCAGGTTTCCGTATTTGTTTTTAATCAAAGGGTGGACTCCTAAAACTATGGCATCAGGCTTCGGCCTCAATAGACGATTGCAGCCATCTAACTCCGGCATTGCTGCCCATATCTTGCTATTCTCTCCCGGGTTGTCCGATAATTTCAGAATTGGATGCGTGGTTTCTCTGGCCAACATCTTGAACTTACCGTCTATAATGTTTCCGCTCACATCCTCCATTTCTACCGGCAATATCTCTTCCACGGCCGTTCCCTTATATCTTCCCAGGGCAAAGGAGTTATCTCCCCCTATCATCAGAAAGCCTCCCCCCGTTTCCATGACAAATTTTCGAATGTTATCCAGATACATTTTGGGAATACCGAAGCGGGTATAGGTAAAGTTTTCAAATATAAGTAAGTCGAAGTTGAATATTTCTTTAGTAAATATTTCTGTTGTAGGAAAGGGAATCAAGGAGAGCTGATTCTCCGGGACCACGGAGATATTTTCGGGATTGCGCAAAATTATAAAAGAGACAAGTTCTATGCCCGGGTCGCTTTTCAAAGCAGTCCTCAAAAATTTGTATTCCCAGCTTGGCTGCCCACAGATGTAGAGAATCCTAATCTTGTCCCGCAGGACCTGGAGCGTGAAATCTTTTCTATTATTGGCAAAAGAGATTTCACCATTATAAGAGGGAAGGGAAACCGTATAGTGGGAAAAGCCTAGCGAGCGGGGAGTGAAGTGCAAACTCAAAGTGATTTCACTTTCTTCTTCTGGCATGCGAATTTTCTTTGTCTGGAGTATTTCCGCCTCTTTCTTCAAAATAACCGATATCTCCTTATTTTCAAATCCGTAGCTTTTTATCTTCACCCCTATTTCTGCAGGAATATTCTTGAAAACAAAATCGCTAACTTGAACTTCGGAAATTTGCAGGTCTTTGAATTTTTGAGGATTCCCCACACCTACCGAAAAAATAGGGGTGCCAATCTTTTCCGTTACCAGAAGAGGATCTATTCCCACGTTATGAGCCCCGTCCGTAAGGAGAAAAATTCCCGCCAATCTTTGGCCACGAAGTTCTTCTTCTAAACCGCTCAGAGCCTGGCCAATATCCGTCGCTTTTCCTTGAGGAACCGACTGCAGTATTTCCTCTGTTGTAGCCCGCCTGAAGGTGGAGGCGAAAGCAAAAAAGAGAAGATTGTATTTCTCTTTTAATCCTTCGACCAAAGGACCTTTTAGAAATTCCTTGACCAGAGAGAACCGGGAAACGGGATCTTTCACTCCCATGCTGCCTGAGTTATCTATCAGAAAAGCAATATTTGCTTCCTCATCTGGCTTCTCTTCTATGGTTCTTACCGGCTCAAGCAGAAGAAATACCAAAAGGATATAAATTGACAGCCTCAAGATAAAAAATAGACCTTTTCTTTTCCCTATCCATTTGAAATTCCAATATAACAGAACTACCAAGATAAGGATGGCAGTTATTATCAGCCACAGTCTATTAGGGTCTAAAGAAAAACGGAGAGTAGCCACAGTTAACTTCCTCTCAAAAATGGGGTCAACTCTATTTTTTAGTGTAGCCCTTTATGGGCGTCCCGATTTATCGGGACGGGCATAAAGCCCTACACTACAAAATATTTGTTTATGGTGCCGTCTTGCGAATTTTCAGCTTCTGTTGAATATACGGTTGATGAACAGCATCCCTTTTATACGTGCCAGTCAAAGAATAGATGACAATGTTTAAAAAGAGTTTCATTGCTTCCAATCTTTGCAATTCTCCGCCGGGAACACATTCATAAAGCCAGTTCCCTAATCTATCTCTAACCCAGGTTCCTCCCAGGTCATTCCGGGAGTAGATTACCACCGTTTGACCATCGATATCGATGCCTTCCAGATAAGGACTGCCTACTCTACGGCCAACCACACTGGGCGATAGATAGAACGAACGAAAAACGGCATGGTCCGGGAGAAGTCTCTTTAGCTTCCCTTCAGGGAAGAGCTTCTCCATTTCCCTCAGCACTGCCCTGTTGAATCCGAGATCTCTCCCTCCCGAAGCATCGTCAATTAACAGTAGGCCTCCACAGGACAAATAACGCCTGAGATTCTCTATTTCTTGTGCCGTGAAGGGAGCAAATTCCTCCTTGCCGCTCATATACAGAAAAGGAGAGGAAAAAAGTTCCGCATCACTCAATGATAACTCTCTTCTTGCTGTTTGAGCCCTCACACTGGTAGTTGTCGTCAGGTAATGGAGAATCTCCTTATACGCAGTAGGGTAAGGATCCCAATCTGCTCCTTTATACCGCAATTGGCTGAACACAAACCTGTCCCTCTGTTGAGCCGGAAGAGGACTGGCAATCAAACTGCAAAAAACCATACCTATAACGAGTAGCGAGCCTAACTTCTTATGTGCCATCACAAATTACCTTTTTCCGCGCGGATTCGCCAGAACAACCTCCAAAAGTAAGAATCCTACTAAGAGAAAAGTCAAATTTTTGGATATTTCCTTTCCGTATAAGAGTTGTAAAATATCCTTTTCTAAATTCGCCAGGTCATCGATTATCTTAATCGGTGCAGCGAGAAAAAGTTTCTTTATCTCTTTAGTTCCCATTTTGTCCAGGTTAGACTCATTGCTTTCTATATTGAGGTTAACAGCCAAATATTCGTTATTCCATTTTCTATTGCTTATGTACGAGAATCGGTAAATACCAGGCATCTCCACAGGGCCAAATTCTATGCCCGAGAAATCCCCGTCCTGGACGGGAATCACGGAAAACTTTTTTCCCTGAGGGTTGATTATTTCTACAGATGGAGGTAATTCTCCCGGACCCAGTTCATAGCTTATCTCCTCACCAACAAGAAAAGTTCTCCCGGGTTCCTCCCTCAAGGTAGACAGAGCCAGGTAATTAACCATCTGTTGGACCAAAGGCAAAAAGACCGGTTTGGCAGGCAGGTTATTCCAGTCCCGATCTAAAGTAGAAGTGAACAGAAACACCTTGCCTGCTCCGGGATAGGGCAGTTCACTTTCGATAAGTAGAGGCATATCGCCGGCAAGACCGAGAACTACCTTTGCTGATGCTTTAACCTGAGTAGCGAAGTATCGGTAAAAACTTGCCCGGGTTAAATCTCCCTCTTTCCCTTGGGCAAAAACTTTCAGGACAGGGTGAGCAAAGTCCTGAAAACCAATTGTTTTGAGTTCTTTTTCTCCTTTAGCTTTCCCTTTAACCTCCATCAACTCAGCTGGCAGGAGATTGCCAAAAAAAAGATTATATTCATGAGGGTTAACGTTATCGCCGAGGCTGAAGACTACCCCCCCTCCTTCCCGCACAAAACTGGTGAGTCTGTCTGCTAAGGAGCTGGTAACCTTTCCCACATTAGCCAGGAAGATTACAGAAAAATCATCCAATTTCTCCTGGGAAAACTCATCCACCGTTACCACCTTCACCGCCAGCGGTGACTGTATGGAAGAAACTTCTGACGTGGTCGGTGAAAGGCTGAGGGACAAATAGAATGTCTCGCTGGAAAAAGCGGAAATTCCCGGATGCCCATCAATCAGGAGTACCTTAATTTTCTTTGACGCTTCCGTTATAAAGTAGAATCTATTGTCAGAAGGGAGACTATCTTCCTGAATCTCTACCTTTCCCAGATAAGTTCCCTCTCCCGGAAAATTGTAGAAAAAATCCTTAGTGGTCTCTCCCGCTACTTTTAAATCTATAAAGCCCTGGCCTACTTTCTCTTGACTTTCTTTACCAATTTGAAACCCGCTTGGGGATTCCAGAAAAACTGAAACAAATAGACGGGAAATGTTTTCTTTGGAATAATTTCTTATTTTAGACGATATTTCAGAAGTCTCCCCTATAGTCAGCCGGCGACAACCGACTTCGGATACAGCAATATTGGGAAGCGATTCCTTGTTCAAATCGATAACAATAAAGTTCACTTCCGGGTCGAATTCTTTTATACTCTTTCCATCAATTCCCTGCCACCCGTTAATTCCTAAATCTGTAATCAGGATAATCTCTCTATTTGGCGATGCGGACTCCTGGAGAATTTTATACCCCTGAGAGATGCCCGGAAGGAGATTCGTAGGACGGAAACTCAAGCTGCCTTCCTCCAACCTTTCCCGGAGAATCTGCCTGTCATCAGTGAGATAAGAGACTAAAGGTTTAACCTCATCGGAAATCAAAAAGATTGCTGCGCGGTCACCTCTTTTGGCCATTTTAATAATGCGTCTTGCCACTTTCTTGGCCAGGGCAAAGCGGGATTCTCCTTCTTCCACATATCCCATGGAATAAGAGTTGTCGATGAGGATTACACTGGACCGCGAGACGCCTTCCACCTGCGCAAACAGAGGCATTCTCCTCACCACGGGCCTGGCGAAAAGAAGAGTTAACAGGAGAAGAATAAGAGACCTCAATATAAGTAAGAGTAGCTGCTTCAATTTAAACTTTCTTACTACCGTTGTGGAGGCTAATTGAATAAACCTAACAGAAGAAAATTGGGAAGTTACCGGTTTTCTTCGGGATAGGAGATGGATAAGTATGGGAACGGAAACTACTGGCAATCCCCACAAAAACGACGGATTTAAAAATGTTATGTTCATTTCTCACCTTAACATTTTTCTTCTGGCAAGGTATGCTCCCAAGGCGAAATCCAGAGGAGTTTTTGTGTTAATAAGACAATAATCTATGTCGCTTCTCAGGCAACTCAACTTGTATTTTTCCACAAATTCTTTTATTACGCTCTTATACTTGTCCCGGATAATCACCGGATGAGTAAGAACTCTCTTTCCATTCTCCATATCCTCCAGCCAGAGAACATTATTAAATGGAAGTTCCATCTCCGCGGGATCGAGAAGGTGAAAGACGATCACTTCGTGTTTCTTAAACCGGAAATACTTCAGAGCATTCAGAACCTTTTCCTGGTCATCCAGGAGGTCAGAAATCAGAATAATCAATCCCCGTCGTTTGGTATATTGCCCCAGCTCCCGGAGAGAGCGGTTTATTCCTGTAGGGGAAGACGAAACCAGTTTCTCCAGCTCGTTCAGGATTAGCGAAAGATGCCCTTTGCTCTGCCGAGGAGGAATATATGTTTTAATCTTCTCATCGAAAGTGGCCAGTCCCACCGAGTCCTGCTGTCTGAGCATCAGGTAAGCTAACGAGGCCGCTAAATAGGAGCCGTACTGGAGCTTAGTTATTCCCTTGCTCACATATCCCATAGAGGCACTTCTGTCAAGGAGAATATATCCCTTCAAGTTTGTCTCTTCCTGATATTGTTTCACAAAGTACTTGTCTTTCCTTCCGTAGACTTTCCAATCTACATGTCTGGTTTCATCTCCCGGCGAGTACTCCCTGTGCTGCGCAAACTCCAGACTAAAACCTCTATAAGGACTCTGGTGCAGTCCGGCAATAAATCCCTCAACCACAAATC
>Ga0224501_10003309_pt1 | contig 12670 bp, 9 predicted proteins | sample SF_Oct11_sed_USG_4_FD_169105 | JGI IMG/M metagenome (GOLD analysis project Ga0224501, IMG submission 169105) | Sediment microbial communities from San Francisco Bay, California, United States - SF_Oct11_sed_USGS_8_1 | ecosystem: Environmental > Aquatic > Marine > Sediment | place: USA... | reverse complement strand
GGCTTCAAAAAGCCAATACACAGCGATTAGGGTTTAGTGTTATCCATATACAGTAAAATCTAGATGAAGGTGCCCTGGTTTTAGTCCACACATCATTGCCAGTGTGATGCCGCACGATTTGCGCTTCGGTTAACTAGCAGATTTATTGGAATTCATAAGAGAATTAAGATGGAAAGAATTCCTGCCACCACCATCACATTTTTTGGTATTCAAACCCAAATGCGGATTGTGTATTCTAACCACTGTATCACAGCCATCCCTATGCTACGTCTTATAACAAATCTAGCGGAATGACCCTAAAGGCCGGCTGGGATGATGATCGCACTGAACATTTGTAGGATCATTTGAAATGTGCTGGGAATTTCGACAATCCCCAAGGGAGACAAGATTTATACAAGAACCTAAGGGAAGTAGTTCTGACATACTTCCAGGCGCTTTATGCGATGTCCACATTCACAGGGGTGAGTTCATTGAAAAATGAATTAAATCAGAGGCAATTTCTCACACAGTTGTGGCGCGAGTAAGTGTACGCAGACAGTGGTAGCTGATCACTCTTCGAAGTGCAGGTCATCAACTGACGTTTATAGGTCAGGCCTTGTTAAAAAGCGTACCTCACAGCAGCTCACCATAATCTGCACCCAGCAGCTTACCTCTGCCGCGCACACTGATAAATTTGGTAAAACAGTCTTTAGACCGGTGAGTTTTACTGTAGATCTTTGCTGTGCTCCGTTATGGTCATACGCGGTGTGAGTGTTTCTCTGCTGCGCACGCAAGCTACTTAATAGACAGTAGCTTTCTGCCACCACCCCCTAACCACAGATATCCTCCACCTGTGCAAAAAGCTGTAGATCTGCTTTTATCGAACAAGAAAAGTTTCCGGCTGAAAACTCGGCCGAAAACAAGAGCTTTAGTGAAATAGCCCTCTTTTGAAACCCTTCAAAGGCTCTACCAAATACTTTTGTTGAGTGATTCAGCCACCCGAAACAATAGCCTCTATTAGGATTCTATTCAGTCAACCAGTCATGTGATGTACTTTTTGTCAATCTAATAAATTCTTGTTGCAGTTGATTCAGGCAATGTCAGTTATTGCAATGAAGACAGTAGTAGAGGGCAGGGAAGAGAGACTTAGTCTTTTATTTGAACACGGAACAACGTTCATCAGAAAGGATACGTTAACCATGGAATACCTCGCCAAAATCATGGGGGGCTGGGTATGTAAATATTGCGCTTTGCTGCCGCAGTGTCTTATGCTTGTTGGTCGGCGAGATTCAATCGGATGCCTGGCAGCTAAACTACTTCATTTATGCTAGGTCTATAGGAGGACGGCTTGTTGACACAGCCTCTGTTGACAATACACTTTATCGATGAGAATACTTCGAATAGACCCGGTCGGCAGGATAGGTGATTGAAAATCGAGATCTCTAGGGTAGATCACTTTTACGTCTAGTGTAAAGCCACCTGATTTTAATTTTGTCTTAACTTCACGAATAGTCGACAAATGGTTTTGTCGATGAGCCTGTGAAACGGGATCTCCTGGAATGCGCATCGCATCGCTGCGCCAATGCCCCATCCCCTGCCCCCAGCACACTGAGGCATCCGACGACTAATTGATGTGGAGTTGTCATCTCCTGTCACTAATTAAATTGAGTGTGTGAGTGAGTCAGTAGGTCAGTCGGTCGGTCGGTCGGTCAGTCGGTCGGACGGACGGTCGGTCGGTCAGTCAATCAGTCAGTCATTTGGTCAGTCATTCGGCCGGTCGGCCGACTAGGCAGTCAGGCAGGCAGGCAGTCTGTCAGTCAGTCAGTTAGGTGGACAGAAAATAATATCTACTAATTCAGTCGGTCATGGACTAACTAAACTTCAAAAAATTAAATGCTGAAAGGCCGTTGGAAAGATGGCAGCTTTGTGGTTTTTCGGTGTCACTAATTGGTTTGCTGTTGATGACCAACTGTTTATGGGTCGGGTGTGTGCCATATCCAGTACTGGTGTTTTGTTGTCAGCTGCAGTCAGGGAGAATTACCTGGCAGTTTGAGTTGACCTAGTATGTAGATTCTAGTTAACTCAAGCTGTGTTCAATTCCGCAGGGAAAAGGCTTCATAGTAGAGGCACTTTTGGAGAAGCTAGCGTAGGCCTAACTCTTTGGGTAAAAGGGGTTCTATCCCGAGCAGTAACCGAACAGAGTGAACTCATCAGAATGTGAAATTTCATATTGGCTACCGGATTAAAAGCGAAACTCCAATGCGTGGGTCTGCATGTCCGAGGCAACTAGACATCTAGTTGACGTATTTTTTCTCGCCATTGCACAATAAATCCAGCGCCTCCTCATCCTAAAGTATTTGGAAAACTCCAACAATATTGGAGTTTTCCGACACACAACAAACATTAGCTTGGCCGAAAGCGTATAGAAAAGACAATTCTCTGACTGGATGCTCGAACTAACCAAATGACATTCTCTGTTCACAGGAGGCATTCGCAAATGTTACGAAACCAGTTACGGCCAGGTAATAGTTCGTGCCCACTTTCTACCATGCAAATGCTCAAATAACATTGTGGTTGGTAAGGTTTCAGATGTTTGTTACCATTGTATAACACAAACAAGTTCTTGCCTTGGTAAACTGATGTATTTGAAGCTGACTATGCCCATTGCCTGCTTCGCTTAACCAGGGCACCCACTGATTCAGCAAAAAGTTGAGGTGATGCTCGTGGAGGACCTCTGTGACATGTTTCCCACCGGCTACTCTTAACATGGAGAGGGAGGTGAATTTTTTCCAGCCAGGCGGTCACCTTGACCGCTGTCCTCCAGCTGGTTGGTTGTCTAAAGCTACTCTGGAAGCATGAGAAGATTTCTAAGAACTCATGTCCAGATAAACCAATAACAAACACCACAGGCTGTGCGAATAGAACCCGCAATGAGTAGCTAATCTGATGTCTGTGAACAAACGCAGATTCTAATTGATGTCCGGCCATCGCTACAGAAACCCAGAAAAAACTGGCATTTAACATGATTTATACCTAAGTCCTTTTCAATCGCGCATGAAAGCAATAATGACATGTTATGAATGTTATGAAGGAACCTTGTGCAGGTATTTATAATCAGTGTGCATCCAGTATGTGCATTGAACCACTACTGATGATAAAACCTTTAATATGCACTTGTTTTGGATTGCCCTCAAATTCACTTTCTTACGGTCGTAGTGTGCCAAAGTTTCATTACATATGTGTGCTAGCTTCTACTGCCTAGTGGCCCAGTGCCGGTGAGTAGCTTTAATTGAAAGAATTTTTGCTTGTGGAGATTCACTGTTTACTGATTACTCATTATTCCATTGCCTCTTTCAGTGCCGTAACGTCCCAACAAGTTCTGATTGCTCTCATCGCACACCGGTACAGTACATTACCTATGGCTATTGTTGAATCATTAGATTTTCTTTGGAGTATTTCGAGATAACTTTTGACCTAACTACCTTAAAGGTTGGATGACGAGGCAAATTTTTTTTGGCTTATCATAATCAGTGTGTCTCAAAACCTACCTGAGTCGAATAAAAGTTCATACTGAGCAGGGGATGTAGTAAAAAATACGGTTAAAGCTTGGAATTCTCAAATGAACTTTCATTCAGTTGAAATTTTCCCGCGTGATGTAAATTGTCGCAAAAGACATCACAGCGGGTCCATGTTATTACATATGCGCGCCTGCGCAATTGGTAGTCAAAGCCCAACGCTGTCACACTTTTGACTACTGGGATCGAAGTATGAGCACGAAATGGGCCCAAAAACGAAAACATATACCTATGAGTTCACTGAGTTTAGGTTATTCCTAACTCTTAGTCTACCTCGCAATCAAAGTGAGCGATACTAACTCGGTGACCGAGTGAATTTACTCACCTTTATTGAAAACGGTCTTTCAGTCTTAGTTTGTGTTCGTTACTAATAGCAAAACAAGTGCTCTTAGTACGTAAGCAGGCCAGCAGTATGTTTGCAATCTAGTCCTATTCCAAGTGGCTCTCTGACGCTGTAATATGTACGATTTTCTACCAGTTGAAGCCATGGTGTCAACTCTACCCTTCAGCATGATCGTTGTAGTAGGTCACGTGCATTCCCTGGGATTCCCGGGCAATATCGGCCAAACGTGGCTCTCTTTACGCTTGTTTTGACAAACCTGGAGCTAGTGATTCCACTCTAGATCCATTCTCAGCACTTGTGTACAACCTTAGGAATGTGTCAGTGGGTATGAGGTGTTCCAAATGTTGCGACACTCTCTGGAAAGCCAGGTAGAAAACGATCAACTTTGAGTGCCTGGCCATTGACTAGTCATCAAACTTGCGATATTATACATCATAAAAATGGCCGATTAGGCTCCACCCTTTTAAAAACGTTTTTCAGGGGGTGCAAATTTTGCCATCTTTAGCACGGATTTAAGGGCACTTCTGTTGTGTCGTTTGCACTGTAACTCGACTAAGCTAGGTTCGAAACATGCTGATTATGATCAGCCAAAAAAAATTTGCCTTGTCATCCAACCTTCAATCTCAAACTGATTTGAGCTCCCAAGTCTTTGTGTCAGTCTCCAGCCCATGAGAGCTAGAGCTATCTGGTATTGCCTTGGGGAAACGGAGAGGTGTTGGTGGCCAAACCCCGTATGCTGGTATGTGGCATTGCCCAACAATGCTTTGTCACTATTTACATTGGTATCTAGTGGCATAAGCCTTTTCACCATGTGTCAGATGGAAGCAATATCAGCAATGAGACACTGGGGAAGAATTGTGGACTTCCATCAAAATAATGACCACCTCAGCAGTTAAAAGAGGTGGACAATGAGCTCTGGACACATTTTCACTACAGTCACTCAGTGACATAAAGGAAGGGACGAACAACTGAGCCTGGGAATCCCCTAATTGACCTATCAGAGCACGAGCTGGTTACAGCTATGAGTGTTCCCTGCAAATGGCCGTCATCTAACTAGCATGACAAAACATGGTCATTTTGCATCAAGGACCACAACGCCCATCTATTCCCAACTTTGTTTATTTTACCCATGAGATGACAAGAACATAGTTTCCTTGGCTGAGGTGTACCAAGTGCTTGATAAATACACAGATAAGATGGCAACATGGCTAATTGAGTTAGAAATACACCTTTACGCAGGTTTTGAGACCAGTTCATAGACTGAAAAGTAAAGTTAGCCAATAGGTAGTAGTCTAGATTGAAAGCCAATGTTGGATTGACCCCTTCTCAGAAACTATGTTATGCTTCCTTAGAAGGGGTGGTGAATATCCGTTGATTTTGTGATAAGTTCTCTTTTCAGCAGTTGACTAAAAATGAGCAATTATAACATGTCATATTATTTTTCTGGAAGTCTAAACAGATATTTATATAGTATCATGATAATTCAAGTCAGAAACCATTCCTAACTTTGATGGCTTTTAAGAAAATTTTCTAGAGTATGCTATAGCGGGTCACGTTATCTAGGTTGTGCGAGGCATCCGTTAGCAGACCGCGTTGAATGATCCACCATACCAGACTAACAGATAACTCGCCACTGGTGCACCAGCAAAGATTCATTAACATGCCAAAAGGAACATATAAGTCATTAAGAAAGCTGTCAACTAGTAGATTAAGTGAGCGGAAACACACTGCGAGTGTTATCAGCGATGTAAACAAACGCACCTTGCATCTGATTCAGCATGCGGAGATAACTCCATACTCGAGACGCGCGTAGCGAGCGCGAAAGGGGATTCCCAGGCTCTGTTGTTAGTCCCTTCCTTTATGTCACTGAGTCACTGTAACAGTGTTTGTGGAGCAAAGCAGCCGATATTTGTTCTGTGACTCAATCCTCTGCTGTGTCTCCATGAAAGAACCACTAGGCTTCCAGCCAAATCATGCAGCGTTACTATTAACATTCACCGCAATTTCAGTACTCTGCTGATATTTCTGCCACAGGCTGATGAATGAAACAGGGATCTACCTCACGGACCCAAGATGGGCTTCGAAATTGCTTCCTGATGGCTCATTTCCTGTGCCGAGTGTCGCTAGGGAGGTTGCACAAAAGCTGATCTTAGATTTAACATCGACTGGCCTGTGCGACCGATTTGACAGATATGCTAAGCAATGTTTAACTGTAGGTACCACAACCACCTCTACAATTTCTGTGACATCCTCAAAAGAACCGTGGTCTTGTTCCATGTGAATTTCAATCTAGAAAAGATAAAAGCTTAAAGCTTTTAATACTAAGACAAGGTAGTCTTGAGAAGTGTTACACCCATTTGAATGGTATAGGTCAGCTAGTAAGAGCGTAGAGTATGGATTGCAGTTTATTTGGCCCTCCCACTACTGATTCAAGAGCGGTTCGCATATGTTTGGCAAAGTTTATTGGGGTAAAACAATGAAATTCGTAAAAAAAAGTTATTGAATATTCATGCAGTGACGACAAAAGAGAATTGTGTGACTGCTTATGGCGTTGACCCTATATAAAGAATAGATAACTATTTCGGTCAATTTTAGTCTCACACTGTTTTGTTCTGATAAAAACCTAGCACATTGCAGCAAGTACCTGACATCTGTATAATGTAGTGTATTTGCATGGCCTTATTAAAAACTAATTTTCATATACAGACGCATCCTGAGGTGTATGATTTTGGAAGAAGAGGCTGGATTTTAACTCATTACTTGGAGGAAAATTTCAATGTCATCAGTGGTTGTGACGATTTGGCAGCTTTAGCGAGTGTAAGTTCTAAGAAGTTGTAGCTTTTACTTGGCCTCAGAGCTGTGGGTAAACAGGCCGGGACCTTACCCAAGCGGGATGACTTCATAGCAGCTATGGTTGGAAGATTTATGTTGTCATAAGGTTTTAGTAACGAGGTGGTAGTTGTACACTTGCCCTTATAGGATTGAATAAGATAGGATAGGATAATTTTATTTCACATGGATAACTTAATAAGACCAGGGGGTCTTTTTTACATCAAGGTCCATGAGAAAATAACAGCAATGAAAAAAGGAGAAGGAAAAACAGAGCACAAATCAAAATCGCAAGTCCTTTTAAACAGTCCAGGCTGGTTTATGATGAATAATGAAGACTGCCTAAGTGTTGTCACAAATTAGATTTACAGAATGGCTACGAAGATCGGAGTTAATAATTTGTAAGCTGGCAGCATCAAGTAAAACATCATCAACATTGTTTAACATCCTATTCATAGTCACGCTGAATGCACAGTTGACAGTCTTATTAGCAGTCAGGGGAATGTCAAAGGTCTGTCTGAAGCTGGCTCTAGTCAATGGGCCGTTTCTGAAGTTACGCTTGGACAGTAGTCGGAGTAAGTAGGATGGGACATTCCCTCTTAAGGGACGGAACGCAAGCCTGCACCAGTGTTATTTGCGGCAAATTCGAAGGTCTGTCCAATTGAGGGTATCCAGTAAGTCTGAAATGGGATGAGATCTTATCAGCTTGTTGGGAATATTTAGTATATATTGCATTCCTTTGTTTTGCACAGATTGAAGAGTTGTTTTGAGATGACTGGCTGCACAAAAACCAAATAATATCCTCATAGTCAAGAACTGATTGAACTAAAGCTGTGAAAACGGTCTTGGCTTATTGTTTAATATCTGGCAAAGGGCGGAATTTTCGGGAAAGAAAAAGTTTGGAACTAGCCTTTTTGTACACGAACACAACCCTTGGACATTGAAAGTGATGGACCTTCAGTATCTCTATACATTCTCCACACTAGCTCACACTAAGATTACTTCTGTTTAAGCTACCTGTTATTACTCCCGATGCCAGGTTGTGATGTTTGCTATCCAGTTGATTGGAAGATATCGTTTGTATAATTCAAGGTGATTGAGCGGTCGCATAGGCCACACGTCCAATGGGCGCCAGTCATACTCATTAGCTGAAATGTTGTCAAGACATTTGGATAGAGATTTTAGGGGTAGGCATTATTCACTGCATATATACATGTAATACGTACCTTCCATTGGCTAATTGTACAGACTCCCTTTCCCAACAATCGGCTCACGCTGTTTGGGATCAATCGAAGGCCATGCTGACTACAATAATCTTCATCTATAGTTTTTACATTTAAAAGTCATGAAATAAATCAAATAGATCATACATTTTGTGAATTTCTGAACAAATAGGGAGAAATAAAAGTTTGTTTTTCGTTCATACTGGGTACGCTGCCGCTGGGTAAGCTCACAAAAGCAAATGCAGTGAGTCCGCAGTTTGAGTACTTGCTTGCTTGCCTGGAGATAGGGATAAGGTCAACGAGAATTGCCGAGTACCGCCAACCATTGCCTCAGCACATTTCTAGCGTTGAGCGCAACATTGCCTAAGGAATGATATTGAGGTTACTTTGTAAGTTTGTATATTGCACTGCACATAAGATCCCGACTTTGATGCTCTTCTTCTCCTCTCCTCACCTTTACTTTTTGTATTAGAATGCGCATTTCACTGGCTGCGTTTTATGAATTGCTGCCCCTTAAAGCGCTTTATATATGGTTGCTTGTAGATATTGTTACTTCCCAGCAGTGTGGCAAAGATATGGGCAGCTTCTCCAGACATGTATCACTATATTTCACCAATGGTGATATGTACAGTGGAATGGTTTAACTCAAAAAGAATCGGCTTCGGATGGCTAATAGAGGAGGCGGATATTCTGGTGAGTGCTAGTTCTCAGACAAGACGACCTCTGTTATGTTTAGCAATCGCTCCAAAATTCAAATTTGTTTTTCTTTTAAAACTTCTTGAGAATTGCATACTCTTTCTACGTAAGACTGCAGACAGAAGCTTCAATGAAATGCATCCAACTCTATTTAATAAGAATAAAGGGTCAAAGTGCTTAACCCATTGTTGCGTTTAATAGATATGGACATCCAATTGACCGTTCTTATGGTGCGCATTGGGTCCGTTAGGACGCCTCTGTTGTTATGTTAAAGCACTTGCTCATTTGTCATGTCACCAGTTATGGTAAAGCATAGAGCACCACAAACCAGTCGGTAACAACCTTTCGCCTCATACCAAAGCTGGCGTTTCTTATGAGATTGCAACGGTGAAGGAGCTCACATTATAACTAAATTGAACCCGGTTCTCAGGGATGTGATCCCAGCGTTCTGCCATTGAACTATCCCTTTATGCCAAGGACAATCTTCGGTTTTTGAGACCCTCACCTGTTCCGACATTACACAAGGGAGGTCAGCCCATAGTCACCTTACCTAAGGAGCTCGCAAATGTAATCATAAATAGTTTGGCTGGAACAGCCACAATTACGATTGATACACATATTGAGGAGGGCGTGTAAAATGAGATAGTCAGGATGCGTACGGTTTGCCAAAGCGGTTTGCTCTCTAAGTCTGACTGTTGGCCCGATGTAACTGTGATGTGTAGAGAGATCAGGATACCAAATTCCAGTGAAACGGTAAAAAAATCCTTCGGGAAGTGATGATAATCCAGCGGCTTTGTTGATAAAGACAAGCTCGTCGTCTCGATTTTGCACAGCTTCAGCCAAAGAAAATTTGCGATGGAGCCCTTCGAAGGACACTATCCTAGAATTTAGTGTCCAGAGCGGGCGTCAGGAATCTTGATAGAACAAGACAGCAGTAATGGGAGCTGTACCATTTTGAGGATCCTACCAGTTTAAAAGTTGCCTTGGAAATACTTTGCATAGTCACTTGGCATGCATATTTCCATTTTGTATATGAAGCGAAAAGGTAACCATTGCCGGTAGCCATTTGCATCTTAACCTCTCTATTATCATCACAGAAGGACCCAGGTTCACACAAAACAAACCCAAAACACTAATCAGCAATGTTCAGCAAGATTTTTACCGAGGCTGCAGCCGACTAAGTTTCCATATTTTTAATGTCGAATCACAACATAGAATAAAGAATGTCTACCCATAGATTAATGCTCTGTATTGGCACACGGGCACGAGCGGACGATTCTCAATTATTCATCCCGAGAAACATTGACACTTCGTGAGCCAATTAGTTCTTCACAGTTCTGTTATGGGGACACAAAATTACAAATTGCAAACTTCTGTCAATTGCTCAGCTTCTAAATGGATAAACTCAAGAAGACAATAGGCTATTTTTACATTAAATTTCATCAAAATCTAAGATTCCACATGCCGGTAACAGACCTCTGTAAAAATCCCTGCCGCAATCTGACGATTACATAAAACCAACAATGCATTGCATAAGAACTCATAGTTTTATTTTTTTGGAAGATACTTGCATGAATATTAGTAAAATTTTAGGTAAACGGAATTGCGTCGTGGGTGGGTTATACTGCAAGTAACTTGAACATTTAAATCCACAACCGAGCAGCAGCAATTGTATACGTTGCGATGTGTTCTATAGGTTTAATAATTCCAGAGTACAGAACATGACTCTTAGTTATGTCTGCTAGGTAAATGTAAATGTCTCATCATTTGCCAGGGGGGGTATAGCTGTTTGGAGGAAGAAAACGAGAATGAAGCAGAATAAGAATGTGAAGAAGAATACAGGATACAAATTTCCCCACCTTTCTTGCCACAGAGGTGAGTGTATTGGAGATCTTGTGCATGAGAAAATGGGTTCGTAATGGTTATTAAAAAGACTCTAGTACTATATGGCCATACTACATGCCAGCTTTCTAGTTAGTGATTAAAATTTCACTGGAAAGCAGTCTGATGTTGTTAGCTGATCTGATTTGAGTTTTATAAATCTGGTGCATATTTGGGCAGTTCTATTATGGCAAATGTAATTTTCAAAATCTTGCCTATCTGCGAATTGTGTGCAGCACATTGCATGAGTGGTTAACTCAACCATGTAACTTGCTACCAGTTTGAATGACAGGATCATTCAGGGATAGCCAGATACCGAACTTATGACATTGGTTAACCTTTGCTCACTGTGTGTGATCGGTGTGCTGAATGAATGAGTTCTTCTTTTTAGGTTGTGTTCTGCTCACTTGGGTGTTTAAAAGACGTGCACAGCATAATGACCTAAACAACACTAAACTGAATCCCCAAATCCCCAGAACCTTAAGATGTTATTATATTTTTGTCTTTATCTTAGAGAATAAATCAAACTCAAAGTTGAAGCCAATGGTACGAGTGATCTATGCACACAGCAGTTGGCGGCATTTATATCGGGCTGAAACAAAACTGCGACTTCTCCAACCCAGTGACATTAAAGGACTAACAACTGAGCCTGGGAATCCCTTCCTTTATATCACTGTACAATCGTCATCCTGCTTATTGAAACTGTGTTCCTTCTAGGTTGCCCCTCCATGTTAGAAAACTAAGACGATCCAGGTACCACCAACTTTCTTACTGACAGTCTCAACAAACCCACTATTTTTTTCAGCCGCCCCCTCCATGGCTGCCTCTAAACCCTTTTAGATGGAACGGATGCAGCAGCGCAAAAGCAGACACAGAAAGGGCAGGTGCATTGTGAACCTAGGCCTCTATCACAACTATCGAGCCAGAGTCAGTTGACCCTACTCAACAAAGGCCTAACTCCAAGCGACCTAAAAATCCCCCAGGGTTGTTGTACCAAGGGATTATCATTCGTGGGGGCAATTCCTAAATTTGCACCGGTCTCATCCCCCTCTCAAGATAGCCAACAAAGTTTTCTTTCTGAACTCTGTTAGAACCACTATTATAGAAATCAGAACCATGGTCAACAGATCATTCTTGGGATTATTGGAGCTACAGTCAGGTTGATGCCGAACAACATCTCTCAAAATTCAGACAATGGACCTCGTCTGATAAGACTGATGCAAGCACTTTGTAAAAACCACACGCTCTTCTTGGAATATTGAAAGAACTCCCAGCCATTTCATGTGTAAGAGGAGGCTATAAGAGGTTCAGCTGCACCATAAGTGCTTCAGTGTGTTTACTTATTGGACTTTACTGGATGACTCAACTTTCTGCTGCCTGATTTGATTTCGCCCATAAACACTGGGTTTTCGAGACAGCAAAAGTTAGGTTCTGCTCATCTGCTAATTCACCTTCAGCGTGTTCAAAGCTTGGCTATTTTTGTCATGCCGGATTGCACTATTACCATGTAAGAGGTCCAGTTTTTTGCCTGCTTTGCTCTAACTTCAAACCGACTCTGCTGGGCTATTTCATGGTGAGATTACTTAAAGAGCTATTTGAGACCTTTCGCCGGAGAGAACTAGTACACTTACAGGAATTAGGTTACCGTAATTGTTTAGTACCAATATTCGGGAGTTGTCTTACACCGGTTAGAACATGAACGGGCCAGCATAAGCCTGGTAGGAACTTCACTTGGGAGTTAAGTCAGAGATGTTCATAAGTGATAAAAAAGGAGGTTGTGTGTTACAGGACCTGATAAACATCCTAAGTGAAACATTGAAATGGGAATAATTGGAATTCGTAACAGTTTACAAAAAATGGGCACCTTCCTCGTAAGATTTTGAAGAATAACTAGCTGCAAAGGAAACGATTAGTCAGCCATGATAGCTCAGTGGGATAGCTCACTGTCTGTCCTCCCCATGGCCCGGGTTCAATTCTCAGCCGCGGCGGAGTATTTCGAGGGATTTTTCCCTGGCTGATCACACACCGAGTCCTTCGCGGTATACCGAAGTTGTTCACGGGACTAACCATCCAGTAACGCAAAAACGACAACGGTTACAGAAACTCATCGACAGACAATTCTTCAGCTAGGAGGATGCAGGCGA
>Ga0224501_10003308_pt1 | contig 12670 bp, 11 predicted proteins | sample SF_Oct11_sed_USG_4_FD_169105 | JGI IMG/M metagenome (GOLD analysis project Ga0224501, IMG submission 169105) | Sediment microbial communities from San Francisco Bay, California, United States - SF_Oct11_sed_USGS_8_1 | ecosystem: Environmental > Aquatic > Marine > Sediment | place: USA... | reverse complement strand
GACGTACTCGGCTCAACGTCCCCTAGACACACTCGGCTCAACGTCCCCTAGACGTACTCGGCTCAACGTTCCCTAGACGTACTCGGCTCAACGTCCCCTAGACGTACTCGGCTCAACGTCCCCTAGACTGCCTCCAATCAATGGCTGATTATACCTATCTGCCATGCGTAATTACCAATGACCTCACTGGTCATAGCCGACTAATTTACCCAGAGGCTATTTGGTACACAATTATAGATGTCTTGGGAATGCTAAAGCTACAGATGGTTTTTACTACTGTTTAAGTGGAAAAAGCTGATATGTGGGGACTTGAGCTTCGCATTTCTTGTGTTGTTCTATGCGGACCATTGATCATATCGTATTTAGCGCACCTCCTAAGCCTGAGGCTTATCTGGAGAAGCTAGGGATTAAGTGAGGAGCTTAAACTGAGAATGGGAACCCGGTCTGGTCAGGGCGTATCTTTCAATGTGGAGCTAAGCGCTCAGGCCACTCATCCATCCCCTATCCCTTGATTGACGATACAGCAAAAATAACTGCCTTTACTTGTTGAGGTGTATTGATTAAACCAAAATATGATGATGCCGGTCTCTTTTATTCTGTGCAACGAACATGAACACGCAGAAACACTGAACCACTAATCCAATGCCATGGCTTTACATATATATCCACTGGCATACTTTTACTACTACTAGAGAAATTTCTGAATCAATAAGAGTTTAAAATCTGTATGTGAAATTAAGGTTAATATCTGTCATGGAAGCAGCCATTCGCTTGGTGGTTAGAATACACAACTTGTAAACAGCTAGTCATGAGTTTGAATCAGAACAAAGCCTTTGGTGGTGATACGAAGGGCATTCAGCCTGAGCACTGGCTAAATTCTCCTCTTTATCTAAGGAGACAACTCCGTGACACTGCGCAGGGAATAATAAAGCGGAGTATAAACAGGTGTCACATAATCTGTGGACTCTACTTCTAGGTCATTCAAACCAGATTTCGTACTAATAAGGCAACACCCGGTGGATGGGGTGGAGAACTGGAAAAGCACAATACTCGGTCTTCACTTTGGTGGAATTCCAGCCGTTAACTCTTTGGAGGCGGTTTACAACATGCTCGACAAACCATGGATTGTGAGTTGATTGTCTGCGCGACTGAATATTCTGCATGACTCAGTGAGCAAAAGAGCATCCATCCAAAACAGCTTGGGGGAATAAGTGCGCTTGTTGTGTCTTTAGATCCCTTATGGCCTTGGGTTATTGGTTTTAGGTTGATCTATAGTTCACATAACATGCCAATACGAAATCATAGTGTCATTCAGCGCTCCTCGCCAAGCTGCCTATTCGAAAAGTTTTTCTCTGAAGATCAGCAGATTTGTTCATAGATAAATCTAACATCCGTTGGTCGAAAAGGATATGACTGCACAGGAGTGTCATCTGATTTCCTGTTAAATAGTTGATTTCGTGAATGCCACAGAAGCTCATGCTTCATTCTCATAGATATGATGGCAAAAATCCAAACCAAATAAAAAATATCTATCTTCAAAACTGCGACCTTTGCCTCCTGTGTTGTAGTTCTCCCAGCTGGCAATGATTCAGAAGAGACTCGGGAAGGAACAGTTTCCGCTTATTGAACAGACTTTCTTCCCCAACCATAAGGAGATGGTAGGTTGTTCCTACCACGGAATATGACTGTCAGCAGACTGCTTTACTAACTATGACGATCTGCTGCTTGTTTCAAAAACAGGAAGTCCTTGCCACTAGCACGATAAGGACAGCCGATAGCTGCCAATCCAATATAATATAGATATAATAGCCCCCTTCTTATTCAAAGTTTTCTTACTGTCTAAACTCAAATGCAAAACAGTAATGATGAGCCAGTGAAGAAAATGGTTCCGGTTTGGACAAAATTTCACAGATTGAAGACAGTTTCTGCAGTAGACAGTTTCTGCAGTCTGTAGTAGTATTGCCCAATTAACCAAATAAAATTCAAAGAATAGTGTAAATTCTCCATTATGGATTCCCCCATGAAAGCATGATGGAGTCTGTTAGTATTTACATATTTGAACTCATTCCCTATAGTGGCTTTGTATAACTATTATAACTATCATGACTATTATAACTATCATCATTGAGATGACTTCTGAGTGTCATAAGATATAAAGCCTCTCAGTCATTGGTGTAACTGATGTTTAGTTAACTCTGAGACTTATCAATATATCTATCAGAACAGTGACATATCATTGATCAGAATGAATCGTTGGGAATTGTAATATCCTATAGATTCTCTTCAATCTGTGCAGTATAATTATGTGCTTACTAGTGAATCAGACCTATCATAACTAATTACTGTTTTATTATATTTTATACTTCACAGATGTTGGTATGTGTGATTCGTTTTCAGTTTCTCTCACTCTCTCTTACTCTGAGCTTCCTCCCATGTCTCTCGGATGTCCATCTCATCTTTGTTTTCACTTCTTGTGACTAAATTTCGTATCTGTATGGCTTATTAAAAGCCATGCCCAGGCACACGTCCATTTAACTAATGCACCAATCGTGTGCTGTCACCAATCATTCGCTCCCGACCAATCCGGTACTTGTTAACATGACAATTCAGCGACTTGGGAGAGTTGCTCTTGTCGGTCAGTTCACATTCTCCACATTTCAGACCATTACTCACCTTGTTTATTTAGTTGTTTTCTATAGCATTGCATGTCTGCTCTGTGTTTATATGTGCATATAGTGCTGTCTAAGAACATCATGGGGCCGATATACAGTATACAGTATACAGTATATGTCGCAGCGTTTGTAGCCTAAACCCGGCTTTTAAGTTGATTTTATGGCTTGGTATTGGTATTGGGCAGTCAGATTTAGAAAACAATTGTTTGTATATACTAAAAATCATGTCAGGAATGCACATTTAAACATCCTAATTCACTGGGCCGGAGTTTGAGTATTCAGGATCCGGGGTGGTGCTCATAGAGTATAAACTCTTATTCATACCTCCATGGTGCATCTATGGACATGTCCATGTTATCCATAGCTGGGACCTGTCCTTGACTATACAGCTGCCCTGTTCTGACATGGCATTTTACCATACGAATTGTACCATTTATATCTTCTCTTTCTAGGCTGCACCGAACAACTTTCCAGTGGTCATCAAAATCGGGAATGCTAACAACGGAGCTGGAAAGGTGAGTAGTTGGGACACCCATCTCACGAATCCACTCACATTAAATCTAAAGAAATTCGATTGCACAGGAGTCACAACTTCAGATCCTAGTTTATTTTATTTTATTTTATAATAACCTTCAATCCGAGGGATAAAATATCTATGTATTCACTGGGGAGAAGAAATTATTATACCAATACAGTTAATCTGTATGTTTTTGTCAATGTACACGCGCTGTCGTTTTTGAAAAGACAAAGTAACTATTTTTGAGCTGATGAAATCTCGTTTATCAGTTCTACACAGCATTACTCTTGTGGCGGTAACCTAGAGTTTACTGGTATAAGATAAATGCCCTGCTATTCAATCAACCCACAGACATCCTGATTACAAACTGTAATAAACACAGATATGAGCAGTTATAGATCATTGTTGGCCCGAAATCGGCAGCGCTCAGTACGCCCAGCGATCTACCCTCTCACTATGTCCAGACGAAAAAAAACACATAAACTCACGTGATTATTAATTTTCTTCTGCTGGAATTATTGCAATAAAGATATGAGCAGAATGATTTCCTGGCTCCCACACACTGCCCCCTTAAACCTCCAGGTCATTTCTGATCTAGGGGTCACGGGCTGTGCTTGTGTTTGTAGGTGAAGGTGGATAATTCATATGATTTCCAGGATATGGCTAGTGTGGTTTCTGTGACGAACTGCTATTCTACAACTGAGCCATATCACGACAGCAAATATGATATCCACATTCAAAAGATCGGCAACAACTATAAATCCTTCATGTGAGTACTACGCTCCCAGCACCATCTGTCCAGTCTTGTAGCTTGTGTTTCACAATGAATCAGCGGGTGTTCTGGTAAAGTGAAATTGATCCTGGGCATATAGTCAGGTTCCACTCTACCAACCCTGCCCAGGCAGCAACTTCAGTTGTTGCGGTCTTTATTGCACTGCGAATGACAACAGATTATTATAATTATATTATGATTGGTTTATACGCAGTTGTTAGCCGACTTATCTACTCGTCAATTAAAATGGAGCATTTCGGGTGCGACGAAAGACGGGCAACAAATCATTGCATGAATATCCAAGGAGAACTCTCAAATGGGCAACGTGTGTCAACCTACTACCTGTTGTTGGCGGGTTTGCTGAGAAAGTTCCGGGCAAATTGATTTACACGAATCACTAAAACTTCTGGAATGAAAATCTGTTTCTGTCAAAAATCAGACCATTGAAATCAGCCGGTTTTCATCAGTCGCGTGTTCTTCCAGTTGATTATAACCTATCACGTATAAGCCAAGCATAAGGACTGGACAATCTCAGTGAAGCACGTTGTCTTCGCCCTTTATCACATGTGGACAGGCGTTAGAAATAAGGGATATATAATTGACTGAGAGTTGTCTACCCATAAACAAAGTCGTCCTGTAAAATGATACCGTTTTCCCTTTGCTCATAGTTCGTCAGTCTTCCCACATGACTAGTTATCCCCTAAAATGAAATTATTTCTGTATAACAAATTGATGAATTAAATCTAACAGGGCAGAATGGTCATGCGTTGATCGGTTGTATCATATTGATCCTTCATCAATATTCACAACTCAACCACAGATAGTGTCAGCAAGCATTTCATTACATAATCCACTCTTTTGTAGGAGAAAATCAATATCTGGCAACTGGAAAGCTAACACTGGGTCGGCCATGTTGGAACAGATCAGTGTTAATGAGATGTAAGTCTAAACACATTTCGCGAGACTAGCAACACTGAATTACTAATAGCTTTCTATATACTCGGTGCAAAATAAACGAGAAACCTGGTGCGTTATAGATTTATTCATAGTGCGCATAAGAAAAATGACCTGCTTGGTTATAAAGGGTAGTTGCAGGTGGTGTGAATGTTCGTCTTCATGAAAGATAGACCAGTGGCCAAGATAAATTTGGCAATCACAAACTGGGCATTTTTGCGAGGTTTACAGATTTAGTATCGTGATTTATATTCAAACCAGTGGCAGACAGGTTATGCCTTCCAACTGACAATTGTGACAGTTACAAATGCAGAGTAAAGCCAATTGCATTTCTTGCTCACATAAAACCAGGAAGTACAAGAGATTCAAGTTTAGGAAATTTATGTGCATACAATTGTATTGAAATTAAAACCTCGGAAAGATGCCTGAAACCTACCCAATTAGTTTGTACCTAAAAAGATTCGGTAATGGAAACAGCCATTCGCTGATTTTGTAGCTGGAAACTCTGGGTAGATGAAGTGTCACACTTGTTTGGTGGCCTGGATATTTGTGCTGTACAAGGAATACAGGCTAAAGATGGCCGTCAACATATCATTGAGGTATGTTATTAAGCCCATCTCTACTGTCCACATACATTGGGTGAACTATGAACTACTTCCATCTATAATGTCTATGTCTATGTTGGCCACCAAAGGATGAAATTCTAACCGGAATTAATTAAATCCGAGTTGACCTGGTGTCGTCGCACCAGCGAATATTTGGGTAAAAATTATTGCATGTACACTTTGAACTTTTCTGATCAATAATTATTAGTTCTGTATCGACAACAGTAAATTGATTTTTATTTCTATTAAATTTCAATTTCAAATCTAGATCAGAGTAGTGGAAAATCGGTTTAGTTGCTTTTATATCTGAGGATGGACAGACTGCATAAGCAGCTTGTGCAAAAGAAATGCAAATAGTTTTTTTATTTCGACTCGATCATTTCAAATGCGATTCGGTTCAGCCAGTGTCATATGTGACCGGTTTAGGTATCACATGGGATAGCTCAGTGATAGACCACTGGGCTCGCAACTGTGAGAGTTCAAATCTCGGTCATAGGAGGCTTCCTTTGTGAGTAGGAGCTCCTCTCAAAGGGGCTCAAAACAAAAAGACCCCACTGTGAAATGGAGCATCGATATTGGCCCGCTCGGGGCGCTCCATGCTAAGCCACAACTGGTTGAAACAAATAAGTATCTAATCCGGCGGCTTCACGGTGATGGTGAAGACATCAAACAAAAGAGAAATAAGGTACTCCCAGCGACATATGTCATCGGTCTGTGTACTGAATAATGAATACATGTGCGAAGAATGTGCAGAACAATAAATGAATCCTTTCTTTCAGGCGAAAGGCTCTACAATGACTTTATTGGGAGAGTCACAGGAAGAGGACAGACGACTCATAGCTGACCTTGTTATTCAGAAGATGCAGCAACACTGCAGACAGGCCTCAGTTACCAGGTAACACAATATTTTTCCTATTTTTCCTAAAAATACTTACTATCCAAAGAAAGTTGTTAAAACTGCTGGGTATCTACGCGTTTTTTATAAATTGTCTTTTCAATTTTAAATTATTATATCAAAAGAGTGTGGTTTCATTTGCATAATTTACAGCGCAAAATCAGACATACATTTTACAGATATGGGCTAATACAGTTTATCAGTAGCTCAATGAAACCTTTTCTCCATATTAGGCCTTTGTCTATCCTGTGCCAGCGGTCTGATGATCTCTATTTGACCAGTGGCACAAGGATTTTACCTGTGCATATTATTACCATAGTTTTATATATAACGTGTTTGTTATTTGAAGTGAAAGTCTAAGCCTGACATACAAGCACAGGGAGTGCTATGATTGATGGGGATTAGTACAGAGGTGATCCATGGCTAATAATTCAATTTCATTTGAAAGACAACCTAACCTAGTCTACCGTTGTCATGCGAAATTCAGTTACTATGTTGGAGTTATGTTTCCATGGATATCTATAGATTATTCCGTCTCTGTCCTGCTGTCCGTGGTTAGTGGCCAGGCGGATTATACAGAGAATGGATCGCAATAAACACATGCATGCAAGAACAAATTCAGCTTTTATAAAGAGCAGAATTGGAGCTTTATTTAGGCGTATGATGATCATGCTCGAACCAATTTGCTAAGAACTATTTCGCTACCGCCAAAAACGAGGGCTTATCAGTACTACATGCAGTAAGTTTTGCTGCGGTTTTCCGTTATACATGTATTTTTGCGGTTGAAATTAGCTTCATATTTTTTACTGTTTCACAACTTCTGGGCCATGTTTTTCATACATTGTTCTGTTTTTCATCATTATTTACATAGTTGTTTTGTATTTTTGGTAACCTAATTAATGCGCTGATACAGGCAATGTTGGACTATCTTTTAGACCGAGACTATCTCTAAGGTATATTCAGAGCTTTAAATTAAATTTGTGCATATAATTAGTTATTATTTGCCCTATGATCAGAGCCCCATGGGAGATACCTTGAGAAAAATGGGCTTTAAATTTTCACATCCACTATGGAATGCTATTAGGTGCATATTATGCTTTTTGACAGCGGAGCGCAGTCACATGTACACAATTCTATATGACATCCTGCTTCAACTAGTTAAGTACATACTGCATGGAACATAAAATTATATTTCTAACGGCATAGAATTATGCTTTTCTCTACGATGACTCAATCATCTGGAAGAGGGTTGATGACCCCAACACCTGATTGGATAGGTTTACAAAGATGGGCTTGGTACAAATGTTAGCGCCATCACAAACAGCTGATCGGCCTCACTCATTAGTTTGGTTTTTAGTGTTATGATTTCATTTCAGTGATTTCTGAGTTTTCATGCATTAGAGTGATGTGAAGTGGTCATCAATGACTGAGGTTGCTGGTGGATATCGGAGGACATCCTGTTCAACTCTGCAGTTGTTGTCACTATTTCGTGACTTTTTGTAGCAAAACAAATAGCACCGGTGCCTTGTTGGTTCAAACCGGAACACCTCGACCGCGTCCGGAGCCGAACGGCCAACCCACTCCACCGAGTCGAGGCCCTGGTAATCCCGGACCAGCGCCACGACCAGTGAAAGGAGCCCCGCCCTCACCTCAACCAAACGGCGGACCACCAGGACCACCACCAAGTGGAACAGCTGGTGGACCGACTCCGCTGCCGAGAGAAAGGCAGCAACCGTCACCTCGTGGGATGCCTATACCGAACCCAACACCTCAGCCACCCAACAGGTGATAAATAGTATGGGATAGTACCCGCCTTTTTGGGAGTTCTCTGGAAAAACACCAGCCATAAACATTAATGATGTGTCACAATACTTTATCCAGTTTAGAATCCTTTTTCAGTGAATAGCCAATTAATCTTTTCTTTAAGTGACTCTCATGTCACCTGAATTTCCCGCCTGAATATTGAAAGGGAAGCGATGTAAAGCCTCTCCCACTAGAGTCTACCAGCTGTGCCAGTCTTCACTAATGCTGGTTCAACGTGGTAAACCAATACAATCTGAACACCCTTCCGTTGCCAATCCTGTCTCCGGATAGCAGGAGGAAACAATGCATTAGGGAGATCTCTATGGGTGGAGGTAGGAACATGTTCCTATCAGTAATTCAGATTTGATTCAATATCAATTACCATGGGTAGAGGGTCCTAATAAGACAGACAATACAGATATTAGTATACTACAACTTATGCAATGAAAATAAAGCGAAATCGCCCTAAACTGGTTTAATCCCGGCCATTGACACACACACTCGAGACAGTTTTCCATTGATTTTTAATCTGAAACTATTTTGTGAAACAATAGACTGCGTAGTTTCTATGTGGTAAAGGCTAACAAAATGTAGATGAATGTATACATAACGTGGTCCTCTGTGTTTCTCACACACAGTTTCCCAGTGCCGCTACAAGGGTATCACAGTCAACCCTATGATTCTTCATGTTGTCCAGCTGTCCTATTTATTGCCTTGGTCCCTTTCTGTCTCAAATTGTATAATGTGTTACGCTTTGTACGATGCAAACATCCTCCAAACTAAATCAGTTGTCTCTCCCTCCTTATCCATCACTAATTTAGCTGACAGTTTGATGTTGCCCATAGGGCTCGATTGAATTCTGTTGGCGGATATTTCCCTTAATCAAGTGGTTTTCCCTCGTGATTTGTTCTGTCAGTTTACAATTGCATGTTATTGTGACCAGAAGTGAGAAAGGGAGGGGCAGTAGAAATGATGACTGTGCGCGCTCTCAGTCTCTTTTGTAGCATGTTTATAATAAAGGTGACTACACATTGCTTTATATTGCAGGACAGGTACAGCTCAAGCCGCTCCAATTAACCCAAACATGTCCATGGCTGACAAAACTGAGGCTGTCCTACGCGACCTACAGGAAGATGACACCATGTCTAATCTCAAAAAAACATTTGCTGGTATATTTGGCGAGATGTGAGGGGCTAAAGCACCATAATACAAAGAAATGCTGCGCTGGTTAACGCTATCAGTCTCAACAAGTGTGATAATGTGTACATATCGCGAGGTAGCCATAGGTGTGGTTGTGGGGCATATTTACATGCTCAGTGTACTAGTTTCAACATCTTTGTTAATTAGTTTTACTTTATTTTTTATGTATGTGCAATAGCAGAAATACAGCCTTGCCTGTACAGAGATGTAGATCTCCATAGTAGTTGACCACATTAACAATCATATGCTGCACAAATAAATATAAGAAAAACTTGTGTTATACAAGGTCTCGCTTGTCGCAACATGGTAAAATATTAAAACAATGACCGGGTGATGCAACAGGGTTTGATGGCAAATTACCTAGTACTAAATAAAATCAGCACTACCATGGCTATAAATACATAACTAACCTCTGCCTAAACCTGGGGAATCTCACAACCATCGATCTTGGATAAAAAAGTATCCATTGTTTGGCAGGTTCGCAGGATCGTTCGCAATCAATGTGAGGGAACTGCGGAGAGTTTAATACTTAACGGTGACATGTCACTTTAACCCTGAGTCACTCGACCCGTTCCGAATAGGGTCCTGTCATTACATACACAATAATACTGACTATTAAAAATGCTTCTATACATGTACAGTATGGCTCGACTAGCTAATCCTATATACAAAATGGTGGCCCTAATGGCCGTCTATAATCAGCAGGCCGTAGTCAAATGTGTATAGCTGACGTGGCCGTTGGCGCTGCCATTACAGCTGTTACTCTTTGAACTGTCCGCTGACCAGTCTCTAGGTGGTATACGCCCAATGGCTGAGGTATATGATGGCGGTGTCACGGAGTTGTTAGGCCTGCCGCGCGCTATACCGCCTGTGACGCTATTGGCTGCTTGAGTCACACAGTCTTTACATGAGATATTGTCCCCGGAATCGGTGAGTGAATCCGTTTCATCTGACGGTAGGTGCCCGTTAATCAAGCCCCGTTCTTCCGGCTCGCTGCCTTTAGGAGTCGGGTAATCACTCTCACTGTATGGTATGATGCTATCACCAACATCCACTACCAAGTCTTTAGTGAACGGCGAGAGCTGCGAAGCGGCGGAGGCGACGTCCTGAGAACTGGAAGCGTACGAGCCAGCCACAAGTGGCTGGGACTCGTCAGTGTCATTATGCATTGACTCACACTCGGATTCCGTGCTGTCAGCCTTGCTTGTGTAATACCAGGAGACGGAGAAGAATGACTTTTTCACGTCGCCCTGCAGCGACTCGAGAATCTGGCCAAAAGTGCACCTGTATTTGGGATAGTAGTGCCAGCACCGGGCCATAAGACTATACCTGAAACAAGACGGGACCAAAATTATTGGATGCCGAGTCTATCAGGTCAGCACAGGTGACTACCGGTAGAGATAGTTTCAATATAAAGTGGTAATGGCCAAACGATGCAATGAGAAGGGTTACAACATTCACAACTAGAGACGGGCTTGCCATAATGTCAATGCTGTTGAAGCGTTCAGATCTTCCTACAAACGAGCCGAACGATTGTGGAAGGGCGTGGTCAGGCCATGGACAGTTGGATAGCTAGTTTGCCTAAAGATCATTTTTAGGCAACTAGCTGGATTAGATGCTGGGTCCTGATTATCCGGTTATAAATGCTTTAGTAGTTAGTACTAACCGCAAGAATGAATGTCAAAACTTGGCCAATCGCCAAAGCACATTTGTTGATCAAAATGGCCTCCAACAGAAAAACTATGGTACCAGTACATGTACTATCATCAGGTCTTGGGAGCGGTTATTAATTCAGCAGAATAACTTAGTTGATGTCATCAGAATCTGGGCTTTTCTAAATAAAAGCTAATCTATGCAAAAACATTTCATAATAAAAGCGTCTGGATTCTAAATCATGTTATTGACTCTTTTCGAGAATCAGCCAGTTCCTATTTCATTGAATCCCATTTCGAAAACAACCCAATGTGACAAGCCATTAGAATGCGGATACATCATGACTCACACCTAACAAATGATTGCCATAAGCTCAGTAACAGACTAGAGCATAGATGGACAAACGAAAACAGTTCATCATTAAACTGTCACAACTCTGCATAAAAAGACCAGTGCATCCAACTATCCTATGGAAAGCAGTTTGCTTAACTAGCAGTTAGCAGATAGTCCAATACTACTACTCTGGTAGTTATTTACTTGATTTGAGTGTGGCTAGTTTGAGTGATGGCCCATAAAGCCACGCGAGAAAATGCAATTAATCCTGCGGTTGGAATGAGAACTAGTGATTGTGGGTAATGAACTAGCACCATTTAAGTGTCGCAGTGTCGGGGAACTTAGTAGTCCGTGAGTGTCGTAGGGAATCTGATGGGCACAGCACTGCGCTGACCACGACATACCCACTGGTATTACCACCATCATATGGCTTTATACTTACAGTCTTTCTGGGCAGCCATCGGGCATTTCCATGACTCCGTTGTCAACGACAAAGCGAAGAACCTCCTCATTAGAAAAGCCTTGATACGGCTGAGCAGCCAGTGTAGCCATCTCCCACAGCACAACACCATACGACCTGGTGATACGGGTAGTGTTCGCATTCAATGTTCACAATAACTGGGTTGCAGTAACAGACAGGCAGACAGGCAATATCAAGGATTCAGGTTAGGTTTCTCATACACTTTTGTCAAAAGGTGGATGTCATTTACTCGAATTGTTAAAAAAAAACTCACCACACGTCTGATTTGGAGTCAAATTTGCCATCACGCAAAGATTCAGGGGACATCCATCGTACTGGTAGCATTCCCTTGCCACCTTTTCTGTAGTAGTCCGTCTCGTAGATGTCCCGAGTCATGCCAAAGTCACCGATCTTCACGGTCATGTCAGCAGCGACCATGCAGTTTCTAGCGGCGAGATCGCGATGGACAAACTTCTTATGCGCCAAATACGCCATGCCGTCAGCGATCTCAGCTGCCATTTGTAGAATCTCGCGAAGGGTTGGAGGCCGTCGGCCATCATTATCCTGGAAAAATTTGATAGCTTTACTATAACTGGCTGAAGAAACAAACGAATCGACTGGCAAGCAAGCAAGCAAGCGCCACTGAAGTGGGCCACCCTGCTGGCACCTGCTGGCACCTGCGGAGTGATCATGGGCGAATAAACTTAAAGCAATGATTTACTAATCTGTCATTTATTACAACAAGCCATCTATCAATCCAGGCAGGAGGGACCGTGAGACCGGCGTATAGCGCCGCGGCGTATAGC
>Ga0224501_10003307_pt1 | contig 12675 bp, 7 predicted proteins | sample SF_Oct11_sed_USG_4_FD_169105 | JGI IMG/M metagenome (GOLD analysis project Ga0224501, IMG submission 169105) | Sediment microbial communities from San Francisco Bay, California, United States - SF_Oct11_sed_USGS_8_1 | ecosystem: Environmental > Aquatic > Marine > Sediment | place: USA... | reverse complement strand
GTTACCTGAGGAAGGCAATGGGAAACCGCCTCAGCACCATCCCACGATACCATGACAAGCCATGCAGGTCATGAGAAACCTGCTTGCAGACAAAAAAATCTCATTTACACCTTACCGATAGAGAACAAGTCTTGGGTTTAGAATGTCTCTACTGGATATAATTAATGGCCATGCTTAGACCAAAACCGCACCCTCTATATTAATCCAGTATCTCCATAACAATAGAATTACAGATTACAGTCCGTCTGCCCAGCTATAGGGTGGTGGATCATGAGCACCGATACCTTTTCATGTTGGTAAATCCAGTGTAAGAACCCTTGTCCGATCTCCTCGTCCACTGCTTCATCAGTCTGTAATTGGTTGTGATTCTCCTCCAAGTCTTCTTGATTTCTTTTAGCTTTCTCTTCCAGAGCCAACGATAGAGCCCCTAGCCATTCTGTCCGTTGCATGGCGTCTGTCCTCTGTGCTTTATATATATGAAGTTGTGTCACCAAGGATAGCCCAGTTGACAATGGCAGAATGGCAATGAATCATTACCAATTCAAATGTTAGTTCATGTTATGTTCATCATCACTTTGGCCCATGCGACTTTCATCACAACATTAAGGAAAACATCATTTTTTATGGGAACACGGTACTCCATTATCTGAGTTTTATATATAAATAAGGATAATTGTTATTAATTATTGCGATATGAGCTGTTATGCTAGAAAACCGGAAGTGAAGTTTTATTCCGGACTAAACCATGTCTTAGTCTTATCCGGTAAACTCCGAACAGTACTTGTTTTCTGTATCGGTCTCCTAAATATATCACCTATTTCAGTTTAGCATCGTTATCGTATTGATGATGATGATGGTTACATTCAGAAACTAAATCAGCATGTGAGAAACAATGACTATATTCACACCCCTCCTCCTCGAGATGCGAGTAACATTTAGTTTCCAAATATCCTCGTCTATAAGAAAGCTTTGTTAACGCTTGGTAACTTACAGATAATTATTATAGAAACTCGCCAGGTGGGTTATAGTGCTAGTCAGATTACCAGTGGTAATAAAATGTAGCAACGTCGTCGTGTTAACAAAACAGTTCTGAGATTCCACCAATAAGATAAGGGAGGAGTTTCCTCCAATCCATAAAAGTACTGTCATTCGCAGCTCTACAAACCTCAAGAGGAGGCAACTCCAAGTTACAGTCCCTCCGGTATATTCACACATCATCAAAGGGATAATTTAACAGATTTACCAAGAAACAAATATACAGAAGCGGCATCAAGTGAATCTTATTTCAATTGTTTGAGTTCTATAGAGTTTGAGAGTGAAAAAAGGAAAGAATTGTAGTTTTTGAAACCAATTTAGCTAATTAGGATGCGCAAAGTTAATAGGTTGCGCTGTTTTTACACCACCCAATCTCGAGGTCAAGGTCACCTAGTTGACTAAACTAAAGCCAGGGTGAGAATGGAAGTTCATAGCCACTACTAGTACTATACGGTTTACTAAGGTGCTTACTAGTAGTAGTAGCTAGCTGTTTTAGTCCGGTACCAACAATTTTATAACCATTGAATGCTGGTGAGCCAGTTGAGAGAATGAGAGTATCAAATGCATTCCGATTGCAACCGATACGGAGTCTTCATGAGCCAATCGTTACCATATTTGTTCCACAAAATGGAATGAGTAACAGTAACGAGTATAGGATTGTATTCAATATTTCCAACCCTGCCATTTACCAGATGTAAGCGTTGTGTATGAGAATGATGCACCAGCTTCGTGCTCGAGTTAGGTTCCATAGGACACATTAATTGATGAGCTGCCTACATTGTATTTTTCATTTTAATAACAAAATTATACGCAATCATAAAATCTGGAATATAGAGACACCAAACGCACACTAATTCCTCAGATCTTAGAATAGAACTTACGTTATCACTATGGCTCAGCTGTTTTCATAGAAAATCATTCTATTCTATATTGTATCAAAAGAACTTTGGCATGGTATACAGGCAGAAATGTATGACTGGGTTTAAATGCACCCGGATGCTCGAACGTAACCGTCCACTCGTCCATTATCTAAAGATTTTTGTTAAGTTCTTCATTGATGGCATCAAGGAAGTCCATTGTGTAGAGGTAATGCTCTGGCTTTACACTGCAAATGAAATCAATTACTCAGGTGTGCCCAGGCCATAAACCATTAGCATCGTTATATATACACGGCTATACAGTGTGATGCCATCAGCTAGCGAGCAATCGGGAGTTGCCTTCTCATCAAACGACCCGGCACTAGTCGTGTTATCATGACTGTCGGCAGAATAGGCCAAGTAACAGCGACCGACTGCCGATTGACAAGTACAGGAGAAACCTCCGACACAGAAATCCGATAGCAACCCTTAGAGTACCAACGGACAGAGAAACTGACGGCTCAACACTCACTTCTTCAGTCCGTAGATGCATCCGGCGAGATCTTTGGTCATTTTGCCGCTGTCCACTGTGTCGATGCAGGCCTTCTCGAGCAGTTGGCACCATCTCTGCAGTTCTTGATTACCGTCCAGCTTACCACGGTGCTCCAGGCCTCTGGTCCACGCGAAGATTGAAGCAATTGGGTTGGTGCTGGTTGGGTTACCCTGCACATACAAAGGTCTGCCATAACTACTTTAATGCGTTTTGACCACAGTGATAGCTATTCTATTGGGGCATATCAAACTGAGGTGTATACAGAGTACAGACAGACACAGACACGAATTATACCGGCAGACAAGACATGCCGGGAGACAGTTAGACAGACAACCAAATAGATGTGCAGACCTTTTGGTGTTCACGGTAGTGTCTGGTGACTGTACCATGGGCAGCCTCCGCCTCGATTGTCTTACCATCGGGGCACATGAGTACACTTGTCATCAGTCCCAGAGATCCATAACCTGACAGGGATAGAATAATTAGGTCAAGTGATGGCTTATTAACCGTAGCAGGACACTGGTCTCCGGTGCGTGTGACTTTGTTTTTCACTCATCGTGTTTGAACGACTTGCGTAGTAACAGAGTAATGTTCCTAGGCGTCACACCCCCAGCCTTGCGGGAAGCTGCACAGGCCAGGTTCTAAGGTCAGGTTGCATCAGAATATTAGCACGGAGAATAAGCAGAACCAACCTTGGGCTACAACATCAGACTGGACGTCACCATCGTAGTTCTTGCAGGCCCAGACGAATGCGCCATCGGATTTCAGCGCCTGAGCGACCATGTCGTCGATGAGGCGATGTTCGTACCAGATACCCGCTTCCTCGTATGCCTTCTCGTATTTCCTGTCAGCAGAGGGAAACTAGCTGCGTGATTGGAGGACAGAACTGAACTCTGGTTACAGGTACTGACGGAATCATCATTGCAGTGACCTAGAGTTACATGCGACTGTACCAACCGAATGCAGTAAGTCGCTCCATATTATGTATCGTTTTGATTCGATTTGATAGTTACCTATAGGCTGTCTAAAACGCTGTCACCATGATATGCTGGAAATTATCTGTTGTTCATGCTAAGGGAACAATGGGAGTAAACAGTGAGTGAAGTAGTCATGATTGATTCGAGAGTCAGTCACAGCCTACTGCCATAAGTTTGACAGAATGCTCCGAAACACAGCATCTAAGGATGGGCCTGGATGCTCTCTAACCCGAGCGTGGGTTCATGTTCGCTTTATGAAGAGCAGGGCAGTTGCCAGATAAGTAGCATTACTCACGCCTCATAGATCTCCTGGAAGATGTCCTTGAACCTTCCGTCGTATCTCTTCATGATGGTATTCTTGGTGGACATGTAGAGAGGCCACTTCTTCTGAAGAGCGTACTGCAGACACGACTCGGCGAAACCGCGGATCGACTAGAGGGAGATATAAAAACGTCAGCGCGTCTCACAGTGAACCGTCAAGGCCACCCACCGTCACCCATAGTCATTTGAGAGGTTAAGATGCGAATGGTATGCCAAAACGGTTTACTCTAACCGTTGGCCCAATGTAACCGTGATGCGTAAAGAGTTCCAGAGTAACTGTCAACGCTTAGAGAACCCAGCGGCAACGATGATCAAACAAGGTCCTCATCTTATTTTCGCACAGTTTTCATGGTTACTACAGCTTAGAGCCCAGTGAATCCTTCGATAGAGCCCTTTGATGAAGACTACCGCAGCGCTAGTACTCAGAGTGCTAGGAAATCTCCATCTACAGTTATTTTTATAATGGGTTTTGGGCCACACGGGACACCGCTATCGTAATGAATAAAGCCAGATGTGTCGCCTAAGACTTCGAACACGACGTCTGGGTAGGTTTCACCGAGTAGAACAAAGTAACAGTAATGGGAGCTGTTTAGAGAATCCTACCGGTTCTGCTAACGGTTAAGAGTTGCACGGGAAATCCTTTTGGTCACAAGACACGCACATTTTAAAGGGAGTTTGTTACTGTTGTTGACCTAGAAGTTGGAATTAGGGGTATAACGAATCACCAAAGAGTAATATCAAGGCCAGTCCAGTAATGATCAAAGGGCAAACAACTCCGCAATAATTTAACTACTAACATGATGGCGAACAAGTTTTGAGTGGATTCACTCTATAAACATGATGCGAGGCGACTTTTATTGTTGTTACTGCCATTACCTCATCAGTGTTGTACATGCACATAGCGACTCCGCCTCCATTTTTAAACTCAAACACATTAAACTCCTCCTTCTTGCCATTTTCAGGTGTGAAGATCATCTCCAGTTTGCCATTGCCTACAGCCAAATATTACACCGTATTACTGCCGCACTGGCTGATGAGAGGGCGCGATACGAAAAACAGTTTGAAGCTGTAAGCCACTTTACCTTGCAGATTCAGTCCATGCAACAATCTGCTGCCCTCAATGTATGGGACATCGCAAACTACTTATTCATCCCAGAAACATTTTGTGAAGGGATTTTGCACATACAGCAGGAGGGCGGTTTATTCAGAATGAATACAGGGTAAGCGTAGGAGTCAGAGTAAGATAGTTACTCTATGGGCAAATGAACGGACTAAACCTTAGTTAAAACATGAAAAACATTTTAAGAGTTGTCCTCTCGCGTCAGGATTGTACGCATGGGAAGCCGACTCCGCAATCATCGTAATATTTTGTACTATTTAACTATGCCCATAACAAACTGTGCGCTTCAGAGATTTACAATAAAGACGCTTAACTCGTTGCACTCTTGGGCAACTAAACAATAATAGGGCCTGGACTGAATAAACAAAAGACAATTCAGGGGTTTATTTCCCCTAAGATCGGAGGTCTTATAACGGCTTGGGACAGGAAAATGATATTAAATCTATGACATAAATAATGATAATCTTTCATACCACAAAAATATAGGGAGTATGTCTAGCCGCAGCCACACACCCTATCTTTCAGGATCCATCCCAGCGTACAACACAAAGTTACTACCAAATAAGAGTGGGGTAACTTAATTAGGGAAGTTGATAGGCATGGAAGCTAGGAGGTACGTACCGGTGACCACCATATCGGTTGCTCTGTATTGATCTCCGAAGGCGTGACGGCCGATGGTAATGGGGCGTGTCCAGCCGGGAACAAGCCGAGGTACCTTCTGACAGATGATTGGCTCTCGGAAAACGGTACCACCAAGGATATTACGAATGGTACCATTGGGGGACTTCCACATCTGCTTCAGACCGAACTCTATAACAGATATATATAACACGCATGAGAGAGCTATCCTCCCTCACCAGATTCAGACGGTAACTTGAGTTCGAGTTGGGTGAAAATCCGGTACGCATGCCAAAGTTGTAGGTAAACTACTGTTATCAGCCTGGGAACTTAATATTGCAAAAATATCACTCCATTAAAACACCAGTTAGAAGCTGATCCTCCATTTGAGCACACCGAACAGTGAAAAGAGTGATGTCATCGCGCAGTAGTGGTGTGTGATTGGGTTAGGTGAAGTCGCGCGATTACGTTGGACACACAGCGGTCTCTCTTTCTCACCTTCCACTCTCTGCTCATCAGGTGTGATAGTGGCGCACTTGATGCCAACATTGTATTTAAGAATGGCCTCGGCAGCATCAAAGGTCACCTGATCGTTGGTCTGATCGCGGTATGGCAGTCCCAGATCGTAATACTTGCAGTCCACATCAACATATGGGAAAATAAGCTGAAAAAACACACAGAATGGATGAGTCTTCACAACCACGGCAAAGTAGACGCTGCAATGTTGCTGCAACAAGTGTCTTGTCTGGCTGCGACGATGTGATCTTACTCTCTCAGTGACGTGGCGATAAAACGATAGCTCCATACCTTCGTCTTGATAGCCTCCCAGATAATTCTGGTCATCTCATCACCATCGAGCTCAGCCACCGGGTTGGCAACTTTAATTCTCTTCCCTGAGTCTGTAAAGGGAAGAACAATAGCTAATAGATGGTCTTACTCTAGCCTAGATCAATGATTCTGTACCTAGAGTCTAGGTACAGAATCATGGCTGCTTATTTGGTTACTAAAGGAACATTCTCATCTTGACCAATTGATGCAAGAAATTTAATTCAATTAATTGTGTACTAATCAAATGATACTTCTTTTTTAGTTAATAAATAATTTCACTCATTAATATTTATTTATTTTATTTCATAATAAAACAGAATGAGTGTGACTATGAATGATAATGATTGTGTTCAATTGGCAACAAAATGAAAATAACTAGCCGCAGAAGCTAGACTCCTACAGTACCTACAGCTACTACACTTGGCCGTGGGATAGGAGATTGCTTTATTTTCATTCTCAAATTTACACCGCCATGGTCGCGTAATCGAATCACTCGCGTCACTGAATCAGTCCATTGCCAAATTTCTTGAAAACGTTGATAACTTGATGATATGAATGAAACAAAACTTACAATTTCTTTGCTGATTTTGTTGCATAACAGCTGGTGCACAAACTCTGCTCATCAACGATGATGATCGCGTGGCCAATTTGGCACAAGCCATTGCAGAAGATGCCATTGTTCAGGAGTGGTTTGATGAGTGAAAGACCCGTGAAAGACCGGTTGCTTGGAGTCTTGCAAGTGTGCAAAAGTGCCGGTACTCGACAGTTTGGACCAAACCATTATCAATCACAGGGGTGGTTTATTGAACCATGCCTCATCATTAAAAAATAATTTTGTTTGAATACTCAGCATAAAAATAGCAGTAGTTTGAAGTCACAGTTATATAGATGAAAATACTATATATCAACTATATTCGTTGTTATTTATTTTCTAATGCCAAACCTTTTCCCGATGGCGGGATGAATCTGTAGATACCGCTCCTAAATCGAGGTCAGAGGTCAATAGCCACGGCGTTTTAGAGCACCTGGGGCTTTACTCAGGACCCGAATGAATGGCCACCAACCATTGAAGTGAATGTGAAACTTTGGATTGGTGGGCGACCAAAGTTCTTCATTTTCTCCATAAACTAAATAAACAGGTATGTTGTCGTATGCACTGGTGATTATGCACAATAACTATTTCGTGTTCTAAGATATTGGCTGTGCAAACCACGTTGCCGAATGCGAGCACGAGGCATCCAGGCATGGGATGATGGTGAACACAGAACAGCCCAGACGAGTCGTGGACTGTCGAGACACAGTCAGACAAGTCACTTGTCAGGCTAATTTGTAATTTATTTTTATCCGCTTCTTCTCAATGGTGGTTCGTGGAGTAACCCTAGCAGTGGTACAAGATGAGTGACTCACGCAGTAGTTATCGACCCCAATTTCTTCAAGGTCGTGCTTAAATTTCAATCTCAACGATCATCAAAATCAAATCAATCAAATTGAAATTATCAATCATCAATGATTTCAATCACATCAAATTCGATCATCAAATGTTGAACTTGAGTCTTGGCGTTGGAAATTGACGTCAGTTGAGCGACTGGACCGTGATTTCCACGTGAGGACCTCCGGCTTTGGAAACTTTGTGTGTGCACGGGACTGACACATCACACACGCTCCATCACACAGCTGCAATGGTGCCGACAGTGGAACTTGTTCTCAATCATGAGACCAATGGTGGACGAATGGTCAACTCCTATGCCCGAGCAAACTCAAGTGCTTATCAGTTATTGTAACATAATTTAGTAGGGGGAGTAGCAGTGCTGATACACCGGTGAAACTTGACTACTTGTAGAAAAGGCCATCATGTTGAAGGCTTTGAAGTTTCGTGTGTCTGACTCAACTATTCGAAGTCTGAATGGACGACTTCACAAGTCCAGCAGACTCTACTGTAGCAGCGGTGACAAACCAGCAGAAACCATCGCTGGTGTTGCCTACAACAAACTAACCATCGGCGTACCACGCGAATCATTCGAGAATGAGAAAAGAGTGGCTTTATCACCAGCGGCCGTCGCTACACTCACAAAGAGAGGCTTTAACGTCCAGGTGGCAGAGAATGCGGGCTTCGGCTCGCAGTTTTTGAATGACGACTACACAGCTAGCGGCGCATCAGTGGTGCCAAATGAGAAGACATTCGATTCTGATATTGTGCTCAAAGTCAGATCTCCGGCTGCTAACGAAATGAACTTGTTAAAGGACAAGTCCAACCTGATAAGCTTCATATATCCCGCCCAAAATAAGGTAGGCACCGCCCAAAATAAGGTAGGCACCGCCCAAAATAAGGAAGGAACCGCCCAAAATAAGGTAGGCACCGCCCAAAATAAGGTAGGCACCGCCCAAAATAAGGTAGGCACCGCCCAAAATAAGGTAGGCACCGCACAAAATAAAGTAGGCAACGCCCAAAATAAGGTAGACACCGCCCAAAATAAGGTAGGCACCGCACAAAATAAAGTAGGCAACGCCCAAAATAAGGTAGGCACCGCCCAAAAAAAGGTAGGCACCGCCCAAATAAGGTAGTTACTGACCAAAATAAGGAAGGCACTGTGTCCGATGTGGTCACAGCCTAGCTCGCTCCTCTCTGGTGACTCTAGCCATAGCCATACTATGAATAAGTTTATGTGTGTGTAACCAATGCTGAACTCTGACTGCCTGTGCTTTTTACTGATGTCTCCATTCTCTGTAGACCCTCCGCGTACAGTCTAGTACATAGGCCATAGATGCTGTATGTATCGACCAATTGTTTACTTCTGATTTTGACAATCCCCAATAGTCCTGTCATGATCTATAGTCATTGGCTCATGAACCAGGCTAGCTAGGGAGCGGTTCTCTGCCCATGACATTCTACCAAATGAAATGACTGTTCTGTTCTCGGGGTTGAAAGAAATCCACCGGTTTGTATTTCAACCATACAGTAGCTCAGTTTGATCAGGGGTGGGTGGCATGAATTATAATACCTGCCAAGCCTAACTGTCTTCGCTGCTTTTATGAGTGGTATGGTGGGTGGATGGACACGTAGTCGTTTTACCAGTAGCAAACTTCAAATGAAGCGAACTTTAATACAGGAAATAGTCCTCATCCAGACAGCCAGTATAGTGCAGGCGGGTGAGCGAGGGATTTCTTTAAAGCAGAGGTGTTTTCATTGCTCTGTTAAGCATGGTTTCCATCATGTAGGAGCTGATTGACGAGTTGGCTAAGAAGGATATGACAGTGTTTGCTATGGATGCGATACCTCGAGTCAGCCGCGCTCAGGTGTTTGACGCTCTCAGCTCCATGGCTAACATCGCTGGCTATAAGGCGGTTGTGGAAGCGGCCAATCATTTCGGCCGTTTCTTTACAGGTATACTTTTGATGTCATACCTCTTTTTATTGAATGGTGCAGAATTGTATTACATTTACAAAAGCTTTTTATCTATGACTGAAGCTTTTATTATTAATCGAAACAGTTCTGTTTTTTACTTTGTTCACCAATAGGCTTCGTCTGACCTTGGGGGGTACACCCATTCATCGAGTTAAATTGGAGTTTTTTACAGTCTCGTTTTCCTGCTATGTTTTTGTCCCGGCCTGACTGACTGTTTATTTGCTCGCGCGTTTGAGGTCACTATCCCGTTTGTTATCGCCAGGTCAGTGTGGTCTGCTAGTATGTCCTGCAAGGAGGGCTTATCAGCTCTCGCTAGGGCAAGCGCAAGGTCATGCTGGCAGTTTACATTACACTCAAAAAGTGAAGATAGCCGACTGGCTGTGCACCGGATAGCCCGGATAGCTGGATTATGAGCTAGTAGTTTGCTGGTTTAGTGAGTCTGTAATACGCGTGCCTCCTATTCCCATCCAGGGTAACGAAAGGTCGTATTGCTGGCGATACCAACATTGCCATTTGCCGACTTGCATACCCTTAGAGTTTATAACACCCAGCCATTTCTCATACTAGTCTGTTCTAGTCATCACTAGTAACAGTGTTCTTAACGGATAGTGGGATAGCTCACTCGTTAGAAGCGCTGGGCTCGCAATCGTGAGAACCTGGGTTCGAATCCAGGCCACCGCTGGGCGTATGAGCTCCTCACAATCATCCCAGCTCCTACCGCTACAACAAGCCCCAGGCTTAGGAGGTCCGCTGGATAAGATGGCCTAGTGGCCGAGTGGAATTCAAATAACAAAAATAAATAATAAGAATAAATAAAGCTTTGGCAGTAGGATTATTTGTTACCCTAACTTCCACCAACTGTGCCAAATCCAGTAAGGTGTGCATTAAGACTGCAGATATCTTCCCATCTGCCTGCTTAATCACCTATCGGTGGAGATGCGGCGAGTTAGTATATAATCACACATTGTAGGCCAGATCACGGCCGCCGGTAAGGTGCCGCCAGCCAAGGTACTAGTGATCGGTGGCGGCGTGGCTGGACTGGCCGCAATCGGAACCGCCAAGAGTATGGGCGCTATTGTCAGGGGTTTTGACGTGCGCGCGTCAGTGAAGGAGCAGATCGAGTCACTAGGAGCGGAGTTCCTTGAGGTCAACATTAAGGTAACTGACAGGATGGAGTGACAGCTCGCAACAGATGCTACCGGGTGTGTGTGTGTGCGTGCGCGTGCGTGCGCGCACGCGTGATGGGGAGAGCTATAGCCCGCGGAAATTCTCAGATAATGCCCGTCTCCGGGCATTGAGACGCATATAACTGGAGAAGAGTAAATATCCAATTGTGATTAGTTCTTGGAAGCGTATATAAGCCCTATTTTCGCCATATGCTACACGGTGCGTCAGCGTATGGGTGGGTTTGTGAAACGAGTCCTAATGGCCATTCTCGTGTCACCAGGAGTCGGGCGATGGAGCTGGAGGCTATGCCAAGGAGATGTCACCAGAATTTATTGCCGCAGAGATGGCACTGTTTGCCAAGCAGTGTAAGGAGTGTGACATAATCATCACAACTGCGCTGATTCCGGGCAAGCCGGCCCCAAAAGTGAGTATCACCGAGAGTCATGTGGTTAATGTTCATCCGCTCAAAACCGCCCGCTCCATGCAGGCGGCCACATGCCACAAATTGTTATATGCCGCTCCCTCAAACGGAATTCGATAAAGTGGAACCAAAATGTGAGTTTGTACAGAGGTTTTCAGTCCGAATGATTACTCTCATTTGATAATTAGTATCATTGTATTGTATTGTATTGTGGGCTCTACCAGAGCCGATTTGGGAAGTGGGAAGGCAGTTCTGTACCAATGGCCTTTAGACAACAAACTAAACAAATTATTAGCTTAAATAGAATACCAAACTATATTCATCACAAAAAATACATTTGGTTGCCATTTTTGCAACTTGCAACATGTTGCAACAACGGTCACCTAATCGCATCAAAAGCAGTAGGGAAAAAGTTGTACCTTGTGGCGTGGTGAGGTAACAATCTGCCGTGAGACCCCGCTATCTGCCGTGAGACCCCTCTTTCGGTTCTGGTTTAGTTTGATTTGATTTGATAGTTTTATTTTACATGGATAGCTTAAATAAGACTAGAAGTCTTTTTACATTAAGGCCCATCACTAATTTATATTGAGTTAAAAGCTGTATCACACAATACCCAGCTAACCGGAGTATTTCTCTGCAGAAAACCTTGGCTGGCTCCCAGCGCATATGTTTTTATAAGCGCTTATACGCTGGAGAGTCACTCAATTATTACCTCTGTATTGTCTTACAATACCAAGCCATCGATGCCTCTAGAATAGTGTATTGTGAGCTAGTTTTACCAGCCTTTGTTGTCGAGTTAGGCATTATGTCACATTTTGAATTGGTTTGATTTGAACCTAGTCAACTGGAATTACCTACTGTATTCCTACATGAGTCGCTGAAGCAAGGTGGCTACTGGTTGAGTTAAATGACCGCAGTCAATAAGCCCGCATCTGTGCGGAATTATTGGCTGAAGCCTGAAGTCATGCAGGCGTTTGAACTGTAATTCCGTAGCCATAAGCTGCTGGGAACTGTTCCCACAGCACTGACGCATTAGTGATATTTACGATGTTGATGAATAGCCCAGAAACTTTAAAAAAAATTAACTAGATTGTGAAATTCCTTTCTTGCAATTTCTGAACATTGTGTTTTTTATTTTCCATATTAAACGTCGCTTACGTTTAAAAGAAATGTTTGCAGAAAAGAATGAAATCCTATTACTGGGGAGAAGCTGACTCGGTTTAAAGAACAACTTTTAGGCTGAAAGCCCCGCCCCACCTTGGGAACTCGGCACGGCCGCGGTTACACTGTGATCATTGTAGCTCATCTCTGAGGAGATGGTGAAGTCAATGAAGCCGGGTTCGGTGATAGTGGATCTGGCGGCCGAGGCCGGGGG
>Ga0224501_10003306_pt1 | contig 12676 bp, 7 predicted proteins | sample SF_Oct11_sed_USG_4_FD_169105 | JGI IMG/M metagenome (GOLD analysis project Ga0224501, IMG submission 169105) | Sediment microbial communities from San Francisco Bay, California, United States - SF_Oct11_sed_USGS_8_1 | ecosystem: Environmental > Aquatic > Marine > Sediment | place: USA... | reverse complement strand
CAAAACACTTATCGCCATGATCGGCTGGATAGCGGCTGTAATCGCCGGACGGGGCAATAAACCCGCCCGCTGGTGGGTCCTAGGAGCTTCGATCCTGCTTTTTGCGGTCTATCTCATCCCCCACAGTCTTCTCGGCTCAGAGCTGGAATACACCGACTCAAGCGTCTCATCTCTGTTTCTGAAAGAATCAGGCCCGTTGTCTCCGCCGAATCATGCAGGGTAAGAGAAAGGAGCATCTGGCAGTTTTATTTTTCGATAAGCTCCAGGTAAGAGCGCGTTTAAACTAAGGCAAAAAACCAAAATCAAGCCAGAATTCATCCTCTTATTCGGCCCGTTACTTCACCTTAAAAACAACGTTAACCGAGAATACGACCGGAGTCAGCTTCCCTTCCCAAATAAACGGCTCGTAGACCCACTGTTTGACAGCATCAACAGCGGCCTTATTCAACAAAGGAATTGACTTCAAGACCATTACTTCTGTAACCCTTCCATGGATATCCACTCTAACACCTAATAATACTGTTCCCCTAACTAAAGCCTGACGGGCGATTTCAGGGTAGACCGGCGGTACTTCCTTTATGATCCGAGGCGGCTTGATCTCCCCGACTGCGACAACAGCACCCTCGGCGAATTCTTTGAGTTCCTCTTCTGTGGGAGGGGGTGGAGGCGAAGGCAGAGCACCCTTCTTGGGAGGTGGCGGTGGCGGAGGTGGCGGCGGAGGCTTGAGTTTCCCATCAGGCCCGATGACACTGGTAACATGGAAAGAGAGAAAATAGGGTTTGCCCTCTCTGTCCTCAAACCCGAATACCGCTGCATTTCCTCCGGGGAGAGTAATGGCTGTCGTCAATATGTTCTTTTTCTTGTCTTCGAGAACCTCATTCACAGCGATTACGAATTGGCCCATTCCCTTCCACTCACTCAAAGCGATGATGATGTAATACTCCTTGCCGTTTAGGCGAAAATAATGGCTGACTTGGTCTGGTTTTAAACCCAGCTCCAATTCTGTTTCAGTCAGCAAGCTCACATCCTGCAGATTAAAAACTCTTTGAATTTTTTCTCTCTCTTCTTCCAGTTTAAACTCGGTCTGGATGGTCGCCGAGACTGTGGACTGGAGGAAAGAAGAAGTCACAAATCGAAGCGGCTCAGCCGTGCCTTCCTTAGCCCCTTCGTACACTCTCAACTTGATGTTCAATTTTTCCGATGCCTGAAGATGAAGGAAAGAGACGGCAATCATTAAGCAAAAAAATAAAACCATCTTTTTCTTAAACATGGCTATCCTCCCTTGTGTCTTTCAATTCTTTTATGTCTTTTTCTCAACCCAGACAAAGTATGTCTTCGAATCAAGCGGATGATAGACAAAAGCCTGGGCTGGCTCGTTATCAATCTCGATTGAATTGATCTGGAACTGTTCGGCGAAGGGTGGCTCAGGACTCCCCTTCCCCGGTCCAACAGCAAGATACAGCCAGACCGCTCCAGCCAGCACAATGAATAGAAAAGCCGAAGCAAACGCCCATCTCCACCGGCGCTGCGCCTGAGTCTTCTGTCCGCTTCTCTCATCCAGCCGGGATTTTATCGCTGGCCAGATACCCTCCGGGTTCTCGATCTCACTTTCAGGGACTAATAACTGCCGCGCTTCCTCGGTGGTGGCCAGCTTGTTCCGGCATGCTGCACAGTTCTGGATATGACGGCGAACCAGAAAATCCTGCCATCTTTTTATCGGTAAAACTGAAAAGAGAAAATCAATGAATCTGCATTTAAACATGCTCTTTCTCCAGTAAAGATTTGATCTTTTTTCTGGCTTTGTAGAGATGAACCCTGGCTGTGCTGGGGGAACACCTCAGCACTTCGGCTATCTCCTTCCCCGTATATCCTTCGACAGCCCAGAGGTAAAGTGAGCTCCTTTCTTTGGGGCTCAATTTCTCCAGCAGCCTATGCGGCAAAGGATTCTGTTTCGAAAAGCTCAGGGCCTGGGAACCAGACAATTCTCCGGCTTCCTCCCCTTTTGCCTTTTTAAAAAAAATGAAAAACCGCCGCCTTTTTCTCAATTGGTCGAGACACCTCTTGTAAAGGATCGAAAAGAGCCAGTTGGAGAAACTCCTCTTGAAATCAAACTTATTCAAATGGCTGAAAGCCTGCAAGAAGGCTTCCTGACAGGCATCTTCAGCGTCTTGCCGGTTTCCGAGAATGTTCAAAGCCAGAGCCATTGCCTTTCCTCTGTATTTTTCCACGATCACTTTAAATTTATCCGTTTCTCCACGCAGACATTCCCTTAATAACTGACTGTCATTCATGCGGTTCGTTTTTTTCACTTCTATTACGCCCGTTCCTCAAAAAGTGTTTATGAACAATCCTAAAAAAAATAATAACATATACAACTGTATTTTGCCTTTTGACTTTTTCGGTTTGATTTTCTATCTTTATAATCTCCATGGTAAATCCACATGCAACAGGGAAAAAGTAAAAACTGGCTTTAAAGCCTGGCACATTGCCTTGTCTTTTAGCCAGGTCTTAATAAAATCTGAGTCAATGAGGAGGTCGAAATGATAAGGAAAACAAAATGGGCTCTGGCAGTTGTCTTGATGCTCTTCTTAGTCATCCCCAGCTTCTCCTTTCAGGAAGAACAGAAAGAACAAGCTGAGCTTAAAGCGCCAAGGCCGATCGGGCTGAAAGACATTCTTGCCTGGAAAAACATAAGGAGCTCTGTTATCTCGAATGACGGCCAGTGGTTTGCCTACATGCTTTCCCCTACCAAAGGTGACAGTGAAGTCATTATCAGGCAGACAACGGGAGAAAAAGAATACAAGTTTCCTGTGGGTGAAGTCTCGGGATTCTCGTCTGGCGGCCTTGCTTTTTCTGAGGACTCCAAGTGGCTGGCTTACATGATTTATCCTGATGAAAAGGAGGCAAAAGCGCTCAAGATGCAGAAGAAAACTCCTTATAACAAAGTGGGATTGCTGAACCTTTCTTCGGGTGAAAAGGTCGAATTCGAGAAAACGAAGAGCTTTCAATTCTCGGGTGAGCGCTCCGAATGGATTGCGCTGCACAGGTATCCGCCCGAAAGCCAGGCGAAAGAAAAGGAAAAATGGAGCGGGTCGGATATGATCCTCCACGAGCTGGCCACTTCGAAGGAGCTTAACATCGGGAATGTCTCCGAATTCGCCTTTGACAAAAAAGGAATCTGGCTGGCATGGATCGTCGATGCTGAAGAAATGAGCGGGAACGGGATCCAGCTTCGAAACATGCAGACAGGAGTTGTCGTCTCGCTCGATAACGATAAAGCCGTCTACAAAAGGCTGAGCTGGACAGAAGAAGGAGATGGGCTGTCTGTCTTGAAAGGCAAAGAGGACGAAGACTATGAAGACAAGCTCTACAGCGTCATCGGGTTTACCAACTTCTCCAAAGGATCACCCCAGAAAATCGTTTATGATCCCAAAGAGGATAAGAACTTTCCAGAAGATATGACCATCAGCCCGAACAGGACTCCTGAATGGACCGAGGATTTTTCCGGAATCCTGTTCGGTATCCATGAGGCCAAGAAAAAAGAGGATAAGAAAGACAAGGAAAAGGAGAAAGAGGAAGAAGCGAAGGACAAGCCCAAAGAAGCTCCTGAGAAGGAGGAGCCAAAGAAAAAACCCTCACCCAAAAAGGAAGAAGAAGAGGAGTACCCTGACCTCGTTATCTGGCACTGGCTCGACAAAAGGCTTCAATCCATGCAACAGGTCCAGGAGAACAGGGATAAGAATTTCAGCTTTCTCTGCGTCTACCGGGTCAAAGAGCGAAAGTTCATCAGGCTCGCTGACGAAGAGGTGAGACAGGTGGTGGCAGCGCCCCAGCACCGCTGGGCGATCGGCCTCGACGACCGGGAGTATGAGCTGACGGGCAACCTCGAAGGCCGGCGTTACCAGGATGTCTATGTGATCGACTTGAAGACAGGAGACCGCAAGCTCACTCTCAAGAAATGCCGCTGGTACTTCGGTCCTTCTCCTGACGGAACGCACTTCCTCTATTATGAGGACGGTCACTACAATACCTATGACATGGCCACTGGGAAAAAATACAACATCACCAAGGACGTCCCCACATCTTTTATAAATACGGAAGATGACCACAACGTGAAAGACCCGCCCATTTATCCTTATTATTTCGGTTGGGTCAAAGACGGCGTTTCTGTTCTTCTATATGACAACTGGGATGTGTGGAATATCCCGGTCCATGGAGGCAAGGGAGTCAACCTGACCGTAAACGGGAAAAAGGAAGAGATCCGCTACCGAAGCCGTTACAGACTCGACCCGGAAGAGGAAGGGATAGACCTCTCCCTGCCGCTTTATATCAGCACCTATGGAGAATGGACAAAAAAGGGAGGAGTTGCCCGTGTGGACAAAGGGAAACCCGGAGCTAAAATACTCCTCTGGGATGATGCTCTTTTCTCCATTATGAAAGCCAAAGATGCCGAAGTCTACCTTTACACAAGACAAACCCATAAAGATTATCCTGATTACTATGTGACGGACAGCTCTCTCAAAAAAGGCCTGAAGATAACCGATGCCGGAGCTCAGCAGGAAGAGTTTCTCTGGTCATCGGGAAGCATGCTCCTTGATTACGAGAGCGCCAAGGGAGACAAGCTTCAGGCTGCCCTTTTCCTGCCTGCTAACTACGAAAAAGAAAAGAGCTACCCAATGGTTGTCTACATCTACGAAAAACTTTCGCAGTCGCTCCACCGTTATTTCACTCCCTCTGCCAACGGCTTCAATAAATCCGTGTACACGAGTAACGGGTATGCTGTGCTTATGCCGGATATTGTCTATAAGGTGAACGATCCAGGTATGTCGGCTGTCTGGTGTGTACTTCCCGCCATCGAAGCCGCGATAAAGACAGGAGTTGTGGATAGAAACAACATCGCCATCCACGGCCATTCCTGGGGAGGGTACCAGACTGCCTTCCTGATCACTCAGAGCGATATCTTCAAAGCCGCGGTGGCTGGTGCTCCGCTGACCAACATGATAAGCATGTACAGCTCCATCTACTGGAACACGGGTTCGGCCAACCAGCCTATTTTTGAGAGCAGCCAGGGACGGTTTGAGGGCGGCTACTGGGAAAATATCGAAGCCTACATGCGGAACTCGCCGGTCAACTTTGCCGCTAACGTGAAGACACCTCTCCTGCTTCTGCACAACGATAAGGATGGAGCCGTGGATTGGAATCAGGGGATCGAGTATTTCAACACGCTCCGGCGGCTCAAGAAGCCAGTGGTCATGCTCCAGTACAAGGGAGAGAATCATGGACTGCGTATACCCGCTAACCGCGAGGACTACACTATCCGGATGCGGCAGTTCTTCGACCATTATCTCAAAGGGGAGCCTGCTCCTGACTGGCTTAAAGAGGGCATTTCCCACCTCGAGATGAAAGACCACCTCAAGGAGATTGCCAAAGAGAAGAAATGACGGAATGAATCTGTGCTGCAAAACCTTTAAGGCTCAGATATAAAAATACTCCCTGCTGAACCACGGAAAAGAAAAAGGGGGAAACTGTTTAATTACCAGTGCCAAAACAAAAAAATTGGGGACTGTCCCCAATATTTGCCAATGTTTCCCACACTGACAAAATTTCACGCTATCTAGAGAATCTTATGAATTGCAGCTGATGGCCAGGAATGTTGAAAAGAGGGATGCTGGCTGTCGAGGCGCCAAGGTTTGGAAAAGGAAGCGGGGCTAAGGAGGATCCTCTCCAGCCAGCAAATTTGCTACCTTTATATTAACACATTTAGTTGCAGAATTACATCCAACGGGAGCGGTGCTGGCAAATTTATTTGTCTTTTCTTCCCTCTTGGCTTTCTTAGGTTATACTATAATTATATAATCTTCAAGCAATATTTTAAATTTTTTTTTAATAATTCAGACCGAATTATTTCAGGCTGCAGAATAAAGAGAGAAAAGCTTTTACTCGACCAGACGCAGAAAGTTCGGGTGCCCTCGCAAAGGATCCCATTGGGGGTCAAGCCTCAAAACAGGCCCGGAAATGATATTCCCAGCAGGGACGGACATCAGATACTCAAGCAAGCTGATGGCCTGCTCGTATAGCCCGACAACTTCATAAATCTCAGCCAAGCTCAGGATATACCGCGGCCCGCCGAAGGCATCTTTGGACACAGGATAAAGCTCCACGGCTCGAGTCCCCTCTCGAACAGCTTCATGCTCCATGCCCAGGTAGGCGTAAGCTAAGCCAAGAGCTGCATACAACCTTGCATCTCCTGGCCGTTCTTCGATGAGGCCTTCCAGAACAGCCCTTGCTCTCTCAGCATGCGTTCTCATTGAAGACAGCTCATTCATCGCATGATAAACAGAAGCATAAGCCAGGTCCCTGTGGAAAAAGTAGTAATTTTCTTCAAATGACTCATAGGGCAGGAAATCAAGTCGTTCGAGTATCTCCTGGTAATTCCGGTCAAACATGCCAATGTTGAACCACGTCACTTCAGTGACCTGGCTGTGGGGAAATGTGCCTAACAGGGCCCGAGTTTCCTGCGTATTTCCTCTCGCCAGATAAGGGATCCTTGCCTTGGCCAGTTGAGAATAGATCTTATCTGGCTCGATCATGGTGGCCCGGTCAAACCATTCCTCAGCTTCTCTATACCTCCGCAGACACATGTAGGAGAGCCCAATCTGATGGGCAAGATCAGAGGAGCGGGGATCTAACCTGAATTCTCTCTCGAGAGTTGCGAGAGATTTTTCCCACTCTCCCTGCCGCATTTGAATATAGCCGAGCAATACAAGTTTATAATTGGGCCGCGCTCTCCGAATGGACTCAAGTATCTCTGTTGCCTGTTCATAATCAAGGAATCCCCGGTAATAATAAAAGGCTAATGCTTCCTGAGCCTCAGGAAGGTCTGGATCCAGCTCCAGCGCCCGGTCCACAGCATCCTTGGACCTTGCCAGCCTCTCTTCTGTGTGGTCCATCCCTGAAAAGTACATATAGGAATGGATATTAGCAAGAGAGATGAAAGCCAGGGTGAAGTTTGGGTCGAGTCGAGTTGATCTTTCTAATGCCTCAATGGCCTGCTCGACATCCCGAATGTCCCACTGCTCCCAACCTTGCCCCACAAGCTCGCCTGCCCTCAGGTAAAGATCATAAGCCTCGAGATTAGGAGTGGGACGGGAAATAAGAGCTCTGCGTTCTGGCTCCAGGAGGGTAAGGTCCAATGCCTGGGCAACCTGTTCGGCGATCTCGGACTGGACAGAAAAGATATCCTGGATATTACGGTCATAGTGCTCAGACCAGAGCTGTGTATCGTCAGAAACCCTGACAAGCTGCGGAGTGACACGAACCCGGCTCACTCCCTCCGGACTTTTATCCCAACGCACAGTGCCCTCCAGCACATAATCCACATCGAGCTCATCTCCAATCTGCTTTGTCGTCTTATCAGTCAATTTATACTGGACAGCACTTGTTCGGGAAATGACATTAAGCCCGTAGATAGCAGCCAGGCGGCTGGTGATTTCCTCTGTAATTCCATCCGCAAAATATTCATCTTCAGGAAATCCCAGGTTCCTGAAAGGAAGAACGACCAGGACTTTTTCTGCTGGCAAAGGAAGAGTTGGCTCTCTTCCTCCAAAATACAGGATAGCGATGAAGACAGCACCAAGCACTAAAAAGAACGCTGCAATCAGCGCCCAGCGTCTTCTTAAGGTCCGGGTGATCTTTACGGGAGTGAAGTATTTTTTCTCCGGAAAGTCAGTCTCCTCAGCAGGGATGAGTTTCTCGACCTTTTCTAAATCAGCAATGACTTCTTCTGCGGACTGATACCTCTTTTCTTTATTCTTCTCCATGCATCTAAGGACTATAGTGTTCAGGTCAACGGGGACCTGAGTATTGAACTTTCTGGGTTCGGCGACTATTTCTGTTTTATGTTTGGCGGCAGTGCTGAGAGGTGTATCGCCCTTGAAAGGGACCTTTCCTGTCAGCATCTCGAAGAGAATCACTCCCAGAGAGTAGATATCCGAACGCTGGTCGATTTTATTCTTCTTTACCTGCTCAGGTGACATGTACTCTGGTGTCCCGGCAATCATGCCTGGTGTTGTCAGGGCTTTCGTCCTAAGGGAGTAAGCTAACCCGAAATCCATGATCCTGGCTTCCCCTTGTTTATCTATTATGATGTTACTCGGCTTTAAATCACGATGCACCACTCCTAAACGATGGGCTTCAGCCAGGCCTTCACATATCTGATGGGCTATATGAACAGCCGTTCCAATACTCAACTGTTTGGTCATCTTGACCAGACTTTTCAAATCCTTACCCGGGACATATTCCATGGTGATAAAGTGAGTGCCTTCCTCCTCGTTGAGGTCATACATGCGCCCCACATTCTTATGGACAATCTGCCGGGCAGATTTAATCCCGTTGGAAAAGCTCTCGACGGTTGTCTCATCTGCAGAGATCTCGGGTTTTATGAGCTTCAGCGCCACTTCTTCTTTGATTTTCTTATCTTCGACCCTGTAAACTCTCCCTAAACTTCCTTCACCAAGTTTTTCAATCACCTCATAGCGGCCGGCAAAAGTCATCCCTCGGGCTATCTCCTCCTTAGGTGTTTCGAGTGTTCCTGTGGGAATCTCGGAGATATCCTCAATGGAAGGCAGGGGTGTAGCACACTTGTTGCAGAATCGGCTTTGATCGGGATTATCAGAGTGACATTTAGGACACTTCATACTTATTTTAAGCCTGGCTGTCAGGCCCAAGAATATCAATTCAAACAGAAACAGTCAATTCAAATCGACGTCAAACAGGATCCCCCCGATTATTATTTATGATTATTTGAGAAGATGGCTGAAGGAGCCAATCCTCCTGAATTCTCTTGAAGCAGATGCTGGAACCTCGGAAAAGTCCGCAGCGGGTCCCACATCGCGTCGAGCCGAAGCAGCGGAACCGAGCTAAGCTGCCAGAGAAATTCAGCTGAGGGGACTGATATAAGGTATTCCAGCTGATCAATAGCCTTTTCGTATTCGCCGACCAGGGTGTAAATCCTGGCTAAGTTCAGAAGGTATAAGGGACCGTTGGCTTTGTCTTTGGATACCGGATAGAGGTTTACCGCCCGCTCTCCTGCTTGAATGGCTTCGTCGTTCCGGCCCAAATAGGCATAAGCCAAGCCGAGAGCTGCATAATATCTTGGGTCTGAGGGGTGCTCGATGATGGTTCTTTCCAGCGCGTTCCGCACCCAGTCCGCATGGGTCCTGACCTTCGACTCTTCTCCGAGAACATGATAGACAGCCGCATAAGCCAGGTCCCTATGAAAATAAATATGCTGTTCTTCAAACAAATCATATTCCAGGGAATCAAGCCGGGAAATTACCTCCTGGTATTTACGCTCCAGCATGCCGAGTGTAAACCACATGTAATCCGTCAACGGGTGCGAAGGCACTGCCTCCAGCAAGGCATGTGCCCTTCCCGTATCTCCGGCAGAAAGAACAAGAATCCCAGCTTTTTGTAGCTGAGCGGCAAGATGATCAGGGTTGATGGAGAGTGTGCGGTCGAACCATTCATCTGCCTGATCATACCTGCGCAGACTCATCAAGGCGCCGCCAATCTCGTAAGCCAGTTGGGAATAGCGAGGATTGAGAGCAAATGCCTTCTTCATCGTTTCCACAGCGAGCTCCCACTTACCCTGACGCCTCTGAATATAACCGAGCATGTTGGTGACGAAGTTAGGGCGGGCTCTCTGGATGGATTCAATCACCTCGACCGCACGGTCATAATCCAGAAATCCCCAATAATAATACAGAGCCAATGCCAAATGCGCTTCCGGGTTATCCGGTTCAATCTCAATGGCTCTTTCTGCTGCAGCTCTGGCTTCTGCCAGCTGTGTTTCAGTTCGGTCAGCTCCAAAAAAATACAGCCTCATATGGGAATTCGCTTCATTGATGTAAGCCAAAGCGAAGTTCGGGTCGAGCTGAAGCGCTCTCTCATACAGTTCTATGGCCTGCTCAAAATCCTGGGCATCCGACGACCTCCATCCCCTATCCTCATGCTCTCGGCCCTTGAGGTATAGATCATAAGCCTCGAGGCTTTCAGTGGGTTGAGAATACAATGCCCTGCGCTCCGGCTCAAGGATTTGAACATCCAGTTGTCTGGCAACCTGTTCCGCGATCTCGGACTGAACCGAGAACAGGTCCTCCATAATCCGGTCAAAGGACTCGGACCAGACCTGAGTGTCGTCGGAGACCCGGATGAGTTTGGGTGTGACCCGGACACGGCCTTGACCCCCACCATTTCGATTCCAGCGTACGGCTCCTTCGAGTATGTAATCAACGCCCAGTTCTTGGCCGATCTCCCTGATCGTCTTCTCGGTCTGTTTATACCGACTGGCGCTGGTGCGGGAGATGACTCCCAAGCCCTGCAATGCAGCCAGGCGGCTTGTGACCTCCTCGGTTATACCGTCAGAGAAATAACCATCTTCTGGGGGCCCTAAATTCTCAAAAGGCAGGACCGCCAGCATGGTCCTCTGTAGAGGAAGTGTCGGCGCTTCTTTCATCAACAACAGAACACCTACAGCCAACACGGCAACTACAGCAATAAAGGCGACCGCCCACTTCCAGCTTTTCCGGAATGTTTCTTTACTCTTTTTGGAAATAACGGGTTTTTTCCTGGGGAGAGCTCTCTCGCGAGTGGAAAGTTTTTCCTCTATCTTATCTAAATCCTTAAAGAGGTCCTGCGCATTCTGATATCTCCTTTTCCTGTCTTTCTCCAGGCACTTCAGCACCACGCGGCTAAGTGATTCCGGAATATCACTATTGAATTTCCAGGGGTCCTGCGGTGCTTCGGTTTTATGCTTGACAGCGATGCTCAAAGGCGTATCACCGTCAAACGGCGACCTTCCGGTCACCATCTCATAAAGAAGGACTCCCAGCGAATAGATATCCGAACGCTGGTCGACTTCCTTGCCTTCAACCTGTTCAGGAGATATGTATTCAGGTGTTCCGATCATAACGCCAGCAGCTGTCACTCCTTTCGCCTGAAGCGAACGGGCAATCCCAAAATCCATGATCCGGACATTTCCAGCCCTATCGATCATGATGTTGCTCGGCTTCAGATCCCTATGAATAACACCCAAGCCATGAGCCTCACTCAATCCCTCGCATATCTGCTTGGCAATGTTGATGGCTGTCCCGATGCTCAGCTGCTTTGTCATCTTGAGCATATTCTTCAGATTTTCACCCGGAACATATTCCATGGTGATAAAATGAGCTGAATCCTTTTCGTTAAGGTCATACATGCGGCAGACATTGCGGTGGGTGATCTTACGGGCCAGCTTGAGCTCGTTCCGGAAACGCTCAATCGTCTTCTCGTTGGAGGCGATCTCCGGCTTTAAGACCTTGAGAGCCACTTCCTCATTGATCTTCCTGTCCTCGACTCTGAAGACCCTCCCCATTCCGCCTCTGCCCAGCTCTTCAATGACCTCATACCTGGAAGCGAAAACAGTTCCTCTGGTTAACTCACCGGTGTTTGCTTCCAGGCTTTTTGTGACAAGAGCAGAGATATCTCCTCCAGAAGTAAGATGTGCGGCGCAGTTGTTGCAGTACTGGCTATCCTCTGGATTCCAAGTATGGCATTGGGGGCATTCGATCGCCATTTTCCCTCACTATCCAAGTATCAATTGGCGAAACCCGATTCCTTCTTTCCTAACCCAGTCACTCCTCCTGATTTTATGTCATAACATGTATAGAATTGATGGAAATTGATCTTGAGCGGACCGGGCCTCAAGCACAACCGATGGTAAAAAGAATACAGGAAGTGGAATTCCGGTTTTATGGCAAGCCCTGACCGACGATTGGTGTTTAATTGTTCCATTTTCTTATCCCTTTCTCATGAGTCCTCTCATTAAATATAACTCTGAAGAGGCCGCCGAGTTTCATTTTTCTCTCATCTTAAAAAAATGGTTTCTCATTCAAATGTCCTTACATATATATATACGTATCAAAAGGCAAAAAGTAATCACATCAAAATGTGATTATTTGGGGTGATTTTATATTTCAATGAAAGGCAGAAATATCAATCCGCGAAATAGCCTGCACGGTGTGTGATTCTGTAACTTTTGTTTTTAGTTATGACTTTTATTTTTCTGAATTTACCGTCTTTCTTATAACCTGCGGGGGAATAATAAAGCAGATAATAGTTTTCAGAAGCATCCACTGCCTTCTGGAATGCAAAAGCAACATTGGCAGAACTCTCTGTCAAACCACCCGTTGCCTTAGCCATTTCGTTAAAAGCACTGAATATTTCAGCAGAATTATCTTCCATCTGTATTTCTGAAGCCTCAAAAGATATTCCTCGCGTAATGTCGAGTGCATACATCGGCGTTTTTGTGACAAATAAAAAATGACAGGATATCAACGGATCAGAAAAAGCTCTTTTTATTGTTTCAACATCAAAGGATATATCTTTTTTTAAATCTAAAATCTCCTCTTGCGAAAGGAATGTTGGAATCGGCATCATCTCTTTTTGGTGGAATAAGAAAATATTCTTTCGTCCTTTCATTTGTTTCAAACTATCTGATAATTCCAGAAGTTTGGATTGATCAAAATACTTCAGTTCTCTCATTTTTCTTAAAATTTCCATACACATGAATTTTTTTAGCTCTCCTTCAAGCCCTTCGGTGTTCAGAATTTTCTCAAGGTCTCTGCACAAACTTCTG
>Ga0224501_10003305_pt1 | contig 12681 bp, 6 predicted proteins | sample SF_Oct11_sed_USG_4_FD_169105 | JGI IMG/M metagenome (GOLD analysis project Ga0224501, IMG submission 169105) | Sediment microbial communities from San Francisco Bay, California, United States - SF_Oct11_sed_USGS_8_1 | ecosystem: Environmental > Aquatic > Marine > Sediment | place: USA... | reverse complement strand
TCCAAGATTGCGATCCTCCTTCTCCCTCTTGCGCATTTACCAGCTACATTGCCGGGGTTTTTTTGCCAGGGTTTTTCTCTCGTCTACTCTGATCAAATCATCTTCTTTTAAAAAAAAAGAAAAAAAAGAAGATGATTTGATCAGAGTAGACGAGAGAAAAACCCTGTTGTATATTATTCGGACCAGGAAGAAAAGGTGGCTAGGTCACATTTTGCGACGCGATAATCTGGTAAACCCGTTGGAGCTGCATGAAAAAGCCGGTGAGCCTAAAGAACTGAAGAAGCCTATTTATAACTTAATTCCCTTTCATCATCTTGTTGAATCTGTATTTATTTTTATATTCATGTTATTTATATCATGCCGGTAGAAACGTATGTTTTATTTGTCACATCTTTACAAAATAAACGCACACAGATACAAGACCTTTGGCGATACGGATGTCTTTGTTATTATTTGTTTGGTTAAAGAGAGTTTACACGCACGGTAATGTTATGATTGCAGCTTAGATTTATATACGTTAAATCTTTGGGAGGCTAACTCAATATAACTCTATGGGAGGCTAACTCAATATAACTCTCTGGGAGGATAACTCAACGTAACTCTTTATTTTTTCTATCAGCCATCGTCTGTCCGTGGTTGAACTTTGGTCTTCCTCCTCGTTGTACACAGGTTGTGTGGTGTCATTGAGGGGAGATTGAATCATTTTCTGCCACGCTGGCTCAGGACCGGTTGGCAGAGTGTGATCAGCCAGGGAAAAATTCCTTGAAATACTCTGCCGTGGCTGGAGATTGAACCCGGGCCACGGGGAGGACAGACAGTGAGCTATCCCACTGAGCTATCATGACTGACTTCACTCAAAATGACTTCTCTCAACAGTGGATGAGCAGCAGCACTCAAACACATGTAGCGTTAGTGGTCCCATTGGTGACCATGATTACTTTTTAGGTATGGCCTTCCTGCTGGTCTGGTGGCGGAGTTTTTGCCATCCATAGGGCACCCGCCGCCGCAGGGGGAAGTCGGGGTAGGAAGAAACCTCGACCCGACCGGAGTCTGAATCCATGTGAAATGTGATAACGCAGGAAATTCCACCATTACGCCACCCAGACCCCACAGGAGACTAAATGTGAAGCTAAGGTTGACTGTCAGTGGTTACCAATGAGAATTCGCATTATATTCCACGGAAGGCTTGCCGTTCAAAGACAGACATTCCAACGGTATCCAATAAAAGAGGAAGCTGACTATGCATGATGGCAAAATATTAATTTTTCTGGGGGATTTTTGTTTGCAACAAGGACATCTTCTCAGCCGTTACCGAGTGATTGTCACCGGTGTAAGCACCCCACTGTCTTGCCACTCAGCATGCTAATTCAACATGGCTATAAAACAACATATTTTGGCTAAAACTTTACCCATGTAATGTCATGAGTATAACCATTTTTATTGCAAGAGTTAGGCAAAGAATCTTTGTTGGAACAGCGAGAACATTCATGGACCTTAATGTAAAAAAGACTTGTAATCTTATTTAAGCTATCCATGTAAAATAAAACTATCAAATTAAATGAAATTTAATCAAATCAAATCAAATCAAATCAAGTCAAGTCAAATAGAAAGTTGGCTAGAGAAAAAACGTACCTAGAGACAGTAGGACTGATTGAGGGTCACATGACCGAAGCTGCAAGGTGGGTAATGTTTCTAGTGTCTCACACGGGCTATCTATATGATCATTGATGCCTGGTGTATTGCTGCCTGTATTAATGCATCTGCCTAATCATGGTTGTTACACTGGTACTACCAGTGTAACAACCAGTGGTAGTGAGATGGAGTAGGAGAGGGGGTCAGCTGTACACAGTATTATTTGCTGTTTAATCAAAGAAGTCAACACTACGAAGTACAAACACCGAGTGGAATTCTCCAATGTACTTACGTTCAATCAGCTGTGTCTGCCGTTTGTGTAGTCTCTGTGGCGTTGTTATTTGTTAAATTGAGCTACAGTGCGCCTACTAATCTTCAACATTGTTGATAGGAAACCATAGTAAAGGTCAAAGATATAGGTCAAGGTGAGCCCATAATGCATTATCAAAACACGGATAGTTCCTGTGCGTGTAGCTTTTAGGCAAACTCGTTGCCGCGCAAGTTACGTTTGAAGCCGTAGTTCAAATTATCACACCAAGTAATAGGGTCAATGTGGCTACCTAGCCCGTGTGGAAAACACTATTCGTCGCTGGCAGAGTTTTTCAACCAGGAAAAAAGTACTGCTTCTTTGATATATATGAGAGAGTAGCTACAAATTGGTGAGTCGAAAGACTTAAGACAAAGTTTCCGATGTGCAAACAAATACGTTTTTTGCTTGACAAGTTGAGTATACGCAAATAATTATTACCATAAAAGCGTGCTCACTAACTTAGGCTAACTAACTAAGTAACTAATTTGTCTGCAGTGCAGTTGGTGGTTTTGAATGAAAAACTCAAGACCAAGTCAAAGGCGATACAACTACTAGTACTATATTTTGATGTTGCGCCATCCATTTTATTCACTCACTGTAGTTTGAGTAAGCGTACTGAAAACTTAGCTGCAGTGAATCAGTGTTACTAGACTAAATGATTGAAATTTGAATTGATTGAACCTGAAGTGAATGAAGTTCAACTCAGTTGTGTTGAACCTGAACTTGAAGTTGAAGTAATGTATAATTTATTATAATTGATTTTTTTTATAATTTATGAAATTATCCCATCATCATTATCCACCGGTAGGCTTCATATCCGACAGTTCTGATGACTTTAACTCAGAATCCAGTATGCCCATTTCTCTCTTGCGCTTGATCATTAATGGCCACTATCACACCAGTAAATTAGTCGCTAATCCATACCATAGCATGACTCCCTTCAAAAACCAGTATTTAGCTAAAGATCGGTACCCGGAACTTGGGCCAAGATCGGGACTCAACAATTTGGATTACAATTATATGATTGTACCCTGTAACTTATGAGGAGACTGAGTGATCCGCTTCAAGTTTAGAGAGCATAAGAGTTTTGACCCCAGTTGATAAAAATCATTCTTGTGTGAATGAGCCATGTCAAGTATCAAGACCAATGGGGGTGAACAGCAATAACACTATTACTGGCTAGGCTACTACTGGCCTGAGTAACATAGGCGATTCCTTTTTATTTTGAGTATGTGGTCAATCAATGCCACTCAATATGACCCCACTTCATTACTACCTGGTGATACCCGGCTCACATGCCTACTGTTACAACTAGGCAGGAAGACCACAAAGCTTATTCAGTTTAATTGTACTCTTGATTGTGACCAGTAACTATTTTCTGTTCTGAAATTCCCATGTAGCCTTCACGGCCCATATGCCAGTGACCGCCAGGGCATAAATACTGGCCTGCTAACCCGCATCACTAAATCTGGATCGCATCAAGTTTAAGAAATCGGGGCATAGTAGTGGGCATCTATAAATCAATGATTGCCAGAGGGCCAGTTTCATTCATTACAGTTACTACTACCGGTGCGTTTTTATCTAGGTCTGCTGTGTGCGTATCAAATCGTATGTTGAGCATTTGCCAGCGCATGGACTGTCCCAATGGAAAGCTCTTGATCAACTAGTAATCCTCATTAGTGGAAGGGACCTCTATCTTGCTGCTCCACCCACACAGTCCAGTTCTGAACAGAGAACCTGACCTGATTATGGGCAGCTAGTGGCTTCTTCGTAATGGGATTCACACAACATAATAGCCTTGAGCTGGTCTTATCTAAAATCACTGGACAGATGATTAGTCTACCATCTGCTGTTCAGGTCTATTGCTGCTCGTAGTCTCGGAAGGATGTTGAGCCTGTGATTCTGCCAAAAGCACATTCTCTATCCATCACTGAGTGTCGGGACTGACCCAGCGAAGTATTGCAACTCCCGTCATTCCCCTCTTTGCGTGCGTCATGTTTCACCCAAACCCATTAGCACTGTATAATCGAGCACGGTGGTTGACCACTTTACCTGCGTGTCCTAATGGCTCGAGTCTGCATGCATACACCCCCAAGCTAGGACAAAATAGTTGTAATTACCGCAAGCCTCAGATGGGATGGGCTGTAATCATTCGGATCATCAATCCTCTGCCTCCTTGCACCTGCAACCGCCCACTGAGTGCTGTCCATAGCCTTGGGTTCAACAGGTCCACCTGACATAAGACCAATCTCTACTAATGACCCCCTAGTCTTAGAAAATCTAGGAAGAGGAACAAGAATCTTGTATGTTCTGAGGGTTCAGTAAGCCGATTGCTCGTGAGTCACCCGAATAGATTGGCTAGTTCTTGCAAGTGGTAGTTAGTGCTTTGTAGTGCTGTCACGCAATGGCAAGTCATGCGTAGCCTGTCGTTAGCCATACATAAGCGAAATCTGGACCGACCATCCATGATAAATTAGCTCCAACTGCAAGGTATTATGATGCTGTAACTACACGGGTGCTTCGGACCACAACGCACCCTTAATCTGATGAGACAGTGCGTTCCCATCGCAAAACGTCCTATCTCGGCATTGTTCTCTTATCGCAAAGAGTGCTAGCGGTGGAGTCGGACTGTCTTCCGTGAACGGTTATACTCTGTTTTGTAGCTTCGCGATGAGTGATCCTGAGCCGGTTACGAACGGCACCTCTCAAGGTAAGTGTATGGGGCATGCTGCTGTCATATCGTATTGCAACGTCTGCCTGGGACTGAGAGAATGCGACAGTGCACGATTGAAGTGGAACTGAAATGGATATGTACTGCTGCATAATGCATCAGGAGTCAAGGGCCAAAACAAAGAGCGCCTACCAGTGGCGGAATGGCCAGTATAACGGTTATGTAATTCCAAACCCTCAGTTCAATCGCTAATGCCATTACTGATGGGCTTTCTACTGCTTCCCCTTCAATGCTCATGGATTTACAGGCCTGGTTGTTTCTAATCTTGGTGCACTGTTAAAGTTTGGACTGGTCTTTTGGTAAAAAATAACAGTTGAATGTTTGTTTTGCTGATTTAAATGGTCAGTGAGCTCTGAATGATTCACAACCGAACCCAGTCACTATACCAAACAGGGTCAGGTTCTGAGTACAGCTTCAGCCTTATCGTAAGGATATAGTATAGAGCAAACTATTAGCAATGATGTCACTGATTGATGGGTGATAAACAGCCATACTAGTCAGAAAGATGAGTGCCAAGATAGCCATAGTGATGCGGAGGAGGGTGATATCATTACCTCGAATTGTCATGGCCGGCAACCGACAAGACGTGAAATAATGTATGCGAAGTCATGCATAGAATACCTTTGCGATATCTACGATACCATATAGATTATGCCGATGGTGTGTTTTCGTTGTGATGTATTGTGACGGCTTGTGACCGAGAGTTCGTATCCACTTCCTGTGGCTTCATTCATCCTGCCGAGCCTTCGCCGTTTGAGTCTGCCGCACAATGGAGAAATTATTTCCCTTTGAACGAGCATTTTGTCACCGGACTATGGAGACAATGAACGATCTGTACAACATTGGGTCTGATCACTAACAATGATAACGGAATGAAAACGGAATCCAAACAATGTGCCCCCATACCTTCAAGGTTGAACCCAATTCAATACGGATCAGTTAGCCAGTGAGTGGTAGTCGTGATGGTAGCGCAAGAGCGAGACAAATGCTCTGAGGTCTTCAAAGGCCGGAATTTACATTTGCTAGTAGTCAACCAGCCCCTGCATAGTAAGTTATAGTCTAATGTAGGTTTTTCAAGCCTTATCGAATGCATGCTTGTCAACCTATTATCTAAATCTGTTTTTATTGCTCTCTGGCCTAGTATGTGAGAAGCGCCTGCCTTTCTAGGACCTAGGTGATGTGCCTGATTGGTGTAGATGCTGCCAGTAGGCGTTGAAATGGTTTATTTTTGACTTCTGTATGGTAATGAGGGACAGGCATAATTTAGCAACTATTAGCGATACCATCCTATCTGTTTACACCCAATTCAGACTTTAGATAAAGGATGCTAAATAGGGTTGCCATGATGCGTTAGCCCTAGGCCACCTCGCTTTTACTCGAAATATAAACATTAACCAGATGCTGATGATAAAAACTAAAGTTAAACGCTTTGGTTTCTTAAAAACAAGTGCTAGTTTATATATACCCTGGTTATGTGAACTAGTCTACCAGACTGCCAGTAGCCTAGCAAGCAGTTGTGATGTTTCTTGTTGGTAATAATTTAGAGTGATGTTACCATTGACATGACAGTTATGGAATGGTTGAATCTCGGAGATTACTCGCTTGTGTCGTAACAGGCAGGCCCTTGAGCTTATAGCGATCTCTGATAACATGCCGTAGTACCTCAATGTCCTGTTGAAACGAAACTAACATCTCCCACGATCTCATCATTATGAGAACAGAGTGGTCTTGCAATCTAATATATACCACACATGTTATTTTGCAGCCAGGTCAGTCGCGGGTGGGTCGCACACCAGGCTCATACCATGATCTGGCTGCTGCCGGTATTTGCTGTTGCTGTCTGTGACAGTTCATAATACTGATGCATAGAGTTGAAGGGAATAACCTGTATGTACTTTCGCTGCATAGCTCATACCCATCCCCTTGGGTATTTGTCCGTGTGACCACCCCTCATATAAATTTTTCCCACCGTCAACTCTCGAGTCTGTATGCTGCACATTTTGTAAGTAGTTTTCTATCGCTATTTGCCAGAGGCATTGCTGACACCGTCGGGTGAGTGGGAGCTCAGTTGTCATAGTGCCGTCTCATTGCATTAGGCACAGGAGTATAATAGCTCAATACCTGCCTATCTGTAGTTGCTTTGATGGGTGACACCGCCTACGCTCGCTATATCTGATGATGAGGCTACTGTCTTATGACCTGTTATTGTCGTGCACCAGTTCTTCTATCCTGACCAGTGCCATAGGTTTGCAGAAATTGGCCTACTGAGTCTTTTGACTCAGCGTTTCCCAGGGTGCATCATTGGGAGACTTTCTATTTGCACCCACGTTCCCCATAGAGAGGGTGACTCTATGGGTGGGCCGGTCCTCCTATTGTCTTCCTTGCTATGTCTAGGTGTAATTACATCAGTGTGCTGTTGGTAGATGGCGAGGTCGGGGATGCGACGGACGGACACATCACTGCGGATGAGATGGATGAAAAGAGGAAGCAAAACACCGCCTATGAATACCTCTGCCATCTAGAGGAGGCCAAAAAGTATGTCGCCTTGCCTCCTACTGTTTGGCGAATCGGTCACAATCGGTTTCCTTGGTGACTTTAGTGCTCATGGAAATCTGGTACCAACACGGGAGCGGTGGATTGTTAAAGGTTTATTTGACTGTTTTAAGATCATGCAAAGATTACTTCTGTTTGGCACAATTTTGCATCACAGAGTAGGTCAGTTTTGCTCTGGGGTATATTTCTCATTCCAACAAACAGGCTATTATAAACTAGTTTGATAGAGTAAACTGTCATAACACACACCCTGTGCAATAGCAGTGGAGAGCTTTTTGTAGCCTATATAGCTGGTATAGCTATGTGGAGCATTGATACTGGCTGAGTGCTTTGTGTTTTATGCCATAACTGGGTAAAAACTAACCCTGGCAGTTTCACCATAACAGTGAAAAAACGGAGAGAAAAGTAATTCCAATTTCGAAGCAAGGGAAAGATCAAGACTGTTCATTCCTTTGATCCATGATGAGCCTGCTAGCTAATAATGCAATGTGGGTGGGCATGGTATGCAGGATTGCAACACTCCAGCGGCCTCTGAGCTAGTATATGGGAGGTCTTGGTGACACATATTTAGGTAATAAATAGACTGACCTACCCGGGATAATATCTGTTTCTCAGGTGGATTGAGGCATGTATCGATGATGAGCTCCCTGCCACCACAGAATTGGAAGAAAAGTTCCAGAACGGAGTCATTCTTGCCCGCCTTGGTAACTTCTTTGCCCCGAAGTCCGTTCCTCTTAGGCGGATTTATGACAGAGACCAGAGTCGTTATGAGGTGAGGCTGCGGATGTGCACTGTACTCGCTGTGTTCAGGACTGCCGCACTGTGCCACTTTGTATTACTGTCAGTCGAAACACGGTTTTGTTTGCCCAAAACACTCCGAAACTAATGAACAGAGCATTAGTGGATTTAGTTCCTGGTGTTACTAGTTAACATACAGCTATTCAGATGTAGGCGCCACGGCGCAGCAGCGCATCACAAGTATACATCGGATAGCTGGATAATTCAGTGATAGAGCTCTGGGTTTGCAACCGTGATGCTGACCCATTTGTGGTGCTCCACACTAAGCCATTACTGGCCAAGGAAGTGTATCGGTGAAGCGTCTTTCAAGGGAAAAAGGAGTTAGCTATTGCTACGTCTGCCCAAATTTATGTTCTCGCATTCATTGATACCAAACCACCGGACCAGTATCTACTTTAGTAACTAGTTAGATATCTCTTGTAGAAAACTGGTTTGCATTATCGACACACGGATAACGTAGTGCAGTTCTTTGGCGCTTGCCAGGCAGTCGGACTACCTCAGGTAATTTCCCCCCTCCATAGCGTATTGTGGGTACATGGAAAGTGATGGGTTAGGGAATAGTGTACTGGGCCTTGGTTCGATTCACTGTTCAGATCAAAAGTCACCCTCATCGGTTTCGGTTTTCTGTGTTAATTAAAGAAGGCTCACCCATAGTTACCTTCTCTATGGGGCACGTGGGTGCAAGCAGTAGGTCTCCTAATGACGCACCCTGACTCAGTAGGCCAATTTCTGCATACCCTGATACTAGTCGGTATACGGACTGACACTAGTCAGTATACGGACATGACTGCTGTCCCGCCTTGTTTTTTCACTGATCTGATATGCATGAAGTATCACTATCAAAATATGCCGTAATGATGTTAGTTTAGCCATATAGCTGCAACATTTGGCTTCCATTCAGGGCCTAGTTGCCTTCAGGCGATGACTTTTTAGTACAAAATGTTGCAGTGGCATTGGACAGTGAGGATACTGATGCGTGATTATATGCTAACATTACTGTTACCCCTTGTTACGTGTTTTCTCATTGGATCCGTTAACCATTTCGGTACATGAATGCGGTGAAATCCTTTGAGAATTACTTGCTGATAAGATCAGAACATGCCAATTGCAAATTGAGCTGAAAATACAGAATGGGTCATTTAATACTTAACGTAGATAGCAATTTGACGTCTAAATAGTGATACGTAGGATTCTTTCACTACTCTTGGTATTTAAATTACATGACAGTTAAGCTTGGTGTAGTTCTGATACTTTGCCTGCGATATTCCCCTGTGTTACCTTTCATGTACGGTTTCCCAGGTAGGGACGCACTGTAGCTTAGTGGATACAGCGCTCGCCACTGGCGTTGAAAGTCCTGGGTTCAAGACAGCTTATGCGTCGGACTTTTGGATAACTCTCTTGGTTCACCCAGCCGAGAATGGTACCCGGCTTTATTCAGAGCAGCGAGAAAGAGTAGTGACACCCCCACCTCAGTTACATCTCACTGCCGGCACAACTGCTTCGCCACATGGCCATTGGCCATGAGGCAACCTTTACCTTGGAATTGTCATAGATGCTTTGTTCTCTTCAGATCTTCTACCCCGACACATCGGATGTGTACGATCGAAAAAACATGCCAAAGCTAGTTTACTGTCTTCACGCTCTCAGTCTCTACCTGTATAAACTGGGCAAAGCTCCTCTAATTCAGGATTTACTGGGCAAAGTGGAGTTTACTGGTGAGTTTGCTTTCTCTTACGGTTACCTCGAACAATGTGACTGACTTATGTCACTGATTTACTGACTGACTCACTGGGTCACTATAAACGACAAAAATCGGAGTCACACGCTGTGAGTGCGCCAAACTTTAAAAGCAGTGTCCAGTTTTGTAGCTCGCACTGTTACACTGTTTAAATGAAAAATTTGTTGTACTTTTACTGGCAAGCGCGACCTTCGTCATGTAGCACGGTATCGCCGGCTTGCTACACAGCTTAGGCGCTCTTAGTCGAGACGCCATCTTTAAAGTTCAGCATTCTGTGTCGAGAGGTGCACCTCCAGACTTGGCGTTTGAAGAAACCATTAGACAGTGAGTGAGTCAGTGACATAAGTCAGTCATTCACCCTTACTAAGTCATCTCGAGTGTTTGAAGACTGATCAAAGTCAATTCTATGCTTGATTGCTTCCAATCCTCCCATCAATTGTCAACGCACACAGGTTATATATACATATGTATATACATGAGGATTTTTGGAGCAGCACCAGGAATATCACACTGCGCAGTCATGCAATGATCCGGTTTATTGTTGTGGAGATTATCTGGATTCGTGCTAACTGATAATCCGCTGTGTATGAACCCTTGTACGGCTTAATCCCAAATGTAGTACGCCCACTCTAGTTGTAGAGGCCTCGGGGACCTTCAGGCTTCAAACGCAAACAATATGCCCTTTCTACCATCTCCCTCTGGGCTTCGGGGAGCTATGTGGGCAAGGTGTGCCCTTTGCGTGGTAAAACTCATCATGTCCGTATAGAGGTGAATTTGAATGGTTAGAGATATCGAGATAGCACAATAGCTAGCGCGTTTGGCTTTATATCGAAAGATTTTGGCTTCAAGTCTTAGTCATGCTGAGTGCCCACTGTGAGAATGATCTCCTCGCACAAGTCCTACCGCTCCAACAAGCCTCAGGCTTAGGAGATCCATTAAGTAGGAGAGCCAAGTGCTTGAGTAGAAAAAAAGCTATACCATTTTCTGGGCTTTAGTATATTCCCCTACCCCCATTAGTTCGGGTACTCATCTCACACCCAATCTTATCTGGTACTGTACAGGTAATGGACCAATCTGCCTCAGTATTCAGTGGGATGTCACGCGAATGCAAGTGACTCACATCCCTGTCTGTTTGTAGAGGAAGAGATCAGTGCAATGAGAGCGGAGCTGGAGAAATATGGTATCCAGATGCCACACTTTGGTAAGATTGGCGGTATTCTGGCTGAGGAGATGCCAGTGGATGAGGCAGCCCTTCACGCTGCCATCATAGCTGTCAACGAAGCTCTCGACAAGGGAGACCATCAGGTGTGTTGCGCGGCTCACGAGAATGTTACACGCGTGTCCATCTACTGGTTGTTTGATTAGAAAATCTATTTCACACGAATGACCGTAGGTTCTTTTTATATTGAAGTCCATGAAAATCAGAAATTATTTATCGTCAAACAGAAGTCGGTACCAGAAAGAGATTCCAGTACAAGGCGAAATTCAGGGTAACACAAAAAAACTGCGATCGATATGAAGCTGAGTTTTCAGTTGCGTAAACTAGTCGCATTTGTGACTAGATACGCTGTCACGAATTTCATCTACATTCTGCAATGACTGGGGTCCTGTTGTTGCATTGCAGTAGTTTTTCAAAATGCGTTTACCTGGCCGCTGACAGATGGTTGATTGCAAATTCTGGTCTCATTGTGAAATTTCTGTAAGCGATCGGCCTGCATTCTTCAGTGGCTAGGTCAGAACAATGGGTCTAGTCTTTTATATCACCGGTCAGAGTATTTCATAACAATCGGGACAGACTATTTTTCAAATTCCTTGTCAAATGACCGATAGTGCCTTCTTATTCACCTCATTGGATAATTTGCTTTAGTAGACAATCATGCCCAGCTAAAGAGCTTACACCGCGGTGCACCGGCTGATAGTGATACCTTTTTATAATCGACGGTCTTCCGGCGGCTACCTACGGATCAGGTGTGGATACTGAGAAGAAAACAAGCCGATCCCTTCGCAAGATAAAGCAAAATCAATGCATGAAATTTACGAATAATTTAATGTGCGCGCGCTCGCGGGAGCCGCTAGTGTCAGGGATCGATAATTAATTGAAGTTGAATGCTGGTATAATTGTTATCAATAGAATTTCGCAGGTGTTTGTGATACCTAATCCTGTCAGATAACTCTGGCTAGCTGTTTATCCTTGTCAATACAACGCTTAATCTTAATGAGCTGAATGTGGCTTGTCTAATTGCGAGAGAACTAGAAGGAAGTCGGAACGTTTCAGACTGAATAACCTAATCTTATAAGACTGTCACTCGCATATCATGATGATGATGATGATGATATCATTGTTAATCATTATCTTTCCACGCTTGAAGGAAGTCCCCTTCTAAACGTTGCCAATCTACCATTTCCATCCACTGCTTCTTGATATTAGCTACATTCGCGTGCTTACGACTGAAATTTTTGAAAAAAATTCGGCCACGAGCACGCGAATGCATTTTATGTCAGCCACCTGGTTTTTCGGTATTGCTGGCTTGCTATTGAGACTAAATTGCCATATGTAAGTGGTGGTTAATTCTGAATGTCTAACATTGGCCGAGAACTTTTGAGAAGTCAAAAATGATCTTGAACCTCGGTCCGAATACAAGCAGTGAATGACTAAGGTATAGCTTTGTCTTTAAAGGGGGTGGGAGGTGGATTGTGGAGTAGTGAATGACTAAGGTATAGCTTTGTCTTTAAAGGGGGTGGGAGGTGGATTGTGGAGTAGTGGATGACAATGGTATAGCTTTGTCTTTAAAGGGGGTGGGAGGTAGATTGTGGAGTAGTGGATGACAATGGTATAGCTTTGTCTTTAAAGGGGGTGGGAGGTGGATTGTGGAGTAGTGAATGACTAAGGTATAGCTTTGTCTTTAAAGGGGGGGGGAG
>Ga0224501_10003304_pt1 | contig 12682 bp, 9 predicted proteins | sample SF_Oct11_sed_USG_4_FD_169105 | JGI IMG/M metagenome (GOLD analysis project Ga0224501, IMG submission 169105) | Sediment microbial communities from San Francisco Bay, California, United States - SF_Oct11_sed_USGS_8_1 | ecosystem: Environmental > Aquatic > Marine > Sediment | place: USA... | reverse complement strand
CTTGGGGGTGTTTGGGTGGGTTGGGGTGTGGGTGTGGGTGGGGGTGTGTGTGTGTGTGTGCGTGTGTGTGTGCGTGTGCGTGTGCGTGTGCGTATGCACGTTGTGTGTTGTGTGTGTGTGCGCGCGCGTGCGTGTGTGTGCACGCCATAGACCGGTAGATATAGTTTCAACCTAAACTGTCTCTGTAGTATTGTCTGTAGTCAGGGATCTCCTTTCTATACACCGTTGTCGTACTGTCGCCTAGAACCAGTAGGTTATAGACGTGAGTCTTAGAATAGGTGCTGCCTTATTCAGTTATAAAACTCACCATGTTCTCCCCTACATATAACCGGCAGTCTCTCTATGAAGTTTTCTTTCGGTCACACTCAACACTTTTATCAGACTCCCTCTCATCTATTGGTTGGAGATTGATACCATGACAGCCACAGTTTGTTCTCTTGAGTTCATAGAATATTCTAGGCATCCAACAGAAATGACAGGTTCCTTTGAGAAGTTGTACATATATTTTTATTAATAAAATAACTAACCCTGATGATCAAATTATTGCTGTGAAATCATAGCAGATGATAATTACGAGAACTACATTCATTTTTCCAACGGAAGGTATTCTTCAATTGGAAAATTTCGAATATGTTTAGAATACTTTTTACCAAGATGTACAGCTAATAGGACACCAGTGTTAAGGTTCTCTGTCATTTCACTCCTAGCAGTAAAAAACAACTGCTGTGAATTTATATTTCTTGTACGCAAGCGGAGCTGCAAAACTCCTAGATAGGAGTCATCGATCCAGAATGGTTTTTCCTTAGCAAACAACCCCTGAAACTTTGTCATGAGGTCTGGTGTAAAAGCAATAAAAAAGCCAGCGCAAAAATCTGGATATTTTTTTCTTCTGGGTAGAGTGTCATTGGATACTGCGTACCGCAAACACTTTTTGGTCTTATCAGGGCAGCGAATTATCCATCGGTGTCTCAACACTCGACACACGATTGTATTTTCTGGAAGTTTAGACAGAAGTGTTCCGTAGTCTATAACTGAATTATTGCCTCGGATGATCGATTCGCTTGGTAACATGGTGTGAGTGAGTCGCCGCAGCATATGTTCAGGATGAACAAGTACATCATCGTCTAGACGTATGACAAGTTTAGCTCCATTACAGTAGTCTGAGATATAGTTTATAGCACTGATCATTTTAGCTGTCTGGTTCCGGTATGCCTCTGCCAAAATAGAAACGAAATACATATATGTAGTTATAATAGCATTGTATTCAGCCTAGTTGCTAGGCATCCGAGCACGAAATTCGAAAAGTTGAGCACTTGACAGTAAACAGCTAGTTTACGAAGAGCTTGGCTGCCAAGTTAATTAAAAAATGATTGTAATAGCATGGTCGCTAGGTGCCAGAATCCACCCCTAATTTTGAGCCTACTGAGATGGGGTGCCACTTCAATTCCTCACTGCCTTCACCTTTAGCTCTGAAGAGATCCGAGTACCCCCGGCCCCCTCTCCGTCCTGCTGGGCGAGCGGAGAGTTTTTGAAGAATCCCGCGCACAAGATTAGTGTATGATAAGTAATTCTGATTTATCTAATAGCAGGGAGCAGTTTTCTCTAGAGGGTAAGTGCTGAATACTGAGCTAGCCTACCTTTATAGTCATTTTGAATAATGTCATTGTAATGCTCTGACTCATACTCTAATAAGTACTGAGTTTTATCATCCTCAACATATCCAACAAAAAACAGAACAAGGGCCGTAACTCCTTTAGGCCAGCGATACGCGGCGCCGATTAGCTCTCTGATATAGACTCTGTGTTCGGGTGTCGTCGCTCTGCCTTGAATCCATATAACCACATCCGGTTTCACTGAAAATAGAGTACTACTAAAAGTGTTCGGTAACAACAAACCTAAATCATAAGCTTTGAGACAGTTCTTAAGCCCTATTGCCATGTGACATACATGTAGTTTCTCAAGCGACTGGCCTAAAAATGCTTTAAGTTATGTCTCGGACTCTTTCTAGTGAATTTTACCCGGTTCTGTTGAGAACTAACCGGGCGTATTACCGTACCTCTCTGGCAAATGGTTTTGTCGACTATTCGGTATGGATAACTCGGCAAGAAGACTTCACAGATCACACAGTTTAGTATCAGTAAAATGAGCCACAATCCTTCTCCGACTAGTCTCATCTCTTAGACCTTACTGTGGTCAAGCAATCCTAAAAGATGTAAGCTAATTACGAGAATACTGTGGAATTATTAATCATTCTTATCCCCAAGATAATTAAATGCTGGGTTTATATGAAGACCTTCGGCAACGAATCTTTGAACGAATTGTCAATTGGCAATCGACACGACTCAAAATTTCATGCTAGAAGACCTCTCAGAGGAGTCGAGGAGTCTTGAAATGACCACCGGGCATTAGAACAGTCAATTAGGGTGGCTCGCTGTGAGATTTTCTGCACTCCATCGTGAGAACCTTTAATAATAATATGGAGCAAAGTGGCTGGTCTTCGTATTGAATCTGTCACCTTGCGTGGCGTCTAAAACTACCCAGAGAATTTGAAATTCATAACCCAATAAAAATTGTATACACCATAGTTCGGTGCAATTTGAACACAATAACAAGATTACTGCTAAGCCACACGTTGCAATACATTTTGGACTCAAAGCTGCTTTAGAACCAGATAGTTATTTCAAATACCTAATGAGCAAGAGTGCCTCTGCAAATAGAACAAATATCACGGCTGAAAGACTGATTGTACCTAATGCCTTTGGTAACATCCTAAAGGGTCATGTACATACATGTACAGTGCATGCAACTTGGATAACTAGAACCGCAGGGGACCACCAAAAAGGTTTTATGTAATCAAAGTTTCAGTCAAATCAACAGAAAAATTCAGCTAGAAGGTTCACATAGAGGGTCGCCGTACTCAACCAATAAACATGCTCTCTATGCATAATATAGTTAGCCTGGGAAATCATAGTGACATAGGGCCTTCCCATTAAGCGCTCTAGACTAGAACATCTACGACAAATACTGCGTCGGCAATAATTGTGACTAAATAAGTGATAAGTGTATGCGTATGAATTGGCTATGTACCATAAAAAATTACTATCTACTTTTGACAAAGCAACTGCAAACCTTTCAATATAATCAGGCCCAAAACATCATGCGGTCATAAATGCACTGCATATATGCATACACGACGCGTTAATTAATTGAGTACAACGGCCCTCTATGAAAGCCTTCTGGGAGAATTTCGTTATTGGTTTGACTGAGATTTAGATTATAGATACATGTTTGTGAATGGTTCTAGAGGATGTTACTAAAGACATTGTATTTAATTATTTTGTTCAGTCGTGATCTTGTTCTGCTTGCGAAGTTACTCTTGCTCGGTATATAGATGGTAGGTGGCCCAGTCCCTGGCAATCGATGATAATTTCTGTGTAGGCTAAACAATGTGTATAGAGTCAAATGACAGTCGATGAGGCATCAAATACTCGACGAGACCTCTGGAATACTTATTTTGAGTTCAACAATTACATGCTGAGAATATTAGCGTATAGTTGACACATAGGTTCACTGTGCAATTTCTGAGTGATTTGGTGATGGAAGTTATGAAAAATGGGCAAAATATTACAAGACTCTGTTTCGAAAAGGGACTGACCAGCATGGAGCCAGACAGATTGCATTGATAGCGAATTCATCGGTGACTAACCATCTAACTGGCCACATAATATATTAGCATGAGCATTATGTTCCTGAGATAGTACATTATCTACTTGTGGTGTGGCATAGTAACTATCTCGTTTTTCCCCCAGCAGACACTGTAATCACTGTTTTTTCGATAACTAGATTATTGCCTCACCAATCTGACTTCTTACCCAAATAATTCCCAAAAACTTACCCAATCCTCGTGTCTTTGAACAGGACAAGCGGAACTATAATTAGGGTTTATTTTGTAGTTGCTTGTAAGAAAGGATTAATTCCTAGTGTTTATGTCTAACCTAGCGACTATTATAGTACAATAGAATTTTAGGCATTCAGCGTTGCCATTCAGTTGATTCATGTATTATTGAGAACCATGCAACCATGCCATGTATACACACAAAGTGCTATATCTCACGGGCTTTTCATAATAACCATAGAAATTGCTAGCAAAATTAATTTATTTTACAATCTGTAGAATCAACGAGTCAGTCACGATGGCTCAGGGGGAGAATGAATGAATCCTACTGTCTGTCCTCCTCGTGGCCCGGGTTCAATTGCCACCCATGGCAGAGTATTTCAGGGGGTTTTTCCCTGGCTGATCACACTCTGCCAATCAGTCCTGAGTCAGCGTGGCAGAAAATGGCCCAATCTCCCCTCAATGATCCCACACAACCTGTGGACTGCAAAGAGGAAGGCTGAAGTCCAACAATATTATTAGTAGCAGTAGTAGTAGCGGTAGCGGTAAGGGTAGCGGCAGCGGTAGCGGCGGCGGTGGTAGCGGTAGGCAGAAGGCGCCCGCTCATTACTGAGTATGGGGGTTATCTAGCAAATCAGATAACAGCTCGTAACAAGGGAAGTTTATAATGTAAGCTGGCTTGCCTGGGCCAACTCACACTCTACCAGGGCATCCGCTGATTCAGCGTGAAGCACTAGCTACCAAACTGAACGAATGGTCCTGGGAGGTCGGGGGTCAGTCAACCTAAGCCATTTCTTCACACATCATCCGCGAAATTTGGCTGCTCTCAACCAGAAGGGAGAGGTGGATATTTTACAACCATAGAGTGATTTTGACCCTAATCAACTGGTTGGGACCTCCATGTTTTTAACGTGGTGAGCCGAACTCATGCTAGCAATATGGAGCGAGAGCCTTGCTAAAGACCCATACCAGAAAAACAACTCGCCGGCAGTGAGGCTCGAACCTGCAATCCAAGCTTTTATCAACTGAGCTATCCTGGCCCCCCCAACAATGGACATACGATAGCAGAAAAAAAAGAACTAAGCAAAACTATTAGTGCAAGGGCTATCTTACAGGCTAGTCTAGTGTCTAGTACCAGCAATCGTTGATATGTTTTAATGTTGGTCGGTATTTTATTTTATTCATTTCAACTCGCTACACTTCCCTTGTGAGTATGAGTTTCTTGCAATAATTCTAGCTCCAAGAAAACCAGCCTCACTATGAAGTAGAGCATTGATACTGACCTGCTTGTGGAGCTCCATCCTAAGTCGTACTGGTACCTCACCGTAAAGCTAAAGATTTCATGAGAAAGAGACCTTCACTACAGACTCCGAGTAAAGTTCTACCACTTGCTGTTTGATTTCATCGTAGTCCCCAAGCAGGATTAAGGGTGACAATGAGAAAAATCAGACAACTGCCCATGCGCATATCATGGCGTCTGATCTCCATGGACAGCTATTTCACTAAACTCTGATAATGCTAGTGACATACCTCTTCCAATTAATTCTTGCTGTTTACATGGCGATGTGATTTGTGCCGAGATGATCGGGTGACACCTCAGAATTCAACCAGTTTGCCATCTGCACAAACAGATGAAACAATCTGGGGACTGTGAATCAAGGATCAGTGTTTGTCTGCTGCCTGAGCCTGGGGTTCCACTAGCAATACGGTGTAGAATTCCGCTTTACAGATGAACAAATCTGTTACAGCAACATTGGTTGTGTCAAGCTGTTGAGCAAGTTTGCGAAAAAAAATCCGCTTGAGTCTTAAGCTAGGGTTTTAGGCATCTACTCATTCAGACTGTTAGTATGCTCTGTACTAAGCTCACCTGAGGTTTCACACTAGAAAACTACTACTGAGTCATCATTCAATAAGATAAGAAAATCCTCAGCCCGGGGTAAGATGACCAAGGTCAGAGCCTTTCAGGGCTCTGGACAAGGTTAGCTGTAGAACGTTATGTCCCAAAACAGTCCCTATCCATGAAATGGTTGACCAGAGTTCTGCAGTGATGGGTGGAAATGGGAAATGCGAACTGACTTAAACCGCGATATCACTCCCTGTTTGGGTGTCAAAGCGGGACAGGTTTTGTCTGAATTACAAGTAATCCAAATAACTGTTGTCACACGTCACAAACGTTGCCCATTTAAACATACTCAAGGTCAAACGCTTGATGTGACCATAGCATTTTTTAGATAACAGTGATTGGTAGGAGTAATTTGCAGCAAGAGCTGGCACCAGCTAAAAACTACCTGAGGCCCCTTGGTGTGCAATACATAATTTGTTATTTGAGGTGGCGACTCGCTGCCAACTAGGAGGATGCTATGGAGATAACTAAAAACAAACACTCAAACTAGAGTTTATATTCTGTCTTCCACTTTAGCTCAATGTAAAGATTTAACTTTCAACCTTTCAATTTTTACATTTTACCACCCATGCGCTTTTGATCATTGCTCAAGACTGAAGTGGAGTTTACACGAGCATCAACCACTTGGGCGTCAGCTTCCAGTAATCCACCGGCAGAGTGCCGATCCTGCAAGCGCTATTTCTTCAGTGTCAGGTAAACAGCAACCAATGACAACGCAGATTCGAAATTGCTGCTCTACTAATTAAGTTTGTCATTGACCTTAACACCGGAAGCGGAAATCTATCCAAAGTAAATAACATCGCCACTCTGATTGATCACTGCGCCTTTATCGCTTGGAAAAATAGTGCATGCAGCGTCGGCTCATAGCGGCACTGTGCCGCTGGATTGGCGGAAGTTGAAGGCCATTTGAGCAGCACAGACAGCGGTGCCGCTAGTGTAAACACCACTGCGGCATCGCTTGCCGCTCAACGCTGCCGCGCCGCCTTCATATAAGCCCGCAACAGTATTACAATTCAATACACAGTGCATAAAATATATTTCATCACTTTCAACATTTTGTATTTTACCAACTTCTTTACTGTAGAATACCATGCCTCAAACTGGGTATTGAAAGTGAAAACAATCAACACTTTGTTTACGCTGAAAAGTCAACGGTTAACCTTGATTTTTAACCATTGCTGGGGGTATTCAACTTATTTGTCAAATTTCCCATGGTTTCAAAGGTACAAGCCTACAAAGTACATGGTTTGGAGCTCAGGGTACAGGGAACATGGTTTCGAAGGTACAGGGTATCTGGTTTCGAGAGTACGGGGTATATAGTTTCAAGGGTACGGGTACGTAGTTTCTCATTACCCCCAATTGATACGATCACCTGATACATACTTCAGAGCTCAATTGATACGATGGGCTGTTTTCTCTGCCGGATGTATCTTCCAGTCAGGGTATCTTTTTAAAGCATGTTTATTGGATATTTGAAGGGGTTATGTCATGGTCGAGGGTAGACGCATTTTCGGAGGCGTGTTCCCATTCTTAAAGGGAGGTAACTCCGCATTCTTTGCAGCGAAAGTGAGTGGTATGTTTCTATTAAGCGAATATCGGTCACTGGAAATAAGATCTAATTTACTAAAACTTGGTAACCTAATGCTTTTTACTCCATGTAACACCGAGTAGAACTCAAAATTGAACGTAATATTGGAGAAAACTGAAGTTATAAGAAGTGCTTTGTAGGTTTTCCCTGATTTGAGATATCTGGAGCCAAGTTCATGTTTGTGATGCATTCTGATTGGGCTATGGTTTGTTTGACCACGTGATTACTAAGTTCTATCTTAGTATTATAAATGTTATAGTAGGTAGTAGTAATGCTAGTGTCTCAGTCAACAGTTTATACTGACTTGTTTGTACTTACTTGTTTGTTCTAAGATGATAGTGCACTACACGAATAATTGTCAGAAAGAAAACAAGGAAGGGGTATCAAGTATCAGTAGTTGTGGGAGTCTTAATATCTTCACAAAGTACAGACATCTTCATTCATTACTTGAGGGCCAACTGACCAATCAGAATTCAGCACAAACAGGAACTCGACTCCAGATATCTCAAATCATTTTCCCTAGCCCTAAAAAGAGATCGTTGCATTCGGGCCTCTATTGTTGCACAATAATGGCACTTACGCTCGCTGACAGAGGTGAAAAACTGCACTCTGAAAGACTGAAACTCTACTTCTATGTTTTTGTTCCACATTTTCTCTATTCAGACTTGTGTAACTAGAGGTCTAGTGTGCACCTGCAAGGGATTTTTCCAAACATCAGCACATAAGCCGAGAGATCAATGCAGCTCTGTGTTAATTTCATATCTCGAGGCCAATTCTGTTGCGTCAACGGCCTGAAAAGTGCATCGCCGAGGGCTCTAATTGTCCGTATTTGATTGGGCTATATCTAAGCTTCCAATTGAGCTTGGTTTTGGGCCCATTTGTTCATGATGGGCTTCAGAATATGAAAACAAGTGAAGACACGTTTGGCCATGACATGAAATTGTGTACATTATAAATATCCAACAGCATCAATGTATACAACAGGTGCAGAATGAACTGGTGTCAACTTTTATCAAAGTAATCGACAAACTGGTTTCAAGCTGGGTGTTAAATGACAACTGGACTAATTTTATCAGGCCTACATCTAGCAGTGGACAGGCTAAAGATGATGATAAAGACTGTTTCCATGCTTTTGAAGCAGTATTTTAATTATTGTTCTCCCTTGACCACTGCGTTGTCGTTTTGATGTAGCAGGCCATAACTTTGATTGGTCTCATTTCCATCTCATGAAGCTGAACTGGAGCGACTTGGATCTGATCATCTATTAGTCGATTGAGAAGAGTCACGCATAGAATTGCTCCTACAGAGGGAAAAGAAGCATGTAGTCAACTGTATATGAACTGGCCCAAATGAGGTGAGGCGATACCTAAGTGAATAGAGTACTGGGCCATGGACCGGAGGTGGCTCGAATCAATTCCCAGTTCAGGCAAAAACTTGTAGTGTTTATCGACTGCGCCTGTGTGCGAGTGATCTCTTCGGATTTCTTTCAACTACATCCTTCAGAAATAGACTTCATTGAGTCAGATCAAAATCTCCAATTTTGGCGTAGTCTGGTCATAAAGCTATCATGCAACCATCAACTTCCAGGTACTACATTCGGAGGACCGCTATTCTGACCACAGCAAGCAGGTATAGCCCTCCATGTCAAACTAACTCCTGATTTTTTCCCTCTGGAAACCAAACAGTGAGTGTCTCTGCTGATTGCTCTATCCAAAGAGTTTAGGGATCTAAATTGGGGCTCTTACAGCTCTATACTTTAAATATCAGCCATTGCTGGCCCATTGGACGTTTTTGTATTGCATGTCTACATGTTATTTCGGTGAGTTAAAGTTTTTTCTGATTATAAAGGCTCACATTTGGAGAGATTGGGACCACCATGCTGCTGCAAGCCCTCTAAATGAGCTGAGGAATATGAAACATTACAGTTTCTTCTGCACTCAGCCCCTCTCTGATAATTGTCAAGGTCATGGGGCTAAATTCAAACATAAAATAGTAATGCCTCACCTCTTATATTAACACTTTTAGTAAGTGCAGCGAATCCTGTGCATTCCATCTCTATATTCCGTACTCCATTATCATGCAGCTTTTTTAGGAATCGGAGTTTATCATCCACAGTATAATTACATATAGCTCCATCAATACGTCCTTGAGCTATAAATTAACATAGACCTTATGAGTTCTATGTATGAAGTTAACTTCCCCTTTCTTACATTAATTTTGGTCATTACTTAAATTTGTTGTTTGCACTTTGTTTTCTATATTCTCACACACTGGGCATGGAATGACAGGTTGACACTCAAAAAACTATTTCATAAATCAATGTATGTCTAAATTCATGGCGTGGGCAACGTTACAATAGATTGATTATCGGGCCGTCATTCTGTGGGAGGACAACCCTCGTTTGTTATTAAAAAAGCATTTTGTAGTTTTTCATGTCTACTGCGATGTGCTCTGCATTGCACACTGCAGCAGATAAAAGAACCATGCAGTCCTGTACTATGACATATCGGTAGGACTCTAAAATATGCGTGTTTCTCACCTCGCCAGCTATTTCTGGCTCATTTGGTTAACTCATCCCAATCCCTTATCTATTATGAAGAGTCATACCTCATCTATTAATAAGGAATAGTTAGATACACTGAATTCAGACTGTTTTGTTTAGATGCAACATAGGACTCATTACCTACCCTCATAAAAATCATCCGCTGCCATTGTTTTGCCGGGTACCACCTTGAAATCATTGAGGTCTTTAGTGCAATCAAGAAGCTCTGCTACTAACTTATCGTCAAGCTGTGTTGGTCGCTCACTCCTCTCTCCCAATATAAACTACAGATTGTCATTTGGAAATGGCACACATGACAAATTCTATATACCTTCATGAAGCTGTCAACCATATCTGCTCAGTGTTGTGCAAGACCTGAATGCTGGAGGAGTTAGCTAGGCGACCTGGCTCTTTGGCATGTGACTGGTGGCTGGATGAGGGAAGCTTTTCTCATCCCATAATTGCATGTTGAAGAGCCGGGTCATCTGACTAACTCGAATTCTCTGGAGCACAAGAGATAACAAACCTTCTTGCCTAGGTTAAAGGCTAATCGATCATACAGCGGGTAGTTTTGAGACAGTGTGAGGATAACTCCATGTATAACTGACAACTTTCTCCCTAGTTTTATCAATGAGTGTTGGTCAATTAGAAACCGAAATTAGAAATGTATCAATTGTCCAAATCTGCTGGACAGATTTCTTTTGCCCATTTCTGTTTGAAGGTTAAAGCCTATACTCGTTTGCATGTCCATTCCAAAGGCCATGAGATCTCGAAAACAATCTTGGCAAGGCCAGCTTATAGACTAAAATGTGTGTTAACATCCTCACCGCAAAGATTAGATCTTACGTTCCTTAATTATTCAATCTTTGGTTATTAATAAAAACAAGTTAACATGATAGGAGGTGAGCGCTTTGCTTCGCTGCAATGAATCCGTCATGTGGATAACATACCTGTTCAAAGACTGGTTTGGCCTCAGGATTTACAGCCTCTGTTGTGACAACTACTGTTCCTGGCTCCAGTCCAAGTCCACCAGATGTTCCCAGGCGGAAGATTGAGACATCAGTGCATTTGGCATGAGTCAGTAGTTTAAACATCTCATGTAGCAGGATAGCCATTGATGGGATACCAATCCCATGCTAAAGCAAAGGTACCCTTATAGGCACATTCTCTATAGCATAAAATGTGTATGTAGCCCTTCAAATGCACAAAAGAGCATACTTTTAAGGCTAGATCTATTTTACAAGTCTGCCAATCACTGAAACATTTCCCCAAAGTTGTGTGCAAACATCTTTTTCGGTGATATAGGAATTTCTTATGGGTTGTATTGAGTCCACAAACGAAAATTTTGCTTCTGTTCATACTCCTCATATATGGTAATCCCTAAATGAGGTCATGAAGTTTGCTCCTTGGTTAACAGGGAGACTCATTTAGTGCTCAGAGGGCATGTCACCATCATTGATTCTTCTGAGATTTCACTGTATGCAAATCATGGGTTCTAACCATTACGGTGCCGGCTGTTTTCTTATGTATTAAAATAGGACCAAAAATAGAACAAGGGTCTACTGGCGATGTTCAAACAAAGGCAAGAGTTTGATATCAAGTGTCCTTCCCACTCAAACTTACGCTGGCTAGTAGGATGTTTTTCACTTTGTAGACCACAAACCGGTCACCAGTTCCAGTGTAATCCTTTAATTCGGTCCCCTGGTCGTCACAATCCAGCTCTGCTCTCAGATAGTCGGCATATTTCCTCATTCGACCCGGGGAACCTCCCACACATACAAACTAAAAAACCAATATCGGATTGCGACAGCCATTTCCTAAGGAAGTCAGATTTCGGGTGTCTGTCGGAAAGTGGCCGACGTGGCAGTGCCATAGAAGTATGTCCTGATTACCTTGACGTCTGAGAACATTGCTTGCAAGTCATCTTTTCTGGTATCAAGATTTAGGTGAAACAAATTATCCTCATCTGCCTTCTGGTTTATATTTTGCGTATATCTAAAACCAGTATACTCATAGTCATATCCACCAATTGTGAATGTAGAAGCCAACAACCGATACGTCCATAGGATAAGATCATAATTTTCTTTAACATGTACATAGAAAGCACCACTCAGTCATTCAGCTTGTTTCCTCTGAAGGCCTTGCCTCTATATATATATATATATAAGCCCACGCAGTGCACTATTCGCTAAGTCGCCGCTGTGGTATCCAAATATACACGCGTTTAATTTGCTTTCTGATACATCACTTTTCCTAAGGATACTGTACATGTGTACACATTTAGGTGCTTCTTGCTGGTGCATGCCTATAAGAATGAGCATGGGTATGCTTGTGCTGCAATCTTCAGGTGCGTTTTGGAGGACCAAAACACATACTCTGCAGCTGACTAGTGCTGGCTTACATATAAACATGCATATTGCAAAACAAATCAATTCGAAGACTTCCCTAATTCAGGAGGTCCTGACTGCTATTCTCGTCTGAGTAACAAACAGCAGTGATTGGCAGGGTGAATACAAGTCTTAATACACGATCAACTTTCTCTCCGGTATAAAAAGCACAGAAATGATGAAGGTCCTGACGCATGGGATCATATGAAACTTTTGCAGAATCATACGAGTATCCATAAAATGGCTGTGCAAACAACATGACACAGTTTCTTCTAAACATACCCTGAGTAGTCACTCATTGTCGTGTCTATCCAGCGGCGGCGGCGGATGTCTATGTTAAGTGCGTATCACTATCACACTTTGCAGA
>Ga0224501_10003303_pt1 | contig 12685 bp, 7 predicted proteins | sample SF_Oct11_sed_USG_4_FD_169105 | JGI IMG/M metagenome (GOLD analysis project Ga0224501, IMG submission 169105) | Sediment microbial communities from San Francisco Bay, California, United States - SF_Oct11_sed_USGS_8_1 | ecosystem: Environmental > Aquatic > Marine > Sediment | place: USA... | reverse complement strand
CCACGGAGGTTATCAGTCCCCCTCCCAGTTCCAGCCGGAACGCCAGATCCATCCCCAGGCCCATCCTTTTTTCCAGCACCCGTTCATGGGAAACCCACAGCCCGTGCCATGACAGGTACTCCTCCAGCAGATCCCTGGAGTCGGCCGTCCCCGGAAATGCGGTCAGGCTGGTCTCGCCCCAGCCATATCCAGCCTGGATGAGGCTGCGGGCATGCATCTTCACCGGAGGCAGAATTTCCTCGTCCTCCAGGGCAACGGCCCCGCCGGACCTCCCCAGCAGCAACTCCACCGCCCTGATCACCCCGGCGCCGGTAAGCGCCCGGTACCCCCCCATGATGAGCAATGTTTCGCTGCGTTCCAATGCCGCGGTGTCCACCCTCACCACCAGCAGCCGCAAGGTCCAGTCCTGCCCGGCGGCGCTTTCCAGTCGTCCCGCAACCACCCACTCCGCCCCAGCGGCCAGCCCGATGCGGGCCGCACAGCCGGCCTGGAAGCAGGGCCGCACCACGCCTTCTCCAATGGCGGCCTGGGCGGCGGTAACTTTTGTACGGGGAAGCATGTTCCAGAAACGGGAGCCCTCCAGCTCTTCCTGAAGGCGCTGGGTTAATATCCGGGCCTCATGCCGTTCCGGATCATCCTGCGTCAGCTCCAGCAGGGCCACCGGTGGTGGCAGGGCAGCCTGGGCGGAGGCGCCCGCCAATGCCAGCAGCATCGGCGCGATAAGCCAGAAAAGCACCCCCGGCAAACCCTTGCGGCCAGCCATCACCCGGTCTCCCTTTGAATCGGCGGAAACACTCCCGTCACCCGGGCCGGACCGGCCCCGGACAGTAAGCGCTCTTCCGGGTGCCGGACTAACTATCCGCCAGCCCCGGTATTAAAGTGGAATTATCACGAATTCACGCTGGATCAGGTCTTCATCACCGTCCAGGCGGTTCAACTGAAGTATTCTCTCGGATTTCGACCTGAACCGGCTGGCCAGCGTGTCCACGGTGTCGTCGCGGCTCACCCGGTGCAGGACCCAGTCTTTCAGGCGTCCCTTGTATTCCGCCACCTTGGCCGGAATCAGATCACGCAGGCCATCTGGAATCCGGATGGACTGGGGGGTTTCTCCGGGGGGAACCTGTCCCAGCACCAGGGTCGGATTGAGCTCCCAGAGTTTGTTTTGGGAAATATCCAGCCTGGTTGCCAGTTCGTGCAGGTAGGTGCCGGGAGAAACCTTTATCAGATCATAGGCCAGCCTGGGCTGGTATTGAATCTCGGTGAACCCGAAGGCGTCAGGATTTTTGGCGATCAGCACCACGGCCAGGAAGTTCGGCACATAGTTCTGAGTTTCCTCCGGCAGGTCCAGCGCCCAGAAGTGGGTTGGCTTGCCGGCTTTTTTATTTACCTTGATCGCCCATTCAACCGTCCGGGCGCCGGAGTTGTAGGCCGCCAGCGCGTGCTCCCAGTTGCCAAAGCGCTTGTACAGATGCCCCAGCAGACTCGCGGCCGCCCTGGCACTGGCCATGGGGTCCATGCGCTGGTCGCTCCAGGGAGTGCGCTCCAGGTTGTACCTGCGCCCGGTATCCTCGATGAACTGCCATATTCCGGCGGCCTGGGCCGGAGAAACGGCGGTGGCCACATAACCGCTTTCTATCAGGGGCAGGTAGGTTAATTCCACCGGCAGGCTCTTATCCCGGAATATCTTGCGGAATCCCTCCATGTATCTGGTGGAACGCCCCAGGCCGTCTATCAGGCGGCGCCTCTGCCCGTTCTGAAAAAGCTCAATGTATTTTTGTATGCGGTGGATGCCTTCAGGAGGGGTACGTTTGTGCAGGCTGCTGAGGGAAAAGTCGTCTCCGCTTTCCGATGATTCCAGCCGCTCCTGGGCTAACTCGCCCAGCACGCGGTGCTGTTGCACATTTGCCGAAATCCCAGTAGCGACCCAAACCAGAGCGGCCGCCCCCAGCCCCCAGGGGAGCAGTCTAATCAATATTCCAGGCCAGGGATTGAGTTCCCTGCCCTTGTCAACAGGCCGTGCCGCCATGCTTCTCCATTAATCCCCCGGTATTCCCCTGCCCCATGTGCCGGGCCGTTTTTCAGGTTTCTGCCCCCTGAAAAATAAACCCGACTCAGATACTACCTTCTACTTCCATCATGGGTGAACTGTCAATGCCGGCCTGCAATCCGCGGGGCCTGTCCTTCAGCAAACTCACAGAAAAATCAGAGCAAAAAATCAGTGTTCTCAAAGCGGAGCGGCCTCCGGGGAGTCCGCCGTCACCCCGGAAACAGAGTGCTGACCGTCCTGGGTTATGAGGGTCTATGAATTATCATTACAATGTGTTGAATTTTTTTTTTGATAGCACCTTGACATTAATAACGCCACACATGTAATATAAACACTAATTTTATTCATGTCAAGCAGGAGAGAAGCAAGCGGGCGGTTTTGAAAATTAATTAAAGCGATCCTGATCAAATGCGATCTTGTGGGCCGGAGTCCTTTTCAGGCCATCCGGACCATATCTGCCCTGCCCATTATACCAACTGACTTAACAGAGCTGTTCGGCAGCATGGTTTCATAACACTGTTCCCGTACCATGTGCGGTGACAGAGAACTGGAGGGGGGGATCCCCGTCCAACTACTTATTGAACGGCTTATTGATTTGACTGAAACACTGACACTCGTTAGTGTCAGAATACAAATCAACCAATCATACAAGCCCATCGAACACAAAAGGATGCGATGAACGAGCAAGGCAAACCAGAGGTTGGCAACTCCGGAGAACCTGCAGGTTTTCAGGCCCTTAACCATGATCTGAACATCGTGGTGGTAGACCCGGACAGAGAGCGCTGCCAGAAACTGGCAGAGCAGCTAAAAAGTCTGGATATGGTGAAAATGGTGGGGATGCGCACCACGCCCCATTTCCTCATCGACATCTTCAGCGAGTACACCATAGACTTGGTGATCTACGAGGAAAGCGTGGGCTGGGAAAACATCTTCGAATCAGTGCGTGAGGTGCGCATTCATCCAGGGGCGGGCCAGACCGGTTATATGCTTATCGCCGATTCCATCGGCCCGGAGGTGCTGCGTTCCGGCTCACAGGCGGGAATACTGGGCTTCCTGCAAAAACCCTTCAACGAGAACCTGCTCAAACGGGCCATACTGGACGCCATGGGCCAGCCCGATCCCAACATGATCTCCGTTCTGGAAGACATGAGGAATCTGCACTTCTTTGCCAGGTTCTCTGACCGGGACCTGCTGCGGCTGCTCAACATCTGCCCCACCAGGACATATAAAAAAGGGGACTTCCTGTTCCGGGAAGGTGATGAGGGCTCATCCATGTTCGTGTTGTTAAGCGGAGAAGTGGGAATCTATAAAACCCAGGATGGTGCCGACAAGCTGGTATCTGTACTCAGTCCGGGGGACTGCATCGGCGAGATGGCGGTGGTGGACGACAGCCCACGCTCAGCAGACGCCAGGATAAACAGTTATGCCACCATTTTTGAGATTGAAAAACGGACCATAACCGAGGACGACAGCAAGCTGGCCCTGCGTCTGTCCCGGCAGATCGGAACCGAGTTGGCCAATAAGATCCGCAAGATGTACCCCTGACCGACAGGGCCGGCGGTCATTGTCCGGATGCGGGAGCAGTTCCGTTCATGGGGCTTAAATGGGGCTTAACGGCTAAACGACATCGCCGCCCGGGGCTGGATTTCCTCCATGGTTTCCCGAGGCGCTATTACCAGGGCCTTGGGCAGGCGATAGCGGTCTTCTGGTCTGAGGTCGGAGACCCTGAAGCTGGACCCATCCAGGTAGGACTCCACCATCCCGCTGGCCCGGGTAAGGGGCAGTGCGCTGGCCAGATCCCAAAGGGACACCCTTCCGCATATCATGGCCTCGCAGCGTCCCATGGCCAATGAGATCATATGGTACAGGTTCGAGCCCAGAATACGCAGTTTCACATCCCGGAAGGGGCTGCTGTCCACTATCCTTTTATGAGCCGAGGCGTCTATGAGGATATTTCGGCTGTCTTCCACAGGTGAGGGCTGGGGAAACTCAGCCGGTTGGCCGTTTATATACAATTGGTCCTGGCAAAAGGCATAGGTCTCATCCAGAGCGGGAAACCGCAGATACCCCTCGCATGGTTCATCATCGTGCAGCAGCCCCACCCCGACGCCCCAGATGGGATAGCCCCTGCTGAAACTGGCCGTGCCGTCCACCGGATCAATCACCCACTTCCACTCGGCGTCGGTACGGATGAAATCCTTCTCCTCCTCTGAGATTATCCCGAAATCCGGAGTCTGCCCTGAAAAAGCCTCCATGAACATCCGTGAGGCGAGTTTATCCAGTTCGGTGACGGTGGAGCCATCTTCTTTCAGTTCTGCTCCCACGCTGCGAAACAGCTTCAGCGCCAGTTCATCATATTCGGAAAAAAGGCGTGTGATAAATTCTAGATGGGTTTCTGACAAGAGATCCCTTATGCGTTGCCAGGCAACTGACTGGTTTTATAAATTTTAATAAATGCCCGCCGGGCCCCGCAGATCCCGGAATAAGCAGATCGAAGGCTCGGAATTTGAGGACTCCACCCGGGGGGTGCCCCAACATTCCCCACTTTTGTTCTTTATTTCATAAAAAAAAAATCGGAACAGCAGCAATCCTTCCTTTCAACGCAGGGCCCACGGCGGGCCCTGCTTTATGGCAGCCGCCCTAGCGCCGTGGCGCATACCCCTTAGGATGCTCCGGGAACCTGTATTGCGGGCTGGCGGGAATCCGGAATTCCTGGTCGGGGTGGATCAGGTCCGGATGGGTGATCTGGGAACGGTTTTCCTCATAGATCGACGGCCAGTTGAAGGGATCGTTGTATTTGCTCCGGCTTATCCCCCAGAGGTTTTCGCCGCGCTCCACACGGTGCGTTTCCACCTGGGGAGAAGCAGGAGGAGGCTTTTGCTCCTCGGTGGCCGCCACCTGTGCCGCTCCCGGCTCGGAGCCGGTCTGGGGGGCGCCTTCTGCCTGAGGTGCGCCAGCCCCACCGGAGCCTGATGTATCAGGCGCGCCGGGCCGCACTTCCTCCTGGGATTCTGCGGGCGGAGGCTGAGTGGCCACCTGCTCGGGCGCTTCTTCCCCGCCGCTGAACATGAAAATCAATCCTACCAGCAGCAGCAGCAGGACCACTGCGGCGGCCATGATGGCCGGCATGGGGAACCTGCGCTCCTCGGGAAGTTCCGGCGGCGGCGGCTGTTGCTGCTCGCTCTCTTCCGTGGGCAGCACCACGGGCTCTTCCTTTTCCGCCACCTTGGTAGCCGTCGGCGCCGGCTTCGATTTGGTTATCGCCTGCTCTCCGGAAAGCTTTCCTTCCCGCTGAGCCAGTATCTCCGCCGCCCTGCCGGCCGCAGCTCCGCTGGCCGCAGTTCCACCGGCGATGGCGGCGCTCCTGGATGCCCCGGCGTCCCGGCCTCTCAATTCCCTGATCGAATCGGAACGGCTCTTGCTGACGGAGTCGGATACGGCCGGACCCCGTCCCCTTGATTTAAGGGCGTTGATTCTTTCCTGAACATGCTGGGTCACATCCTCATCCACCCTGCCGATGATTCCGGAGGTTCCCCGGCTGGTCTTTTCCCGTGATCCCAGAATGGTGGCCAGGGCACCCTCTTCGCCATGTGCCCCGCCGGCTCCCTCTCCAGCCAGATAGCTGATAACCCGGGCTTCCAGCATGATCCTGTTCTGGGCGAGATGCTTGAGATTCGTGATGCGAAAGGCATCGTACAGTGCCAGGTCCTGGGCAGGGGTCATTTCCGATAGCAGGTGGGCCGGGGCGGTCATCAGGTCGGAGACACGCCGTTTGCTCTCCTCCTTGCGTATTTTCAAGGCTACCCCTTTTTGCTGTTGCGCCTCCGCAACCGTCTTTTCCCCGACGTCCTTGCCATCTACGACGAATTCCTGAACCCGCAATGCTTCCAGAAAGTGGGGAAGATTGGCCAGGTCTTTGACCGTCTTGACGTCAAAATACTGTTCCAGAATTTCCGACTGGATATCCCCCACACCCTGAAAGCATGTCACCGGGGCATTCAACAACTGCTGCACCGAACTATCCTGATATTCCTCCCGGACTTCGTAATCCTTTGCCATTTCACGGTCCTCTCGCTCACGTATTCGGATATGCTCCGAAAATACTCCCTTTTAAACTCCACCTTGTTTTTAACATTCCGGCGCAGGAGACCGACGTATTTTGCCCCCCCCTGCCGGTGATCCTTTTGTGCTATTTATTTCATACGATACTTCATTTGAAAGATCAATGATTTCGAACATAATTTGATTTGCCGGACTGGCGAACAGGCCCGGCCGGGGAAACACTCAGGTCTCCTGCTCTATCAGGCTGCTAAGATAGCCGAACCCTGCCGACACACCCCCCTCCAGGGAATCCGCCTTTTTGGTCCGTACCAGATAGCCCACATCCTTGTTTATCATTTCATTCGCGCCATCGGTGAACAGGACACCGAAACGCCCTACCTCGCTCACCGCCATGACATTGATGTGCTTGCGCTGGCGGACAAGCAGGGCCGGATGCTCAGGCGGGCGCAGTCTTTCCATCAGGATATACGCCGACCGGTCATCCTCAGGCAGTTCAAGCAGCAGGTTGCGCAGCTCCCCATCAAAGAAATTATGCCCCCCTCCCTCGCGCTGAGGCTTCAGGACAAAGCCTGCGGGGTTTTCAAAGGCGGCCTTCCAGGCGGGTTTTTTACCGTTTCCAAAGGGCTGCTCCAGGTCCCACTGCCCGGGAAACACCCCTTCCACCCGGCTGACATCCCCTGCCGGGATGAATCTTTTCGCCTCTCCCGGCTGGGCCAGCACCTGCTGCACCTTTTTGGTGCCGGCCAGTTGCTCGGCCAGGGTGGGCACACAGATGGTAGATGAGGCCTCAATCATCTCCCGGGCCTTCATTGCCTCCGGGCTGGCCAGATCCTCCGGCCCGTACCCGGCCCGGAAATATGTGATGGCCGCGACATCATCGCCGGCCTGCAGGTGCCCCTGCTCAAGCCTGCCCTCCCGGGCCAGTTCATCCAGGGTGATTCTGCGCGTTACAACTCCGCGCTGACGCAGCTGCAACTCAATAAGCCGCTGGTCGAAGATATTGCTTTCGCCGGGCTGCACGATCATGAACACCCGGCCCCGGGGGTGGCCATAGCGGGCCAGGGCCAGGGACATGATATCGGCCACCTCGGGGAGAGCCTTGTTTTCCAGCATCCTGCCGGCCTTCGGCAGCGCCGCCATGAGGAAGCTGTGCAGGCGGAAGATCAAAAGCGAGAGCCCCGCATATCCGGCTGCGATGGTGTTCATCTCTATCTGTTTGAACCCGAAGGTGTCGCCGGCGCCGGCCTTTGCCTTTCCCCTACCTTTGCCGCCGGAAAGGAAATAATCGCTCCGGGTTGCCAGCAGCCGCATGGGCTGGCGCTCTTCCTCCGGGCGGAGCATCTTCAGCAGCCTGGCGAGAAACTCATCGGAGCGGGCCGCGGGCCCCAGGGTTTCCCGAAGGAAATCCAGATCCCTGGAAACACCCAGCATCAGGCTGTTCAGGATGGGGGTGAGCTGTTCCATCTCCCCGGATACCCCGGCCGGTATTGGAAAAGGATTCAGGGAGAACGGAGCATGGGCAAGCTCACCGGCCGGGGTGTATTTCAGAAACCCGGCTAGAAGGGAAAGATCGACCGCTTCATCCAGGCGCCCCAGCAGGTATTGGAAATATTCTGTATCAGATTGCATTTACCGACATGAAAAGATTGAACGCCTGGTCTTCCGACTGGTTGTAATGATCGTAGTGGTCCACCACCTCCTCCACGCCAACTTCAGGGTCAAGCATCAGGTCTACCAGAGTGTGGCTGGAGAGGATTTCTCCAGAGGCGTTTTCCACCACGGCTACCAGGGGACGCTCAGGAAACTCGGCCGGTCCCAGGGCCATCACAAACCCCAGGTCTCCGGTGTTCAGGCGAACCAATGACCCCACCGGGTATTTTCCCATGACCTTGATGAACATCTCCAGCGTTTTTTTGTCAAACTCCGTACCTGCCAGCCCCATCAGATACTCTACCGCCTTGCCAGGGACCCAGTTCCTTTTGTACGATCGCCGGCCGATAAGGGCCTGGTACACATCCGCAATGGCCGCCAGGCGTGTCATGGGCAGCACATTATCGTATTTCACCTGGGGATAGCTGTTCAGCAAACCCTGATCGATTTTGACATGATGGTAGTGGGCCACGTTGATTATCTGGGCCGGCATACCCAGATCCTGCAGGATTTTTGCTCCATAGGTGACATGATTGCGCAGCAGGTACATCTCCTTGGAATCCGGGTCAAAGCGCTCCCTGCTTTCCAGCACTTCCCTGGGGACCTCGCTCTTGCCGATGTCGTGCATGAAGCCCGCGACCAGCGCAAACCTCTTGTTGGCAGCTGCCGCCCCGCGGCCTGAAAGGGAAAGAATTTCCGAATAAACATCCTGGAGAATCACCGCCATGTCTGTGCAGTGGGCATAGGTCTGGTCGCTGCTTTTGAGCCCGGCCAGCGCCTTCAGGGCACGGGTCGATCCCGTATTGATGATTTCAGCCACCACCTCTTCCACTCCCCTGGCCGAGATTTTTCCCTGGCGCCCCATTTCCAGCAGTTCCTCCACCGCGGATGAGGCCCTGGCCCTCTGCTCCGGCGCTTTCTGCATGACCGAGAGCAGTTTTCGCGCTTCATCCAGTCTCATCTGGTGCAGCCTGCGGGCCTCAGCCGATCCGATCTTCAGCCGTTCTCCCGAGGGCATTCCCTCCATGTGCTCCTTCGGAATCCGCACCATGAACTCCAGCAGGCCGTGGCGCCCCAGGAACTCCCCCGATTTTGCACTCACTTTGGCGATTGCCGACTGTGAAGGAATTTCAGCAATTCCCTGGAGCTGATCGAATGGTTTCAACTGACCGACCGGCAGGATTTTTTCCCCCGCTTCCTCCAGCACCCGCGCCTTGGCTCCGGCAAAGTACTGACGGACAAAATCCAGCGTCTCCGGTGTGAGCATCGTGTAGTCCATGGATAACTCGGTCACTTCACCGATAAGCATTCCTTCCATCAGTTCCGTATAGCGAACCTTCCTGATCATAGCGGCCATGTAGATCCTTCTGCTTGCCCGTTACCGGGAACCGTTCTGGTTAAAGAGCGGTGGCCTCACTTTGAACAATCAGGAACTCTCCCATTCAGGCCACGCGTTATCTTATTAACGGCTCCAGGTCGTCCAGGGTGCTGATTTCCAGATGGGGCTCGTATCCCAGTGTTTCCCGGGGCCTGTCAAAGCGGTTTATCCAGAATGTATGCAGACCGAAGGCCCTCCCGCCGGCTGCGTCCCACCCGTTGGCGGAAACAAAACCGATCTGCCGGCGGGGCAGACCCAGCGATTCCTCTGCCATCTGGTATACACGGGGCGAGGGCTTGTACACCGACAGGGCATGTACGCTGAGTATCTCCTTGAAAAAGCCGGAAAACCCATTATGCCGGGTGACCTTCAGCAGCATTTCCGGTGTGCCATTGGAAAGAATCACCAGGGGAATACTCCGGCTCAGGGATTCCAACGCGGCCCCTACCTCCTGGAACGGCTCCAGGCGAAGATAGCTTTCCATCATATCCACCAAAGCCTCCTCGCCGGGCTCCACTCCCTGGGCCCTGCACGCAAAGCGCAGGGAACGGCTTGTCAGTTCCCAAAAATCCACATAGCGCTCCATCAGCGAACACAACCACGTGTATTCAAGCTGTTTTTGACGCCAGGCATCGGAAATGGCGGCTCCCTTGCCGGGAAAGTGCCCTTCGCAGCAGCTCGAAACAGAGCTGACATCGAATAAGGTCCCATAGGCATCAAATGCCAGGGCCTTTATCTGTGACGAGGTGGATCCGTGGGGTTTTGTCATGGCTTTCTCCTGTGTTTTCCGGGGAGGGATCATCCGATTTCACGGCCTGCGAAAAGGAGCATGCCGGCAGTTTTGCGGATGGTGTGGCCCACTTTGGGTGGCACCTTTAAGGCAAATTGTTTTCAAAACAAATTGTTTTCAAAACAAATGACTTTTTAGTGCCTGGTTTTCGCAATAATTTTCAGGGATTTAAACCCACCAGTCAAACCCCTGCCAAATCTCCGGTGGTCTGCCCGGTTAGAGGCTGGTTTTCGCCTTATTTGCCCCCCATGAATTTGGCCATAATTCCCCCTCATAAATAATCATAAGTTGCCGGGTTCATTTTATCCGTTCAAAGCAGGTTGTATCTCAACACCAGGGGGAGTTTTTCTGGCATTGTTAATTTTAGTATTGTTTATTATCTGGCAGTAGCATTCATAGTGAAAATCAGAAAATATTCGTTGTTTTTCTTGCCATTTGTAATGAATCCTAGTAATGAAGACAGTACGATGGAAGCCAAATAAACCAATGGTAGCAGTGAGAAGTTATTGGCATCTTCAAAAACTCCAGGGAGAACTATCTGATATGAAAGCTTTGAAAAAAGCGATATATACCGCTTTTTTGATCTTAAGCGCATTCATGTTAAGCACCTGCGGTGATTCCAAGGAAAAAACCGGTACTCCTTCGGTCAAGGATATTGAACTATCCACCGATGAGGATACCGCATTGACCATCACCCTGGATACGTTTTCCCCGGGGGGCAAGATTCTCTCTTTTACCACGGAGGGCGGGCCGTCCCACGGAGTCATTGGCGAATTCGATTACAAGGACGGCGAATACAAAGCAGTATATACCCCCAATCCGAACTTCAACGGTAGTGATACCTTCCTTGTACAGGGCAGCAACGGCACCAAACAAAGCCGCCAGGCCACCGTCACCATCACAGTAAACCCGGTGAACGATGAGCCCTCGCTGAGCGGCGCACCCATTACCACAATCGACCAGGGTTCGCAGTACAGCTTCACGGTAGTCGGTGAGGATGTGGACATTGACACGGTGTTGACCTACAGCGGAAGCAATCTACCCGGCTGGCTCACCATCAACAGCATAACGGGAGAGGTTTCTGGCACACCCTCCAACGATGATATTGGAACTTTCACGGGTCTTATCGTGTGCGTGAGCGACAAGGAGGCCCCTGATGTGTGTCTGGAGCCGTTCGATGTTTCGGTTAGCAACATCAACGACAATCCAATCATCATCGGCAACCCCTGGGTTATCGCCATTGAGGAACAGCCTTACAGCGATTACAGCTTCGTAAGCTGGGACATTGACGAGGGTGATAGTTTCAACTGGTCCCTGGCCGGCCCCACCTGGCTCTCCATTGATTCCGCCACCGGGGAACTCGGCGGCACCCCCCAAAACTCAGACGTGGGAACCAACGATTTTACCGTGATGGCCATAGATTCCAACGGCGGAATCGGCTATTTCGATTTCAGCATAATAGTACTTAACACCAATGATCCACCCACCATCGGCGGAACCCCGGACACGACCGTGGATGAGGATACGCCTTACAGCTTCAAACCCTACGGCGTGGATGAGGACATTTTTGACCTGCTATACTTTTCCATCGCCAACAAAGCCTCATGGATGGCTTTCAACCGGAACACCGGAGAGATCTCAGGGACCCCGGAAAACGACGATGTGGGCACCACGGCCGGCATTACGATTTGTGTGAATGACGGGGTGTCTCCGCCGGCATGCCTTTCCCCTTTCAGCGTTACCGTGAACAACGTGAACGATGCCCCCGAGGTTTGGGGCACTCCGCTGGCAGAAACTGCAACCGATGCCCCCTTTGTATTTGAGCCGGGCTCCCTGGATGTGGATCCCACTAACGATGTCTTGACCTTTTCGATAGTCAACACGCCGGGCTGGGCCAGCTTTGACACCACCACAGGGGCCCTGAGCGGCATTCCCACCGAGGCCGATATTCCCGTGACCGGCAGCCAAGTATACGCCAATGTGGATATCTGCGTCAGCGATGGCATCGCAGCCACACCAACCTGCCTGGGGGCCTTCAGCATCACCGTCACTGACGGAACACCCCCTGCCCCAGCCACCGGGCTGACCATCTGGAACGAGGACAATCAGGTTGAAGTATCCTGGCTCAATCCGGGCAGTGCGGACCTGGCCGGCGTGGTGCTGTTGCGGCGGAGTGACGGAGTATACCCCACCGGCCTGGACGACCCACACGCCACAGAGGTAACCGACACCCTGCTTCAAGGAGTTGTGGAGAATGACATGGCGGCGGGCAGCTATCATTATGCGGCTTTCGCCAGGGATGAACTTCCCAATTACGCCCAGCCCGTCACCATCATCGGTCGGCCCTTTGATCCGTTCACCAGGGAGCGGATCAAACTGAATCCTTCCGACATGAATGAACAGGATTATTATGGCTTCAGCGTGTCCATCAGCGGCGATACGGCGCTGGTGGGAGCCAGGAACGAAGACGGGGGAACGGGGACCGTCACCTGCTATCTGATTATCAACGCCGGCAGCGCCTGCGATGCCGGGGCTGTTTATGTAATCCAGAGAAACAGCGCCACCAGAACCTGGAGTGAGGTGGATATTCTCCGGGCATCGAATTACCAGCAGGATGATCTATTCGGGGCTTCGGTATCCATCAACGGCGATGATGCCGTCATTGGAGCCTATGGGGAAGACGGGGCGGGAGATACGCTATTCAACAGCGGAGCCGCCTATGTGTTTTTGCGCGATCAGAACGGGATCTGGAGCGAGA
>Ga0224501_10003302_pt1 | contig 12687 bp, 11 predicted proteins | sample SF_Oct11_sed_USG_4_FD_169105 | JGI IMG/M metagenome (GOLD analysis project Ga0224501, IMG submission 169105) | Sediment microbial communities from San Francisco Bay, California, United States - SF_Oct11_sed_USGS_8_1 | ecosystem: Environmental > Aquatic > Marine > Sediment | place: USA... | reverse complement strand
GTTGTTATTTCTGTGAGGTTATCATGTTGTTTCGTCTTATTGTAGTACTGAGAAAGAAACTGTATTATTGCGACATAAAAGAGGAGATTCTGACATAAGGATAGCTGAATATATGAGATGGGTTATTGCGAGTCGTAAGCTTCCTCCTAACTGTCTTAATGTAGCCTGCGGAATGATTGACATCATTGGAGATCAAGATTTGTGAGTATTCAAATACTACTATCTAAGACAACTGTACTAAACTCAATTTCCGGATAAAACTTTACCACGCACTACACTCGTGAGCTTACAACGGCTCATACACATGAGCCCGGATTATCAACTTTCATTAAGAGATTTCCCACAATCAGCCATGTGAGCAGGAGATGGAATGATTAAGCACGGGTACTCGTTGCGATGATACGATACCGCATTATCTGAGATAATGGTCAACATTGAGGGTAATCCTCGGATTAAGATTTCGAATTTATGCGTAATTTATTTCTGATTTCTTTTTACAGCAAGAGAAGAAGGCGAGACGTTAGCTGAAAGTCTCTAAACTGGTTAAACTAGGAGCAGAAAACTCTACAGAAAGGTAAATGGAGAAAAAAGACCTATGGTTCCATATAAGCTGCAATTACTAAGTAGCTGCTGAAACATTTGATGATCCTGTGCCAGCACTGTAACATGGTATAAATGCTATAAGATATCGTAATCTTTGCGGTAATTTACAAGAATCATTTCCTTTTTAGAAAATGAATCTCTATGGTGGCAGAGAATTCTTTGACTCAGCACCGACGAAACCGTCCATAGCTCAGGAACAGACAACTCTAATTAAGCAATCCTGTGCAAACGTCACGTTGCAACTTATTTATTGTCATTATTTGATGCACCACAAAGCTGGTGATTTTCCTTGCTCAAGATAGTAGTTTTATTAATAAAATATTGAATCATACACACGTGTTGTTGAGCAATAAGCGGTATTGGGACTTGTACGAGCTTGGCAAAGACAGTTATACTGTTAAAAGAAAAGTGTGCAGAAAAACACAACAAAATACGAAAATCAGTTACTAAGCATTGGACAGCTCCATGGACGGATGGGATAACAGAGTTTATACTTAAACAACAATGACCACTGTGACTTCTTAAATTCAGACACGAACAATTGGATGACATCAAACAAGGGACAAAAATTGTCTCTTGGTTAGCTCACTGACCCGACCCATTGTCCTAACTTAAGGCTGGTTCCAGTTGTAATACCTCTATGGATTGAGCATCGCTTCATTGCATCAAAGACTTTCAATTGACATTATTAAAGGAGGCAAATCCTAAACAGAGACAACTCTTGGGCTCATTGGGAAGGTTTTCCTCATTCCCATGCACTTTTCACGATCGATGAATAGCGAGTTATTCTTGACCGACAGATCATGTTCCAGAGAGGCCTTACTTCTCAGTAGCTGCTGCAGGGCATTCTCAGCTTCTCTCAGTCGGTGGTTAAGGGCCTCCCATGTTTCATTGATCTCATGCACTTCCGACACCAATCTACAACAGAAGCCATGAGAGTGTAAAATAACGTGATGAAGTATATATCAGCTTTGTGAGCAGATGGTGAATAAACAGGTTCCGCTTCGCGGCAGATTTGCCATCCGTGTGTCCTGTTACGAGTTAGCGCTATAGGCTCTGCTGTGGGTCTAGAGAAACCTCATTCTCTAGGATATAGGTTAATTCTCATAGGTATATCCATGGATTAGCTAGTGGCCGGACATCTAAATACCCTCCAATATATACCCGCACAGGAGAAGATGGATTAGCTCAGGGTCTTAATGTAGCAAACAGTTCAGTATATTGGATGAATGCTGATGTCATAGTATCTAATCTTATTTAAGATTCACAATTCATCCATGTCTACATGCCATAAATCGGGGGTGTGTTGGCACACTTGCACACCTGTGCATTATTTACCAGCCTAGGATATTCATAAGAATGACGTACCAAAAACATGATTAGTTTTAGTGTTATTTCTTCTATAGGATGGCTATTCTGCAGTCAGGCACAACTTGTGCATTTGAGCTGGCAAAGACCGCACGCATGGATGTGCACAATTTAGATAGATATCACCATTAAGTTTATATCTACATGCCATAAGGTATTGACAGAAACCAAGAGTTATGCGCTCAATCTTTAGCCGTTGTTTGGTTGAGATGCCTTATGTCATGTTTTGCTGACCCAACTTGACCCAGTATAAGCTTATGTTTCATGTAGGCATAATCTGACCTAAGTGAGCCTTAGGTGAGCGACTGGTCATGTGACCACATTTCAGGATTATTCTCCGATGGATGGCCTGTCCCGGGCATCAGTGCCATATCTGATTATCTGTGTCCCAAGATTTATTCTAATTTTATATCAACTTTCTTTATAATCCTCTCGGTCCATCGTGAGAACGTGTGATATCATCCCATATAAGCTAATTAAATCAGGCGTCGCTGAATGACCATAATGAAACTCTTTTTGCTAACTTTGTGACTTGGGCACTATAACGTCCAATTTAGTGGCCATCCTGAGCCCTGAGGTCTATTCTTGAGTAGCAGGCGCTGTAAATTGTGTGAGGAGCTCACACACACACGCAAGCACGCACGCACGCACGCACGCACACACACACACAAAAGGAGCGTGACATGACGCTGACTCGAAACCAGGATCTCACTTTCTCAACCCAAGCACTCTAGCCATTGAGTACTCTGATATCCTCTTGCCACTGACCTGTGCTGTACTGGGTCTCTGCATGCCTCCACATTGGGTCTATGGGTTCTTGTTTCCAGTCTGGTCTGAGCCACCATCATTGGCGCTTCCTTATCATTGATGGACTTTTTGAGCAATTCAATGTTCTTCTCCATATCGAAGATCTCTTGCAGAACCTGTAGAATGGAAAGACACAAAGATGTGAGATCTTGGCCGAATTCAGATTTATAGTTGTGACAAAAATTATTTGTGTCAGGTGTATGTATTAAAAACAGATTAACAATTTCTTAGTATATCGGTTAAATTGTTCAGAACAAAAACTAGCACAATCGTTTAGGACTAATGCCCCCCTCCGTTTCAGATACTCGATACAGTGGTTTTTCTATTTTTGTAGTTCAAATACCATCTCCGATTTTCCATATTGTGACCCCTATAATTGATACTGTCATTGTGAAGCTGCTTTTAATTCACGTTCCGCCTTCTCTTCTCTCATATGACATCTTCACCCTTATAGCGAAGCCGACGGGTTATGGTGACGCCGGCGGGTTATGGTGACGCCGGCGGGTTATGGCGAAGCCGACGGGTTATGGTGACGCCGGCGGGTTATGGCGACGCCGGCGAGTTTTGGTGACGCCGGCGGGTTATGGTGACGCCGGCGGGTTATGGTGATGCCGGCAGGTTATGGCGAAGCCGACGGGTTATGGTGACGCCGGCGAGTTTTGGTGACGCCGGCGGGTTATGGTGACGCCGGCGGGTTATGGCGAAGCTGACGGGTTATGGTGACGCCGACGGGTTATGGTGACGCCGACGGGTTGGGTACTTCTTTTGCCACCAGTTATGGCCGCCACACCAAGACACATGTAAATCAAAAAATTTCCATCATTGTGACTCAGAATAACTCGGTTCTCTTCATACCTTGGACAGATGAGTCTGGATCCTATTTCTCGCATCGGTTGTCTCTCCAATCCTTCTGGTGAACTCAGTGTTTACCTAGAATCGATAGCATGTGATCAAAGTCAGATTAGAATGCTGATTAAAAAGTTGGCATGAGAAGATTTACATCTGTTCATGTCCCTCAACAATGGCCATGACTAGAAATTCATGGAGGTCTTTGGGGCCTCTAACAGAACTCTCTGAAGAGGCCTGGGAGTAAATCAGACTCGACGTCAAATCGGTCAGCTGGGATTGAGACAAGATTTTGTAATAGGAAATGATACTTAGTGAAAGACCCGATATTTTTTCTATTTCTAGCTGCTAATAACCAGCATTACCAGATCCGACTTGAAAATTGGTCAAATCAGTGACATGTCACTGGTCAAATAACCTGGACTGTGGCCTGTCAATGGTCAGAATGGGTGGGTGCTTACGTGTGGTAAATAAATGCATGATAAGCGGTTAGTGCCCATAGACATAATGTATTATAATGTATATACAGGACTATCAGGATGAGATGATGGGTGTGGCCACAGACTGCCTACCTTATTCCACTGATTCCACATCTCATTGGCACATCTATTAATGGTATCCGCAATCTCAACTCTAACAGCCTTCGAGTTGGCTCTCTCCGCCTGCGATCTCTTAATGTTGTTGTTACTGAACTCAGCCCATGTCTCTGGAACGGATTTCCTACAAAGGAAGCCTAAAAGTGTTCGCAAAACAAAGCCATGTGTTATCGCCCGCATGATTTGATTTATTAAATTTAAATGATGATATCCAAATGGATTACCACTGACTAAGATCAATGGCCGACTAACTGCTGTATGAGTAAATTTACCACGAACCGACCAATAGTTAAACCGAAAGCTCCACCGTCCGCAGACGCGGGGGGAACATCCAGGATTATGAGGGGTAACTGTTTTTGCTGCGGGTAGAGATTAAAGTATATAATCAATCAATCATCAACAGTAAACATGATAACAAAATCATCTCTACGTCCTCCTCACCAAACCAAGCAGGATGCTGGGGTCGTACAGCGCCGTCAGGCGATAAAGATGAAGAAAATCTCTAAACCAGACCAATTTTAGCCTGATGGACTCTATAATCTGTGATTTCCGTTGACTGGTATTTACCTAATCTGTAAGTCATGGGAAAGCCCGAGAGAAAATCTCGTGTTTCACAGACTCAAAACCGCATGTATAGGTGCAAAACCGCATGTATAGGTGCAAAATCGCATGTAGAAACATTATCATAATTAATCCACATTTTCGAAACAGCACCTGCCGAATTCTCATTAACCATATTTATACAGTTTCATACCAGGCACATTCCTCTATAACAGCAACTGTCTCAGGGAAGTATGTTTTGCCATGTGATTCATTGGTTAAGTTTTTGGCGTAGAGATCTTGAATAAGTTGTGTATTCGACCCAGAAACTTCCCTTTCTAAATGGTCATAAATGTCACCGGAGCCCCTGAAGGATGAAAAGACGTCAGGCGATGACAGCAAAAGAGGTATCATGATGTCTAAAAGAGAGAGATTGGAAAACGATATGGTGTGATATGGGTATTAAGATGATTTACGGGTTAATTATAATTAGGTAGTTAGGACTACGGCAAAATGGTGATCATAATCGGTTGTGACCACAATTTTTGACCTAGTTTCTCGGAAATGTTCTCATACAAAGATGATAGATGAATGTATGGAAAGGTGGAGATATGACGAGATGTATGCATATGTATGCGTAGGAGTATAGCAGTTATTTACTGGGAGGTGGGGTCACTGCATGCGGGAGATAGCGCTTGCTGTTTTTTCATAATTGGTCCAGCAGTAAGCCAATCAGAGCCATGCATAGAAGCTGTTTCCTGTGTTCTGTTTCTTTCAACTTCTGTTTTCATTGAAGCCTTTATTGGTGTCTCGTGGATTGGCGAATATGCCAAACAAGGGCACTGGTGAAAGTTCGAAACCATTGGTTGGAGAGCAATGCGATGTCTGTGAGCCCCCGGGTATTTGATTGAAAACACAGAATGTAGCCCATTGTGAGTTTTGAGCCATTGGTTTGGTTTGAGTTATGTCAGTAACTCTTTGAGCACTTGATTTAATCCTCTTGGTTTGGTGAGCTGGTTTTACACGCGCGATCATTTCTTACGTGTTATCCACTCGTTCGATGCCATTATGGTAAGCGATTCCTCGAGAGGTGTTCTTCAGTCCATGGCAGGTCTGGTCGAGGTTCTGAGCAGAGTGCTTATCACCAGAATCTTTCTCAAGCTCGTGCTGAGCGGCGCGGTTGAGACTGGAAGATAATTGTAAATGTGTTCATCCATTGGTAGTTGGGACGATGGAAAAGCTGTATGTTTGCTCAGTCCAAGGGTGTTGGTTACTTTGATGAATTGGACATGATATCCATAAAGATGCATTAGATATCTGTGAACCAGACAGCATCTTAGGCGTTTTCACTGCATAAAAATTGACAGAACTACTTAAAATTGAGTGTTACTTACGCAAGCTGAGCGTTAGATTTATCTACGACCTTCTGCATATCAGATTGGCATCTCTTGATCACATCAACCTCCTACAAAAGGTAAACACTTCAATTATAAAAAGCAAAGGGAGAGCAACTCATTCACTATAGTCAGATGACACTGCACGATGGCATGTGTTGAATGCTAATTTGTATCGAAAGAATGGTGCTGTATTAGAATATAGAAAAGAACATTGCTGTGACAGATGTGTAACATAAAAACACTACCCATGAGCAAGTGAAACTCGCTGTTTCCTGTTGTAATACGATCTAGAAAACTGGTGTTACCTGGATGAGAGCAGCCTCCACAGGGTCATGTACAAGGTCAATTCCCTGTCTCTTCTCTCTGTTGTACAGACACTCTTGAGCAATGTGCAGGGGGTTGGCGGTTTCAGCCAAAGTCTTCTCTAGAATTCTCTTGGCCTCAGACAGATCATTTATCTCTTGGATCATAAGATCAGTTTCATGGTTCACTTCATTCTAGAAAGAAAATCTTATAGCATTGAAAAATAAATCAGAAAATAGATGCGGGTATATAGCTACAAAAATGTAGAAAGTTCTATTTCTATGGGTGGGTACAAAACCAACATAAGAGATTTACTAGTCTATTGTATACGTACGTACATATATAAACATGTACATCCCAATAATGTCCTTGTTTCTAGATAAACAGTGGGATTTTATTAGTCTGTCATTGACTCTTGGAGCAAACAGATCAAGATTAAAGCTATCTCAGTTGACAGGCTGTATCATTGCTTTCAGGGACAGTGTTTCAGGCACCTACAGATATTTCTGAATACTGGACTCTGGTTCTGTCTTCTTTTCATAGACCTTAATGCAAAAACTACCAATTGTACTATTTGTAATATAGCAAAATTGCCAATCAAATCTATGTCCAACCTGCCATTATTACAATGGAAGTGTAGTTATATGCTCAGGCCTGTTCATGGTCAACCACTAGCAGAGGAATGACAACTCCAATTCTCTTAATCTTACACTCATTGCCCTTTGCGCTTTACAATTTCATGGAACATTAAGGCCTCTTTAGGAGAATAGAAATAATGGCTCTTTTATGACATTGATGGATTATTCCTATGGGTTTTAGGATTATCTAACATTTTCATTTGCTATCAATGCTATAGGATTAATGCTACTAGATCAAACTAAGACTGAAGGGGCCCAACGGCTGTTGGCACGAGTTTACAGATGATGTGATGGTATTATTCCTTTGCTGCCAGATGTCAGGGGTATGCAGGTACCATGCAGGTATGCTAACCGGTGTCAGGGATATGCAGGTCATCCACAGGTGCCCTAACCAGTGTCAGGGATATGTAAAAATTGGCCTATTGAGTCTTTCACCCAGTGTTTTCCAGAGCGTATCTTTTGGATATGATACTAACTCATTATTCATACTAACCTTCCAGAACTGAATATCTCCAATCCTTTCTCCAAGTCTCTTGCCAACATCAGCCTGAGTGCGCTTTGTTTTATCATCGGTTTCACGGCACATCCTCACAGTATCCATTCTGAGTCTCTCCCCAGCGGTACGAACTCGGTCAGACATCAAGTAGTTACTCTGATTTGACTTGCTCCAGTCATTAGGGGTGTAGCGAGTGTATAGGGCATTACGAGCGGCCGCAAAAACTGGTGGAACCTTGACATTATCTAGTTGGCCTAAGGAGTTGCTATATGACAAAGGATCGGGAAGGCTCTGAGCATTTCCAACCTGCAAAAAAGGACATAATTTTGAATTGCATTATATTAAATAACCTGATAATGACTATCCCCTATGGACGCACTCCTAATTTGGAATCGTCCTATCATTAGGATCCATGTTCCGGGCGTCTCTGCAATCTATGTTGGGTCAAGGTTTCAACTCTTGGTCAGTCTGTGAAAAGTAGCACCTAAAAACTCAACTATACTCATCCCACTCTGTACACTCTTCGACACAGCATGGATCTGTGATATGACAACTCCTACTAATAAATGGCTAGTACAGTGTATAGCTCATAAAGAAGTCGGCATTAAAGACATGTTAGGAGGTGCGCATGATTTCTTATAAAATGATTGTGGCTTGCTTTCTTGTGCATTACAAGTGGATTCTAAAGTCAAAAGAAAAGCCTCTGCATGATTGGGTTTTTAGTTAACCCAGAACAAGTGAATGAGGGGAATTAGACCACGGCCTAAAAGCTTTTCACAATTGAATCGACTATACGTTTGGTGCAAGGTCGTAGCCATTATATTTAGTTGTGGAAATTATTCAAGTGGCAGCAATAGGCAGCGCGTCAATGCATTGATTTTTTTTATAAAAGTTCAATAAAGACCGAATTAAAATGGCGACCATATCCCCACCCAATAATCAAGCAAACCTAGCACCCAAATACAGGATATGAAATGACCGCAGACTAATAATTTATTTGTATATGAAGATGACTTACTGTCGGGTTAACTTTAGCTACACCATAGTAAGTGCTTGGTCTCCATGGCAGGGTAGTATGAGATCTTCTCAGTGGTGATGGAGCCGGGTATGTATCAAAAGCCTTGTAGCTGCTCTGCATGCTACCGATGGCTGGTAGAAACTGCGATGTGGTGGAGGACGATAGCTTTGGTCCTGTCATATATGTAGCGGTCTGAGTCTGGCCCATATACTCCATGTTGGCTGTGTTATTCAAGTCTACAAAAGTACTGATATATACGCCGTGTTGCAAGTCTACAACAGCGTTTATATATTGGGCGAATGAGGCAATAAAAATCACTCTTATAGATGCTCCAAAATCTCTTGTGAAACTTTGCAAATGATCTAATGGAAGAAGTGATGCACCTATGCTCAATCCAGCAGCCGTGCAGCAAACTCGGGAAAACTCAGTCACTATATCCATATAATACAACTTCTGTATATAAAGTATTAATCCATTGGTTTTTTTGTAAACTAATGACTGCCTTAACATTACGTCTTTTGAAACTGCTCGGTAATTGTAAGGTAACAAGCATGCAGACTCGCACTACACTTGCAGTCTAATGATTTGCCTTGAGGCTAGATAATGAGGTTATTATAGAAGATCAACTCATCGGAGGTGCTCATTCGCTTGACATGGCTGACACTATTGAATTTATTGGCAGCAATTGTATTCGCCATGCAAGCACTACTGTTTTTTTCAATGCTTTTTATGAGGAAGAAATATCGGCATTTTGACCTTCTGTCATGCTGATGTGTGAAAAGCCTTAGCAACCAATGTGATGGAAAGATAAGAGCCGGCAAGCGTCATTCACTAATAAGCACCTCGGAGTTGATCCCACAATAATGGAATTGAGGACCATAAAATTGAAGGTGTAATTACGGTCCACTTTGAAATTACTCTATTGAAACTTGGTCTGAATTCAGGGCAATATAGTGCTCATAGTGATCGGAGACCAGCATAAACAGGGCAACAGTCTTACGTGGAAATATAGTTAATGTGACCTCACTAATTTCAAGGGTCAGTTATCACACATACCATACACTGACTGGTGCTTATGTGATCACTGTATCAATATGGCTACCATTTATCAGTTAAAGATATACGCGTAATATAGCAAACTTAAGTTCGATGAACTGCGTTTCCATGCAAACAACCAGATAATAATAATTAATATCTATCTGTGGTGGTTGGCGATGAAGTTCAGCATAAATTGTAATATAAGCGAAACTAAATGTACTAGGTTTTGCTAATGTAGAACCTGATTTAAAATCGTCATGGCTTGGGTTTGCATTGCTTGCAAAGCAGCGAGGTAGCACAATTCATTCACAGTCAAAGTAGCCCATCTCCTTAAGCTGGAAGTGCATGGTTTATGATGACTCCATGCTGGTATAAATACATGTATATACCATCAGTACCCATTGAGATTACGTATCCATGGCTGCTACTTAGAAACTATACACACAATTTAAGCCCATAGAGTTAGTGGATCACTGTTTGGGTATATCTTCCTATTTTTATCCTCGCGCACAGGTAAAAGAACTCATCTGATAAATATGTACTAGCTATACCAACCAACCTGATGGAGTAAGACATTATAACAACATCCAATCTGTGACTGACTAGTGGCTCAATACCATGCCAGCAATGCAAGGAATAAATGTTAGCTATGTTAGTTTGTGAAAGATTTTCCTACTGAATAAATGGATGATAAGATTGTGAGGGGTACCTGCTATGGAATGATAGATTGCTGAGAGGATGTTCTGTGCTGTCACCTGCTCCAACTAGACAGATCTGTTGAAGTACTGTGCCAGACAGACTGCTAACACAGTTACTCAGTACTGTTGCCAAGGGTAGCCAAGGTTCATTGTACTAACACAGCGCACAATACATCTCATTTACATATCAATGCAGCCTTGGTTACCATATCAGGCATGGATATGCTGTCAAGGGACTGTACACATTAACGATATAAGAACAAATACTGCCTTCATTATCTATAAGATCCGATATCACACATTACTAGAAGCATCAATTGATTCTTCATTCGAGACTAGGTAAACATCAAACAGGCCTGACCAATTGAGCTTTTGTCATAACAACAAGGGGCCAAAACAATATTGATGCTAAGGCTAAATTGTAATATTTTTATTTGCATTCTTAGATTCAATTAAAGGCCATTTCTGTGTTTGCTAGATCACATAATACACCACCATCAGCTTCAACCACCAACAGATGATAGAAAACTTCTATAACAAAGGTCTTTGATGAGCGCAATTGCTAGTTTGATTATCATTTTTCAGAGAGGCACAACCATAGAGTTATCATCTATATAAAAACAATTCTATGGTCAGGACTTTGTGGCTTTGCTCAGAATGCATGGGATATTCCTCAGCTGTTTACTATTCAAAACTTCACTGAATGATATGACAGTGACTCTGAATGATATGACAGTGACTCTGAATGCCATGACAGTGACTCTGAATGACATGACAGTGACTCTGAATGACATGACAGTGACTCTGAATGCCATGACAGTGACTCTGAATGACATGACAGTGACTCTGAATGACATGACAGTGACTCTGAATGACATGACAGTGACTTTGAATGACATGACAGTGACTCTGAATGCCATGACAGTGACTCTGAATGACATGACAGTGACTGATACCTTTGAAACATTAACAACTAAGAAACACTCTTTTCAATGGAATTCTTGATTTATATAGAGTGATCATGTTCAATTTTTTCATTTACACAATAGAACATTCTAAGAGTACAATTTAAATAGGTATTAAATTCAAACAGTTCTCAAATCAAACTGTGGGGTTAGTGGATAGTGCATTGACCTGTGAACCCTTAGTTCAATTTCAAGTCTGAATGCTACTTCATTTCACCGTCGCCAGTTTCCGAGGCGTTAAATGAAGGAGCTTTATCCATAAAATATCCTTTTCTCTATAGGTAGCACCATAAACTATCCTTTTCTCTATAGGTAGCACCATAAACTATCCTTTTCTCTATAGGTAGCACCATAAACTATTCTTGAAGCAAGCCAAAGCATAATGTGAATCCATGTAAAAGAAGGGGATTTTTATCTTACAATCTCTATATAATTTGAGTCCAAATGCATCCACCATGTTAAATGATGTGTCACTATATAACAGCTGTTGTATAGTGAGTAGCTAGGTTATGTTCCTTAACAACTTGGACTGCATCAAAGTTCTTGAAAATTTATGCAGTTGGGGATAAAAAAAAGGTTCGCCCATATATCAGACCTCCTGTGGAGGCGCTGTGGCTGAGCGGTTAAACTGCTGGACATCGGTGCTGAAGATCCTGGATTCGAGACAGCTTTTTACCCATAGAGTAGATTAGGCGAATCATGGACAAGTCTCACAAGTTGGCATAATGGTGCCATCCATTTGAGAGGAAGCAATCTAATCTTATGCTCAAAGACATGTGACATCATTTTGTGTACATACTGAAACAAATATGCACGAGCCCGAGGAACATGAAAAAGCTAGTGTCGTTCAGCACTCAACCAAGGCGTAGTGATGTACATCAGCCAGTCTCAGCCAGTCATGCCGAAACACGAGCATTGCGCAAAAGAAGGTCCAAATCGCTTACGATTAGCGATGGGAGAGAATGAATCTGTTCCGCTTTCATAATAGGTGCTCTGAGCACAAATAAAACAAGAATAAAACAAACAAGCAAACAATCAGAATGTATGCAAAATAGTTGTTTTCTTGTTTTTATTCTGAATACACTCATAATTGATTGGAAACATATCAATTTACAATTCGAGACAACTTCAAGCAGCTAGTTCTTTTTTGTAAACTATTCTTGAACACCAATCAGTCAGTCATGGTAAAATCTCACTGATTATTTTATTAAAAACATGAGTGGCAAATTAAGTGCAAAGGTAAGGCAACTCCCTAATAGGAAATCCTGATCTCTATAAAACCGTCACCATCTTCTAGAAGGCAGCATGTACCTCTAAAGAATGGGTGGGAGGCAGTTTGAGCACGACCTACCTCTTTGAGTTATCAGCTCTAAA
>Ga0224501_10003301_pt1 | contig 12688 bp, 8 predicted proteins | sample SF_Oct11_sed_USG_4_FD_169105 | JGI IMG/M metagenome (GOLD analysis project Ga0224501, IMG submission 169105) | Sediment microbial communities from San Francisco Bay, California, United States - SF_Oct11_sed_USGS_8_1 | ecosystem: Environmental > Aquatic > Marine > Sediment | place: USA... | reverse complement strand
AATATAATATAATATAATATAATATAATATAATATAATATAATATAATATAATATAATATAATATAATCCTATTTTAAATCACTGCTCTTGTAGTTAGTTTTGTAAACAAAGCTCAGCCTTAATTAATGCTATCCGCATTAAATAAAATTACATAATATATTATCCTAGTTTTCCTAAATGAAATGTGAGGTGCCCTATCAAATGCATGGTTGGAAAAGTTCCATCAAGACACAAATTGCCACGCTGAATAACACAAGACTATAACCAGTTATAACAACAGGAGGCATTGTGGGTCAGCTGGTTAAATCGCTCATCACTGATGTTGAATGTACCCATTTCAAAACAGTTCATGTGCGGTATTTTCCAAAGGTTTTTTTGTTAACCAATAAATGTACACCTGAAGCTTTTGGATCTGGAGAAGATAAAGGTGGTGAGGAAGATGAGACTTACACCGGCGTTGTGGGTGCAAATTGACTCTCAAACAGCCACTTTCCCACACAGCAACGGTGATGGAAACGATAACCAAAGGCACCTACATGTACATGTTATGTGAGAACCACTACTCTCAACAAGCTATCGACTTTAAGAGTTTTGTCAAAACACGTGGCCCTATAGTGAGTGAAACCGTCATTACCCGGTGAAGAGGTTCTTCTTCTTCGTGTCTCCATGACCGAGCAACTGTCAGGAGTGGTGCAGGTACCCCGCAGGTGCCCTGACAGGTGTCAGGAGTAGTGCAGAAATTGGCCTACTGAGTCTTAGGCTCAGTGTTTCCCAGGGTGCGTCATTAGGAGACTTTCCGCTTGCACCCGCGTGCCCCATAGAGAAGGTAACTCTATGGGAGTAATTGAGTCATTTTCTGCCACGCTGGCTCAGGACGGGTTGGCAGAGTGTGATCAGCCAGGGAAAAATCCCTTGAAATACTCGGCCGTGGCTGGGAATCGAACCTTCACCAGTAGAGTTATCCTATGCCTCCATGTCACTCGGTGTAACAGTTGATAGTTTCTAAATCCCAAGGGTCAAAGTCTCGAATATTTATGAGTTTTAAATCTCTCGATAGAGGAATTCTTTATTAGCATTTAATACATTAATACTTTATTAGTATAGAATGATATGTATTATGGGGTTTTCTCCATGATGAGAAAATTGCTGTAAAATGATCGCATGACAGATAAAATATTGGCTCTCCTTGTAAACATGTGTACTCTAGTCTTTATAAGTGATAAAATCTTGAAATGACTCGACTATTTTATGCGGGCTTAATCTCTCTTAGATCAAAGAATTCCATCTTCCCATCGGGTCCTTTATAAAGTTTCTCTAGCTGATTACTTGGCATTCTTAAACCAATCTTCTGCAAAATAATTGGATGCCTTGTGGTATCTTAGTTTTCTACATGTACGCATATGGTCCACAGTCAGGGTGAAACGATGGCTCACTGGGCTTAGACTAGGGATTGTGGGATAGTTCAATGACCCAAGCGCTTCACTCAAAATCAAAGGATACTTGGGTTCAAATCCTAGTCATGCTCAGTGCCCACTGTAAGAATGAGGTCCACACATAATTCTTAGCTCCTACTGATCCCATAAGCCTCAGGCTTAGGAGGTCTGTTAAATAGGATGGCCAAATGCCTGAGTAGAACAATAAAAAAACCCCAAAATGGTTAATGGCATCTTAGTTTGAAAGTTGTTCTCAACACCTCAGCTCCTCTGTCATAGTGAAGCATTGTTTAATAGCTTAGAATCATGAGCTCTTGGTTTGACTCTCTGTTTGGACAACACTTTGGGTTACACTCTCATTAGCTTCGGATTGCAACTTTAAAGTACAACTGAAGTTCTGTGCGGATACCGATTAAACAGTCAATGATGGTATCTCATATTTTTTATGTCTTTAGGGGTTTGCGCTTCATGATTGATCATGGGCAGCTAAGTTTACTAATTATGGGAGCCACACTGGTGCATTGACAATTATAGGCCATTTAATTATCTCTCTGATTTTACTAAAAATTGGCTGGAAGGTGTCTACATGTCAGGATGACACCTGTGAAATTATTTCTCAATAAGATCACCTGTTCAAAGGTTATGATTAAATATCCATGTATATCAATCATTAGATGAGGCTTATTAGGTTCCGTATGAAAACCTGACACGGAATCTGATTACGCAATACGCTGCACTTGGGTGTTGTCACTCCACCTGTACAGGTGAGAATAGTGCGTGTATAGCAGGTATCCAGTATACAAGGGCATTCTAGAAACTTCAAAGTCTAGTCATAGGAGATCTACTTATCGAGTAAACAACTCTAGAGGGCGTGCGGGTGCAAGGAGAAAGTCCCGTATAATGACGTTCAATCAATCACATACTTTGAGTATGTCTTCCATGGTGCTTTTGGTGACTAAACAGTCGTTCTCTCCGGAGTAGAGCCTTTTGGTTGGTATAGATTTCATCTGAATGTACCACTGTATTACCTTCAGAGGGTCAGTTGAGCTCAAAAGTTGGCACTCTTCATCCGCTAAAAGAAATAATTTATAATTGCGCTGAACATTTTGCTACATCTGTGTCTTCTATCCTTTCTGTTCTGCATTGCAAATTACCATTAGACTATTGTTTAAATATAAATTTTGTTTTCTAGTGTGAGGTGGCACTCTCTCAATTCATTCATTCAATATACAGTAAAACTTGAATAACTCGAACTGCAGGGGACCACCAAAAAAGTTTGAGTTATGAAAAGTTTGAGTTATGAGTTATGCTCTCCCCTTGCTTTAACCACAGTTGAGTTATGCTCTCCCTTTGCTTTAACCATGGCCACCGTAGCGAGTCCATTTCGCTCTATTGTAATCCATTTCCTTGCTAAACTTTCTAAAAAATTTTCTTCTCATATGAAAAGGAAACAATGAAATTGAGCTTGTTACACAAGAATGTAAACACATCCAGCCACATATAAAAGGTAATTTGATGGCACTAACCGCAGTTGTCAGTACAAGTTATGACTAAAATTACGAGTACCCAGGCAGGGACCATGAAACTTGGTTTAAGTTAAGCAATTTTTCGAGTTAACCGAGGTCGAGTTAACCGAGTTTCACTGTACATGCAGTGAACTCAGTGAGGTAACTACTATTGATAACAGGTATTGATATGAATAATTACATAGATAGGCAATCGCCAGTCTCAAGGTCAATGTAACCGATTCGCTTCTGGTCTCATAAGTAAACGAAACCTACACAAGAATTGCAACGGTTATTTCACGAATTGTCATGTTAAAGAGCAAACAACTCCTCCTCAGCGTGCATCCAATTTGCGGAGTTATCTACCTTTTTAATAACATTGAGAGTGAAACAGTTCCATTTTTATGCTTTTAGAACCCAATGAGACTGTCCGCAGGATCAGTCTTGTCCTGCGAACTGATTGCCCATCTATATATTCATATCAACATTATAGTAACTCAGTATGACGCTCCGTGAGATCAGCCTTTTTTTACTGAGGACTGATTGCTGATCCATACATTCATATTAATGGAAACGCTGATATCTACCTCTTACCTAATGGGCCATTGTAGGTAACCACATCGCCAGAATGAAAAACAAAATCAGGTTGTTTCTCTAGCAACAGACTCAGGAAGAAAAGAACTGCTCTGAATATTGGAACACCCTACAACAGACTGTCATGTTGTTCTTGCATATCCTGACCAGGGTCTGAGGTATGCAGGAATTGATCCAGGGTCCCTGGGTCTGAAGCTCAGTATGCTGTCCACTGAGCCATCGCTTCATCCCAGGAGGGGAGGAGAACTGCAGTATAGTGCCAGAGTAGTGCAAAAACTGGCCTACGGAGTCATTCATTCACCAGTTTTGAGGGTGCATACATCCAGCAATCAAAAATGTTGTATACGATTCTGTTCATTCATCAACCATGTTATAAATTAGAAAATACCTTACAAGGACCCCATACACTTTTCACAGACTACTACTTTTCCTGAGAAGGGAGGTATGGATCTTTAACAACCATGGACTGACCTTGACCCTTATCCGCTGGTTGGGACCTCCATTGTTTACCGTGGTAATCCGAACCCACGCTAACAATTTAGAGTGAGGGGCTTGCAAAAGGTCTTCAACAAAAAAACACCCCGTCGGCAGTGTGACTCAAGCCTGCAAACATTAGATTGCAAATCCAGGTTTTTATCAACTGAGCTATAGTGTGAATCTGGGAAAAAGAGAGAATAACTCCCTACCTCTATACTGAGTGAGAGCATTCGGGAGGTAGGATTGTTTCTTATGGCTTCTAACAGACCAATCGCGGTGGTTGATGTCAAGGAGTTGTAACTTAGCTGCAAATACAGAATATTTGAGAGTTACAGGCATCGATTTTGGCTCGCATAATTGGCCATTAGGAAATCCAAACGGAGGCAGACTGAAAAAATCTTGGGCAAAGACCTTGCAAAAGAAGATGGTAGAAATAACATTGGGACAAAAGAGGCAAAATGGAGGAGGTCTTCATCCCACTGTGGAGTTTGAATGACTACTAATGATGATGATGAATAGCATAAAATTTACTTTTTAACATTACAATTTATACAGTATTACAGTACACAAAAGCCTACATGTACCATCTACCACTCTATGATCATACTGAGTGGCTAAAATCTACCACTCGGGAAATCCTCCGATTGAAAATAAATAACCCGAATTGTAAATTATTAGTTTGAGCTTTTCATTCTCAAACTTTTTTTACAAAGTTCACATCAACACAAATTTAATTTAGATAATTTCAATTCAAGCAACTTGATAATGCAGTACAATGGCTGAGCAAGTCTTTTTTATGAATTAGCTGTCACTCAGCATATTATATAAAAGTGGGACACAACGGGTAGCCGACTGCGTCTAAGTATATTTTAATATTTAGATTTTAGACACAAAGATACTCTAATTGTGTCAAGAGGTTCTGTACTTACATCTAAATGAGTTAGTTGTTCATTTTTGCTGAGCGCTTGCACTAGTTTCGTGGCTTCAGCATCTTTGAGCCGGGTGTTGCTAAGGTTAAGATGAGTCAGCGAATCATTCTGCTGGATTGCTGCCGCTAATGAGGAACAGCCATCAAATGACAATCCATTCATCGCCAGGTTCAATGATTTCAACATCACATTCTCCTGTCAGCATTGGAAAAATAATTTTAATTGAAATTATATTATTAATTATTTAAAGACGGCGCCTTAAATTCTCCTGTATAATTCGGATTCATTTATATGAATATATTGGTCAGCCATCAGTCGGTAGTGTAAAACTGGCCCATGGACAATATGTTTCACTGGGTTATGATATCATCAAAACGGAGCAGTTTCGTCGGACTTGCTGTAAATTGTATCCTAGCCTCTTTAAATTGGATATACATATGCTAATGCAGACTCATTTGCTCTTTAGTATAAGGAGAACACAACTCTGGATATAGCTATAACTATAACGACTCCTGCGTAGTTTATTTCTATTCATGATACCACAAGCCAATCGGTTTGCTTGACCTCGGGATTGGTGATTCACTTCAGTGATTATAAATAAGCCCCGCAGATTCGTAGGGGGCCAAGATACCTCAATTGGTAAAAAACTGGGATCTGTGATCTCGGGATCGCAGGTTCGAGTCTCCCTGTCGGCGGGGTGTTTGTCTGGTATGGGCCTTTAGCAAGCCCCTCGTTGTAAACTGCTATAGCCTGCGTTCAGATCACCACGATAAAAAATGGAAGTCTCAGCCAGTGGATAAGGGTCAAGGTCACTCTACAGTTTACCAACTACAAAAGATCCACCTCTCCCTTCTCATTAAGAGCAGCCGAATTCTCAGCTCAGATTAAATGACCCCAACCAGTGACCTCAGTATCTCCCACCACACCATGACAAGCTATGCAGGTAATGAGAAACCTGCCTTCGGGCAGAATACCTCATTTACACACGAGAACCTGGAATGGAGGGATATGAAACCAAGATTTTCCGACCTTGATCTAGTCAGTCTAGTCACTGAGCTATCTCCTTATTGCTATTTCTACAGTATTGGAGTATGGGGAATCAGTCATGATAGCTCAGTGGGCGAGTTGATGTCTCTCACTGTCTGTCCTCTCTATTGCCCTGGTTATGATAGCTCAGTAAGAGAGTTAATGTATCTCACTGTCTGCCCTCCCTATGGCACGGGCCGTGATAGCTCAGTCGGAGAATGTCTGTTCTCTGCGTGGTTCGGGTTCAATTCCCGGCCGAGGCAGAGTATTTCTGGGTTCAATTCCCAGCCGCGGCAGAGTATTTCCGGGTTCAATTCCCAGCCGCGGCAGAGTATTTCCGGGTTCAATTCCCAGCCGCGGCAGAGTACTTCCGGGTTCAATTCCCAGCCGCGGCAGAGTATTTCAAGGGATTTGTCCCACTCTCTACTCTGCCAACCAGTCCTGAGCCAGCGTGGCAGAAAATGACTCAATCACCCCTCAATGACACCACACAACCTGTGCTCATCAAGTAGAAAGGCGAACCATGGACAGCTTATGGGTGAATAAAAGAGTATGGGGGTGTGGCTCACCTGTACAGCTCTAGCCAGATTGACAGCACCCAATGGACGAATCTTATTCCAGCTCAGATCTATAGCTTTGAGATAATCATTCGCGCACAGAGCATCTGCGATGTATGTTGCTCCCTCATCTCCAATCTCATTATAACTCAGGTCCAACTCTTGCAGTATTGTATTGTGCTAGAAATAAATATGGTATTCTATATCTATTTTCAGGGTTTGGTGGCGAAACCCCTCAACCGCAGTCAGTCATGATAGCTCAGTGGAATAGCTCACTGTCTGTCCTCCCTGTGGCTCGGGTTTGATTCCCAGCCACGGCGGAGTATTTCAAGGGATTTTTCCCTGGCTGATCACACTCCCATAGAGTTACCTTCTCAATGGGGCACGCGGGTGCACCACTCCTGACAGTTGCTCGGTCATGGAGACACGAAAAAAAACCCTCAACCGCCACTGAATACCTATTGGCTCCATACGAACCGTGTGGACTGGAGTTGGTCTAATTTTTTTTCAGCCGGGACGTCATTTCTCTGGACGTTGCGATTGCCAGCAGTTTTATGTGATGCCTGGTTCTCTAATGGTATTTACCAAGAATCTTAGGGATTTGACGATTGTCAAATACACATTGAATACTTGTGAGATCCTTTGAATACTTAAAACTTTCTAACTGTCATGTATTCATCACAGCTCCGTGAGCCAAATTTTACTGCTCTTGTGATAGCCTGAACTTTCAATTGGACTCTATTTCTGACACCAGCTTTGTTGACTCAAATAGAATCACTGATGTCCATGTAAAAAAAAACTCACGGTCTTATATTTTTATATTTTTATTTTCAGCGATTGCCTGTCCGTGGTTGGATGTAGGCCTTCCTCCTCGGTGTCCACAGATTGTGCGGTGCCATTGGGGAGAGATTGAGCCATATTCTGCCACGCTGGCTCAGGACGGGTTGGCAGAGTGTGATCAGCTAGGGAAAAATCCCTTGAAATACTCCTCCACAGCCGGGAATTGAACCCGGGCCAGAGAAGTTATTTATGCAATTTTTTAAAAAAATCAAATCATATATTAGGGGATTCCTTCTTCTCATGTATGGCAGCGCTGCCAAGTTAGATACTTCTTTTTTCACCAGTTACGGCTTAGCATGGAGCACCGCACAGTTACAGCTTAGCATGGAGCACCACGCGCGGGTCAGTATCATCTCTCCAGGTTGCAGCCAGTCAACCTTACACATCAGTTAGTTTACATATCACCCGTCGAAATTCAGCTACTCTTAACGAGAAGAGCGGTGGATTTTTAATAACCGTGATGTGATCTTGACCCTCATTCGCCGGTTGAGATCTCCAATTCCTTACCGTGATGATCCAACTCAATGCCAGAAAATTGGATTGAGGGCCCACCCCGCCAGCAGTGAGGCTCGATCCTGCATTCTATGGATGATAAACCCAACTTTTTACCAACTGACCTATCCTAGCCCCTGAGACTGAAAAGTGATTGTCAGCTAACTGCTTATTTAACAACTTACATTGCATAAACCCAGCGTATGCAAATAGCCTGCTGCACGACTTCGTAAACTGCAACTATTCACAATCGTGTACTTACCAATAGCATCTGGTATATATGGTAAGCACCAGCATCTTGGAAGTTGTTACCTATTAATAAAATCAAAAATTAGAACACCACTGTGAGAATGAGTGACTCATATTTATCCTAGCTCATACCGCTCCAACAAGCCTCGGGCTTTGGTTCTCAGTTGACCAAGTGTCCGAGTTAAATTTAATTTAATCAGTACTGATGAATGCGGTTCAAAGAAAGCAATACATATCAGTACAAATAATGTATGGGCTATTCTACGTTTGGTTATCATGGGTGCAAATAATAGTATACAAGATTGCATTACCATTTGATGAGGGGTATTATAAAATGGCTTCAGGTTTAAATGAATAAATTAGTGGATTGGAAAAATGAAATTGTGACAGATTTCTCTTCCACGAGGGTTATGTATTTTAGTATGTCGCCTCACCATAAAAATATATCCGTCGGTACAGTGTTTAATATGCTAAATTAAGATAATGCAATTGGGATATATCAGTGATTCGAGAGCCGGATTATAATCAGTCGCGGGATTCGTCTCCACTTTCAGCATGAACTCCTCGCATCAATCTGAGCTCCAATATTTCAAGCTACTCATGAGCTGGAGCATTGATACTGACTGCATAGCTTGCGATTTTTCTTTCTGTCCACAGGTTGTGTGGTGTCATTGAGGGGAGATTGAGCCATTTTCTGCCACGCTGGCTCAGGGCGGGTTGGCAGAGTGTGAACAGCCAGGAAGAAGTCCCTTGAAATACTCCGCCGTGGCTGGGAATTGAACTCAGGCCACAGGGAGGACAGACAGTGAGCTATCCCACTGAGCTATCATGACCCGGGCCACAGGGAGGACAGACAGTGAGCTATTCCACTGAGCTATCATGTACTACATCACGCAATTAATTCCTATGTGCAAGTGGTGGGTAGGATAGACAGTGAGCTGTTCCACTGACCTATGATGAGTAGCATGACATAGCGTGCGATGCTCCATGTTAAACCTTAATCAGTAGGTAAACAAGTGTTTAATTCGGCAACTTCACTGTAACTGTAAACGGGTAGTATGAGGAAAAAACATTGAATATGTGGATCATAGGATTTACCAGAGAGATTAACTTTGATGAGTGTGCTATTAGCCTTTAATGTGTTACATAGATCTTCCACGCCCTCCGGTCCAATGCAATTGTCCTTTAAACTCTGTAAGCATAAAACCTGAACTGAGGATGGCGGAGATAGTAAAAATGTTTGCCTTTTTGGGCTCGAAGTGGACCAGATAGTTCATGACGAAGTCTGACTTGCGTGCGAATCGGTTTAAGGTGAGGAAGAGTTTCACAAGCATCGGCCTCACTAGCTCATCAGGGATGAACCTGATCCAACGGCAAGGCATGGGTCAAGACAGTTAGAGTTCAATGTCCTCGGGGGTTGAGGGTGGTTGATGGGGGTTGAGGGGGGGTTGGGGATCTGCCTCCTTAAGTTCTACTTACACATCACCCACCTTTTATAATTTCTCTTTCAAAAATTAGGTACAAAAATTATGAAGCCCAAATAAACCTCATGATGATCTCAATATTCGACCGAGCTGGCCTTTCCATATAATTCATGTATTGCAATTGGTAGCGGTACATTAGTGAAACGAGACTCTTTTCATTTCAGTTGACTATATAGCTACGCTATGTCAGCTTCAAATACCAATGTAGTGATGGTGTTGTTTTCAGTGAGCATCCATGACAGATATTTCACTCCTTTGGCATCGATATCATTGCCATCTAATGCTAAACTTGTCACACTGACATTAACCTAAAATCAGCAACATCATGAGCAACAGACGGCCACACCATTCCCAGCATACCATACATAACTGTAACAATGAGCAAAGACAATGTTTGATCTTACAAGGGAAAGCAGGCACAATGGTGAGTAGAGGTGAGTATTAGTCAGGGTGGACCACACACTTGTACTAGGCCTACTGTACTGTGTTAGCTCAGTGACTCCAAAAACTTTAACGACAATCATCGCCTAGTGTTTGCATATTGCTGTTGCTGCACCACACATTGCACACATTCTTCACCCAAAACTGATAACAGACAAAAAGAATCTCACTCAGGTAATAAGGTGAAGCTAGTTTAAATATTCACTTATTACGTATCACGGTATCAAGCAGATCAACTCAATATCTAACCAATGCATTCTTACACCAAACTACTTTGCTAATCAAGTCACACATGGGATAGCTCAGTAACAGAGCGCAGGGCAAGCTGCCGTGAGAACTTCGGTTCAAATCTTGGTCATGACAGGCCCCCGCACAATGTGAGTGTGAGCTCCTAGCTTTAAACAAAAACAAGTCTCAATATGAGGGGGAGCATTGATACTGACTCATTTGTGGCGCCCCATGCTAGACCTAACCCAATGCAAACCAAGTATCTAACAGGGCAGTCTTCACAATAGTGAGGATGTCATAAGGGAAGAAGGAGTATGGATAGTTACCAGCAAGGCATTTGCGATTCCCAGTGTACCAGTTGCTGTCAGGCCCCTGTTGTTGACTTGGATACTGTGTGAGACTTCTAAACCCTCACAGACTTGTCTGATTGGCGGCAGACGTAACTTGCGACACGTTTTCACATACGTATCCACTCCAGTTGAGTCAAATCGTGCCGGCTTTTGAGTGTCTACAACCAAATATGGAGAAAAGGATAACAGAAATCACCTGGATTAGGTTTACAACATTCAACATTACAACCTGAACTCGACTTTGGTAGAGTGAAAAGGTGGGGTCTACACCGTTAATCAAAGTCTGCTCAAAATCAGCTTTTATTCTACTCGAGCATGCTCCTGGCTCTCCTACCTAATGGACATCCTAAGGCCGATGCTCGTTGGAGCTGTAGAGGTTACGAATCATGGGAGGAATTCAATCAGCTTATTCTCACACGCAATGGGTCCTTAGTATCATGACTAGAACTTGGGCCAAGAATCTAGCCATTGAGCTATCCCATGCACTATCTCTTATGACAGTTTTCCAGTACATGCAATGAGTATACAAGCTTGAGATCCTGCGTCAGCTAATGAGCGGCGATGATATATAAAACTTCTATCCTAAGCTGATATAGGAATAAATTGGCTGTCTTTTGTGTATCACAATATGAGGTAAATTGGACTGTGTGTGACTGACTTTATATTTCGACCTATGTTAACTGATGTAACTCGTAATTTCTATTCAATAGATTATAGTCAAATCAATACAACCAGAAGTGAAATGCTATTGACATCACCTGGCCTTTCCCCGGGTAACACTTTTGGTAAGTGGATATAGAACTACTCGGTGGGGGGGGGGTGCAAGCCAGCACAACTTAGTGTCGGTCCTAGGACTGGATGGCATAGGAAAGACTTCAGCAAAAAACTTTGCCAAACTCCTATGATGTAGACTTGCAGAGTTTGCACTGCATGGTGATCCGATATGGGGAAAACCAGTAGAAGAAAATGCGGTCCTATGCATGTCTGTTGACAGAAATGATAATCTCATCGCACAACCTTTTAACTTTCGAGAATCAATTATAGGATTCTGTTTCTCATTGTTATGGTTCCTCTTCCTATCTCCACGACCGAGCAACTGTCAGGAGTGGTACAGGTACCCCGCAGGTGCCCTGACAGGTGTCAGGAGTGGTGCAGAAACTGGCCTACTGAGTCTTAGGCTCAGTGCTTCCCAGGGTGCGCCATTTAGAGACTTTCTACTTGTACCCGCGTGCCCCATAGAGAAGGTAACTCAATGGGAGGGCTTCCTTTATTTAACGTCGGGATCCGAAACCGATGAGGGTGTCGAGCAAAACAAAGATTTTGCCTGAACTGGGAATCGAACCCGGGACTCCGGGTCCAAAGCCCAGTACACTATCCACTAGGCTATTGCTTCACCCTATTGTTATGGTGAAGCTGCCTGAGTTAAATCCATGGAACGTCGCGAGGAGGACAGTATTAGCGCTCCACCTCATACTGAGGCTTGTTTTTGTTTTGGGCTAGGATTGGTATGTGAGGAGCTCAAACTCATGACGGGAGTTCGTCATAACTGGGATTTGAACACAGGTTTTTACGGTTGTGAGCTCAGCGCTCTACCACTGAGCCATCCTACTGTCACTGTTAAAATGTTGTTTTTTTTATTTAAGACCAGTGACCATTTTTGATCACCGAGGTGACCTGAGGGCAGAAGAAGCTGTATTGCTTCATATTCCTCGTGTCCTTTCAATGAGCTTGTGACGACTTGGCGGCATCTCCTCTCCAAGTGTGCGCGCACGTGCGTGCGTGCGTGTGATCGGCCAGTGAAAAATCCCTTGAAATTGTCCACCACAGCTGGGCATTGAACCCGGGCCATGGAGAGGACAGAGTGAGATCGATTAATTCTCCCACTGAGCTATCATGACTGACTAAAATGATATGTTCTGTACATAACAATGAAGATCTCATCTGACCAAGTTATTACCAGGAAAGTGTTCAAACTGATACTCTCCGTGCTTACCAAATACATCAACACAAAGTTGCTATATACGATGTCAACATTCTACTTATATTGATTCCTATCAAGGAATTGACTGATTGGGAAGCGGA
>Ga0224501_10003300_pt1 | contig 12691 bp, 14 predicted proteins | sample SF_Oct11_sed_USG_4_FD_169105 | JGI IMG/M metagenome (GOLD analysis project Ga0224501, IMG submission 169105) | Sediment microbial communities from San Francisco Bay, California, United States - SF_Oct11_sed_USGS_8_1 | ecosystem: Environmental > Aquatic > Marine > Sediment | place: USA... | reverse complement strand
TCTCGCCTCAATAATCGGGGCCAGGATGAGCCGGAAACCATTAAAAAACGCATGGCAGAGGCAGTTAACGAGACAAGTCACTATTCCAAATATGATTTCCTCATCGTAAACGACAAATTTGAACAAGCGCTGGCGGAGCTGAAATCGGTGGTAGTAAGCAGACGCTTACATATATCACTACAGAAAGACCGTTTAGCCAATCTTATCAATGAGCTTCTGGCCTAATTCCAGCAAGTCAACTATAATAGCCGGCTAATATTTCAGCGGAGATTACAATGGCACGAGTTACTGTCGAAGATTGCTTGGAAAATGTAGACAATCGCTTTGAACTGGTCCTTTTGGCGTCCCGCCGGGCCCGCCAGCTCTCCAACGGGCAAACTGCCTTGGTTGAGTGGGATGGAGACAAGCCTACCGTTGTGGCACTCCGCGAAATCGCTGAAGGCCTGATCACCAAAACCATACTGGAGGAGCGGGATAGAGCGATGGAAGCCGCGGCCGAGGCCGAACAGGCTGCCGAAATGGAAGCCCGTAACGCACAGAATAATAGCGAAGAGGCCTAGGCCCTTCGCTTCCCCCTGCCTGCTCGAGGCCGGTCTAAAACGCGCTGATTCAAAAAGAGAAAAAATCTTTTTTTGTCTAATTAATCCCGCATTCAGACACCATATTGTATAAAATGGGTAAAGCTAAGCCCATTTAATCTCTGTGTTTCATTGCCAGGATACATTAATCAGTGGAAGCATCACCTGAGAATCGCACAATAGAAGATTCTGCAGCCAATACTCAGCTAATCGATCAGTTGTGTAATGAGCTGCGCGATTATTTGGATGAAAAGCAGGTCAATGAAGTCTATCGCGCCTATCTGTTTGGCGCTCGCGCTCATGAAGGGCAGCGCCGCAAGAGCGGGGAGCCCTACATCACGCATCCCTTATCTGTCGCCCGAATCCTGGCGGAAATGCGCATGGATCATCAGAGCATTATCGCCGCCATCCTTCATGACGTCATCGAGGACACTCCCACTGCCAAAGAACAACTTGCCACCGAGTTCGCTCCAGAAATAGCGGATCTGGTAGACGGGGTCAGTAAGCTGACTCAGATTCGATTTGAATCCAAGGCTGAGGCCCAGGCAGAAAACTTCCGCAAATTACTATTGGCTATGGCCGCCGACATACGCGTCATTCTCATTAAGCTGGCTGACCGTATACACAATATGCGTACCATCGGCAGCCTGGCGCCGGCCAAGAGAAGACGCATCGCGAAGGAGACCCTAGACATCTATGTACCCATCGGCAATCGCCTGGGCATGAATTCCATACGTGTGGAACTACAGGATCTAGGGTTTGCCGCACTCTATCCCATGCGCTATGAAGTCATTAAAAACGCCATGATGAAGGCCCGGGGAAATCGCAAGGAAATCATACATAAGATCGAAAATGATATTCGTGATCGGCTGCAACAGGAAGGCATTGTTGCTCAGGTGGAAGGGCGGGAGAAACATCTCCATAGCATCTACCAGAAAATGAAACAGAAGAGGCTGAGCTTTAACGAAGTGTTTGATGTCTACGCATTTCGTTTGATTGTCGACAATGTGGATAGTTGTTATCGAGCCCTGGGGGCCGTGCACAATCTCTACAAGCCTTTACCAGGGCGCTTCAAAGATTACATCGCCATCCCCAAAAACAATGGTTATCAATCACTACACACGGTGCTGTTTGGTCCTTATGGTGTGCCCATCGAAATTCAAATCCGCACCGAGGAAATGCATAGGCTGGCTGAAGCAGGCATCGCCTCCCACTGGCTGTATAAATCAGGTGACCCAAGTTCAGGCTCGAATCAAAGCCGGGCTAATGAGTGGCTACGTGGCCTGCTGGACATGCAAAAGTCTTCGGGCACCTCTATGGAATTTCTGGAAAACGTTAAAATAGACTTGTTCCCCGATGTGGTCTACGTGTTTACACCGAAAGGGGAGATCATGGAGCTGCCACGGGGCGCTACGCCCGTGGATTTTGCTTATGCCGTTCACACAGACATCGGCAATAGCTGTGTTGCGGCAAAGGTTAGTCGACAACTTACGCCGCTGAGAACACCACTGACCACCGGGCAGACCGTTGAAATCATCACCGCCCCCGGCGCTCGTCCCAATCCCAGCTGGCTCAACTTTGTAGTGACAGGCAAAGCCCGTTCACATATACGTCATTATCTGAAAAACCTGAAACAGGATGAGGCCAAAGCACTCGGAAGGCGCTTATTAGAAAGAAGCCTCAACGGTCTTGCCTACACACTGGAAAAGGTTTCCAAATCCCAGGTTAAAAGCACGCTCAAGATGTATAAGCTCGATAGTCTGGATCAGCTCTTGGAAGAGATAGGACTGGGAAACCGCATGGCCCTGTTGGTGGCCAGGCAGCTAACCAATGACGCACCCAAAACCAGCAACAAAACGACCAAAGAGCAGCCCAGCGGAACCAACTCGGGTAGTACACTGAAAAACATGCTGAATCGTTATGCCCCTTCCTGGCTGGTGGGTGGCAAGAACAGCCCTACCCCTTTGGCCATTCAAGGAACGGAAGGCATCATTGTCACCTATGCCCGATGTTGCCGACCCATACCGGGCGATCCCATTATCGGTCTGTTTAGCCCTGGGCGAGGCATGGTAATACATGTAGAAAATTGTAAGAACGCCCGCGACTATAAAAAACATCCCGAACGCTGGATAGACCTGCAATGGGAAGAGCAGATCGACAAAGAGTTTCCAGTCGAAGTCCGGGTCGAGGTAGCGAATCAGCGCGGTGTATTGGCGACCGTGGCCTCCGCCATTGCTGAGATGGAAGCCAATATCGAAAATGTACACGTGGACGACAGAGACAGTAAATTCACGGATCTGGTCTTTGTAATAAATGTGTACAATCGTGGCCACCTAGCCAACATCATGAGGCGGATTCGTCTGCTCGATGAAGTCAACAAGATCACACGCTCGAAGGGATGATAACGATGAGTAGAGAAATTATTAGCACAGACAAGGCCCCAGCCGCCATTGGTACTTACTCTCAAGCCGTAAAGGTGGGTAACACACTGTATCTTTCTGGTCAGATTCCGCTGGACCCAGGCACGATGGAATTGGTTGAAGGCGACATCTCTGTGCAAATTTCCCGCGTTTTTGACAATCTCTCGGCTGTATTAAACTCAGCGGGAGCCGATTTTTCCAAGGTGGCCAAACTGAACATTTTTCTTACAGATCTCACCCATTTCCCTACGGTTAACGAAATTATGGCTAAATATTTCGACCAGCCCTATCCGGCCCGCGCCGCAGTCGGCGTGGCCCAACTGCCCAAAGGGGCCCAGGTGGAAATGGATGCCATCGCCGTCTTGGACTAACTTTTTTAGGAAGCCCCCACTTGATGGGGGCACTAAGAAATTATGATCATATTTCACCCTCTTACTTCCTTTTCTACTTTTTAGTAATTGGATTGCTATGCCGATAAAGTTTCGAGAACGACCAGTCAAGGAAAAGCGCTCGTTACTAAAAGATATGCTGTGGAATAAATCTAAACCTGTTAAACATAAGGCCGCGCTGATTCTGTCTGGGGGAGGCGCTCGGGCTGCCTATCAGGTGGGCGTTTTGAAGGCGATTGCCGAAATTATGCCCAAAGACACCCAAAACCCTTTTCCAATCCTTTGCGGCACCTCGGCGGGGGCTATCAACGCCACGGCGATGGCCATTTATTCGGCCAAATTTCGCGAAGCGGTGTGGCGATTGGTGCATGTATGGGGAAATTTTCATGTGCCCCAAGTCTTTCGCTCCGACTTTGTCGGCCTGGGCGGGGTAAGTGCTCGATGGTTTGCTTCCATGGTTCTGGGTGGTCTAGGTAAATACAATCCCACAGCCCTGCTAGACCGATCACCGTTAAGACGACTACTTGGTGACTATCTACCCATGGAACAGATCCAGATGGCGATCGACCAGGGACACATAGACGCATTGAGCATAACCGCTTCCAGCTATAACACAGGTCATTCTGTCGCCTTTTTTCAGGGCGCGGATTTTATCGATGAATGGGCCAGGGCTAGAAGACGGGGAACGCGCACTACCCTGACACTGGACCATCTCATGGCTTCCTCCGCCATTCCCTTTGTCTTTTCGGCACGCAAAATAGGAGACGAGTACTTTGGGGACGGCACCATGCGCCAAACTGCCCCGCTGAGCCCCGCCTTGCATCTGGGCGCAGACCGCTTGTTCGTGATTGGCGTGAGGCACGAAGGGGATGATGAGGTGGAATGGCATCCAGACAAGGAGCTCTCACTCGGACAACTGGCAGGTCATGTACTCGATAGTATCTTTTTAGACAATGTGGACATGGACGTGGAGCGTATGCTCCGTATCAACAAGACATTTAGCCAAATCCCAGATCGGCACATCCCGGACGACAGCGCCACGCTGCGTCAAGTGGGTATCCTGGATATCTCGCCGAGCAGAGACCTCTATAAAATTGCTGACAAACACGCCCATTTAATGCCTAGGGCGGTCCGTTTCTTTCTGAGGGGTCTGGGCGTATCCAAACAGCATGGCTCCAATCTACTGAGCTATCTGTTGTTTGAAAAAGAATACTGCCGAGAACTCATAGCCCTGGGCTACGGTGATGCCCTGCATCGAAAAGACGAGATTTACGAATTCCTTACCTCAGAAAAACCCGAACTAATCTTTCAAAATCAATCTATTAGCCACAACGCTTAAGCTAGAACAAGGCTTGGGCCCGCGCAATTTCCAACACGTTAAGTAAGTTTTAAGTCCAGCCTGGTTAAATACTAATCAACCAAGCAAGTACTCTCTTCGATAGCAAAAGTAAGAATTTATAAAAATAATAACATACTTCCTTCTAGGGTCCCCAAACGTTCCTAGGAGGTTTAAAGGCCCGGCTCTGCTGGGCCTTTTCTTTTTGTCTCACGAAAGGAACATATTGCCTTTGTCGCACTCTAAGCCCAGGTGATCTATGATTAAGGCTTCTTGGGCATCTGTTTTTTGCGCCCAAGTTCAATTGGAGGACACAACATGAAATCGATCTCTCTATGGATATCTGCTTTTGTTATCGCATTATCAAGCAGTTATGCTTTTGCCTGCGGCGGAGATAATTCAGGAAAACACTTCGGGACAGTGCTTAAGGTAAACGAAGGCGGAAAGACCATCACTATTCGTGACGTGGAAACTTCCGAAGCAATTACTTTTAACGCATCCAGCGATATGCTCAAAGTCGCCTCTTCAAACAAGAATGTGGTGATTGACTATGAGGAAAACTCCGACGGCGGCCTGAAAGCCACCATGGTCTCTCCCGCAGCATTTTAAGAATTGTTAGAATCATTCAAAAAAGCCTCGCTCAGCGAGGCTTTTTTTGTGAACTGGCTAGCAGTTTCAACCAGACCCAGTACCATTGTCTAAGTTTTCGTCTATTATCTCCGATACAGCTAACAGAAACCGACCAATAGGCGAAAATCCATGATAGAGCTGAACCCCATTGCAGGCGGTGTCGTCTCATTAACTGCTCACCAAAAAACGGGTGACGCAGAAGGTGAAAAGCGCTTGGAAAAAAGCCTTAATACCAAAGAAGACAATGTGACCCACACAGCCAAAGCAGTGTCTAAATCAGAGCGCAGCGAAGAGTCTCCCAAGGAGCGCAGAGCTGAACGTGAAAAAAGTTTACCTCATCACCTCGGAAAGAATATCGATACCGTGGCATAGCATAAACATAGGATGTTACTTTATTAAGCGCCTTCGGGCGCTTTTCTTTTCTATGCGACACTTTCTGCGAATATCCATAGTTGCTAGAATGAGGAATCATTTCGAAATTAAAGGACTAATATCGTGCCGGAATCTTCGCCACTTGTAGAAGCCCAAAAAAAATTCGCAGCAAGCATTCCCTTCCGCTCCCTTAAGGCGGTTAGCATGAATGTAGACCAAGCCTTGAAGCAAGTCACTGCAGAAGACATCAAGGCACCTGGAGATGCTCCACCCTATCCCAGGGCAATCGTGGAAGGTTTCCTGGTCGCCTGCGAGCACACCAAAGAAGCAAGTGAAGTAAACCCCATCACGTTCAAAGTAAAGGGGAACATAGAACCTGGAGACAAGTCCTGTCCGCTCCCGGGTAAAAATGAAGGGATACAGGTAGCCACCGGAAGCATTGTTCATCAGGGCCAATATGCCATTGTACGGATGTGGGACGCAGAAATTGGAGAAGGTGAATTTACAATAAAACGTCCCTTTCCCCCCAATTTTTTTATCGAAGAACAAGGTTGTGATATCAAGGCTGGCACCGTGGTCGTACCCAAAGGGCAACGCCTGACGCCTGAAGATATCGGAAACCTGGCAAGTATTGGGCTCACTTCAGTAAAAGTGATGCGGATTCCTGAAGTCTCCCTCTTTGCTTCCGGCGATGAAGTGATTCCTCACACTAAAAAACTACAACCCGGACAGATCCGAGACTGTAACACGCCCATGCTTTATGCGGCGCTACAGGGTAGTGGGGCTATCCCTCACCCCCAGGGAATCATGAAAGACGATTTCGATGCCTTCGTAGCCGCCGTCAAAACAAGACTGGCCAAGGACGATATGGTGGTCATTGCGGGCGGTACGGCCGTGGGGGGTAGAGACTTTGTGTCTGACCTGATTAAGGAAGTGGGAGAACTGATTATAGACGGGGTGCCCATGCGCTCAGGTCGCCCCTTGATCATGGGCGTAGCCAAAGGCAAACCCATCATCTGCGTAGCAGGTCATCCGCCTGAAGCCTTGAGAGGTTTTAGGCTGTTTGGCGTGGCGGCACTCAATCGTCTAGTAGGAATTGATGCCCCATTACCTATGGATGCCAGCCCTCAAGGTGGCAAATAGACATCCAAACGCAGGGTCTTGGCCTTGAAACTGTGATTCGGCACCAACCCGGCCAGGGGTGGTGCATGAATCGGCCTCTTAACCACCACTTTCTTGATCGCAATATTTCGTGCTAGAGGGAGCAGGGCACTGCCGTCGTCTTCTACACCATGTAATAATTGTAAGTACTGCAGGTCTTTTTTCACTTTTGCGCTTTTGCTCCGCTCTGGAAACATGGGATCCAGACACACGACATCGAATTTCTCCTCAGTGCTGCGCATAAAGTCCACCGCATCGATGTGAATCAACTTCATTTTGGAGAGGGATGCACGATCAGCCTCCTGCAGGTCGTCTAAAAACTGCTTTCCTATTTCCTGATTGAGCATTTCGAACAATATGCTCGAGCGCTCGAGTAACGTTACCTCAAAGCCCTGACTGGCCAAAACATACGCATCACGACCCAAGCCAGCCGTAACATCCAATACGCGGCGCTGGTCATTTTTAACAGGCCCAACAGCCTTGAGTAAGGGACCACCGCCAGACTTTAGACGATGTTTCATGCGCGAGGAAAAGAAGTCGACACACAACGGGCCCAGGTCGTTTTTCCCAGTATTTTTAAGGTAGTAGTTTTCCAAGCCCACCACCAGCAAGAGCCCATCACACGTATCGGAGAGTTCCACAAGGGGCAGAGAAAGACGTTGGGAAAGCGCAGCGGCTTCGTTGCGTTTGGAATCTTCCCAACTCACTGCGCACTTCATTCCATCCCACCATTTCGAATTAAACATACTGGTTTGAGTATTGCAGATTAGCCTATAAACGACACTATATTACAGGAGTCTTGTCATGACACCCCTTAGACGCCTCATCATTTTCTCCTCACTTGTCTTGTTTGTATTCAGCGCCACATTACACGCCGCCCCTGCCGACAACTTGTCTAAAGGCGTTTTGCTTGTGGCTACCAAACGGTTGAATGAGACAGGTTATGAGAAGGCGGTGATTTTTGTCACAGAACACAGTGACGCGGGCAGTTATGGCGTGATCATTAACCGTAAAACCGACGTGCCCTTGGAAGATGTTATTCCAGAAGCGAAAGTGAGGGGGAAAAACAAGAATTGGGTCTATTTCGGCGGACCTATGCATGCCCAGTTTCTCTTCGTCATTACCCAGACACACAACACAAAAGGATTGCATCAGGTCAATAAGGATATCTATTTTGGCGCAGGAAAAGAGGCCATTGCCCAAGTTAGCGCAAAGAAATCCACAGACCCGTTCCGTACCTACGCCGGTTTTGCGAGTTGGGGGCCTGGTCAACTGGCAGAAGAAATCAACGGCGGGGCATGGGTGCTTGCCCCGGGGGACAGCAGCAGTCTGTTTACAGAAACCAGCGATCAACTCTGGCAAAATTTAATGGACCGCTGGGCCGGTTCCTGGATTTAGTCTAGTCATTTTCTTCTAGATTTCATTATATTAGGCCACATACCCGTAGCCTTCGTAAGGCTACGCTGCTATTATCCCGCAAGAAATTGTTGGGGGACAATATGCATAGGAAGTTTTTGCTAGACCAACTTAGCTACTATACACCTTGGGATGAACGCGAACAGGAAATGTGGGAGAACACACTGGCGTTTGTTAGAGACCATCCAACTTGCTTTTCCAGAGATTTGCTGGAAGGACACATCACGGGGTCTGCCTGGATAGTCTCGCCCTGTAGGCGCAGCGTTGTACTCATTCACCATAAAAAACTGAATCGTTGGTTTCAACCGGGCGGACACTCCGATAATAACCCCAATACATCCGAGGTGGCCATGCGAGAGGCCATGGAAGAAACGGGGCTACGCTCCTTGAAACTACTGGGAAAAGAACCTTTCGATATAGACATACACTTAATTCCTGAAAAAGGCGCGACCCCTGCCCATTGTCACTTCGATGTACGTTATTTGTTTGAAGCCTCACTCGATGAATCTCCTGTAGTCAGCGAGGAATCTAACGATGTGGTTTGGACCAGGCTGGAACAGGCCCTGATACACAACCCGGAGCGCTCTATAGAACGCATGGTGGAAAAAACTCGCACTGCTCATTTTCTTGCCCGATATCTGGAAGCTGGTTAAGCTTGTAGGCAGTGATTCACCTGATTAGATAAATGACATATAAGCGCCCCGTTCGCGTATTATTTCTTTGTACAGGCAATTCCTGCCGCTCCCAAATCGCGGAAGGACTTGCCAATGCCCTGGGAAAAGGCAAGCTGGAAGCCCGTTCTGCTGGTATTAAAGCCCATGGAAAAAACCCACGCGCCATCGCGACCATGCGTGAACTGGGTATCGACATCTCCCACCAGGAATCCCAGGTATTTGATGATCAAATGTTGAATTGGGCCGACCTAGTCATTACCGTCTGCTCTAGCGCAGACCAGCATTGCCCGGTCTTGCCCGCACACGTACAAAAAAAGCACTGGCCCTTTCCCGACCCGGCTAAGGCGCAAGGATCAGACGCACAGATCGAATCTGTTTTTCGCGAGGTCAGAGACCAGATTCTGACCAAAATACAAGGAATGATTGGAGGCCTGGCACTATGGGAAAATCAAAACAACTAAACCTCACTCAATATAAACTCTATTGGCTGCTTGCTGGTTTATTAGCATTCCTACTTAGCAGTTGCGCCGCTAGTCGACCTTATGATGTCCCCGAAGACACCGGCTTGCTTTGGAAAATTGAGCGAGCCAATAATCCTACCAGCTATCTTTTGGGCACGATCCATTCAGACGATCCCCGTGTACTGGACATCCCTGAGCAAGTCATACAAGCCCTGGATCACGTCGATCAATTTGTTATGGAGGTTCTTATTGATTCTGATGCAGAAAAGGCTGCCGGGCTGGCCATGTATTATCGAGACGGCACCACGCTGGAATCCGTCATTGGTAAGCCGCTTTACCGCAAAGTAGTGAAGGCAATGCGCGCAAAAGGGATAGAGGCGGGTCTGGTCTATATGATGAAGCCATGGGGTGCTCTAACTATTCTGAACATGCCCGAGGCTCGATCCAATAAGTTTCTAGATGTGGTCCTGCTGGAGGAAGCCAAGAAGCGGGGCAAGGAGTTGAGACAGCTTGAGACCATCCAAGAGCAGATTGCTGTCTTTGACGAAATGGACATAAAACTCCAAATCGATCTATTGACTGATACCGTTAATAATTTGGAATTTATAAAACAATTAATGGAAGAAACAATCAATGTTTATCTGAGCAATGACCTCGAGGCCATTAGCCATTTGAACGATAGATATTTAGGGTTTACCTCTAAGCAAGCAGCCAAGGCCTACGATCAACGGCTTTTAGTAGATAGAAATACTCGTATGCTGGAGAGATTATTGCCCATGATCCGAAAACAAAGCACCTTGATCGCCGTGGGCGCGCTGCATCTCCCCGGAGAAAAAGGCCTAATTCCCACGCTTAGAGAAGAAGGCTTTACGCTCACTCCAATAAAATTTGACTAATGAAGCAAGTCTATACCGCTTCCAATATCGTCGATGCGCAAATTTTCAAAGACTATCTTTGTGGCGCGGGCATAGAGGCCATTATCAAAGGTGAGTTCCTTACTGGCGCTGTCGGTGAGTTACCTACCAACACCTACCCCACTGTCTGGGTTATTGATGAAGACCTTTTTGACAAAGCAAAAGAGTTGCTAAAGATCTACGAAGCACCCCGACCCAGCGATCAAGTCTTTCATGATTCATGGACCTGTCCCGCTTGCGGTGAATGGATGGAGTCACAATTTACTGAGTGCTGGCGGTGCGGACGCCAAAGGATCTAACTAGGCATTTGGATTTTCAGTTTTTCCACCGTGAGCCAGGCTATGGCTCTTACCTTTTTTCATGCCCTTCGCCCTTTCCAGCTCAGCCTCTGCCTGCGCAAAAAGGGCGGAGTCACTGTCTGCATTCAATGGATAGGAGGCAGCCCCGATACTTACGGTGATGTGAATTCGTTTCCCATCACCTATGTTAAGAGGGTTTTCTGCGATCACTGAGCCAATCCGGTTGGCCACTTCGATTGCACCGTCCATAGGTGTTTCAGAAAGAACCACAGCAAACGAATCATCACCATAACGGGCAGCATTATCCGTAGGACGAAGATTATTGTTGATCTGCATTGCTACGGAGCAGAGTAGAGAATCACCCACCAGATGACCATAGCGGTCATTCACGGTACGAAAATTATCGATATCAATAAACAACAAGGTAAATGGGCGTTCGTAGCGTTTCGCTCTGAGAATTTCCAGTTCGACAATCTCTCTCAACTTGGTACGATCGTATAGACTGGTTAATGCATCGTGTACTGCCAGGTAGTCCAATTCACTTTGGACCTTTTGAAATCGCTCTGCCATCGCATTAAAGGCAGAAGCGAGATGACCCAACTCATCATTGGTCTGCAGACTGGCTCTACTGGTAAGGTCACCCTGCCCGAACTTGTTAACCGAACGCTCCAGCTTTCGAATGGGAGCGAAAACTGACTGATACATAACCCATGCCCCCACGATGGCAAACAGAAAACAACCACCGAACACCATGAGAGAGAAAGTGATTCCCTCCCACTGAAGCTTTTGGGCCGACAGGCGCTGATTCTGGATACCGCTAACAATGGTGGTTTCCAATTGATCGAGAATGAAGAGGGTTTTATCCAGACCCAGCTGAAACTCCGCCAGGCTTTGCCTATCCAGGGGGGAGTTCTCTCGGCCAGATGCAAGAAGATTCAGACCTGAATCATGGGTTTTATTCCATTGAACAGACGCGAACTTTAACAATTCCAACTCTCGGGGAACGAGATTCCCGAGCTCTGTCCCTTCTTTAATGGTTAATTGAATCTCAGTGTGCAAATTTTCAAATGTAACTTGGTGCGCCTGTTCCCGGCGCCCAGAGTATGCCTGTACAGGCCCTTTAACCAAATGAAGGAGCTTTTGCAGCTTGGTAGTCTGTTGAAGCTTTTCGATTGGCGCATAAATAGTCTTCTCGACCTCGGAGATACTATTTCGCACAGAAAAGATCTGAGTCGCCAAAAGGACAAGCAAAGGCAAGGTCATTATAAAAATGCCAAGAATCAGCCTCGCCCTTAGCGAAGAATTTCTATTTAAAAACAAAGACATAGTATATGCCGCAGCCTGCCCGCCTCAACCCTTATTCTCATTTCTTTTATATCGGGCGAACGGACAGAATGTTGATGCTTACCCCACGAGAACCGCTCAATTATTGTACTTTGTTAAAGAGCCTCTAATTAATTCACCTGTGCAGGGAAACCAATAAGAGGTTCCTTAAAAAACTCTTAAGGCATTATAGCCACAAATGACATAAAAAGAAAAACGGCCAACTCGGGGAAGCTGGCCGTTTAAGCACCGCGATTATTACCGCACGGAGGTGGTGCACAAACCCTTACTTAGACTAGCCGCATTTTGAATCACCACAATTGAGGCAGGTCATACATCCATCCATTTTCATCATCGCCTTGGTATTGCACTTGGAGCATAGTTGGGCACCCGGTGGGAAGCTGCTGTCCACAGCCGCTTCACTGTTTGCCTCAATCTCTGCTCGTTTCTTGGCAATAAACTGCTTTTGATGCTCATCCAGGTCGTCGCTCTTAAGCATACCGATCAGCTTCATATGGTGTTCGATTACATCACCCAATTCGGCAACGAGGGATGGCATATACTTGCCCCCCTTCTTAAAGTAGCCGCCCCTGGGATCGAAAACCGCCTTGAGCTCTTCTACCAGAAATGTCACGTCTCCACCTTTACGAAGGACTGCGGAAACAATTCGAGTAAGAGCCACGATCCACTGAAAGTGATCCATGTTCTTTGAGTTGAT
>Ga0224501_10003299_pt1 | contig 12691 bp, 12 predicted proteins | sample SF_Oct11_sed_USG_4_FD_169105 | JGI IMG/M metagenome (GOLD analysis project Ga0224501, IMG submission 169105) | Sediment microbial communities from San Francisco Bay, California, United States - SF_Oct11_sed_USGS_8_1 | ecosystem: Environmental > Aquatic > Marine > Sediment | place: USA... | reverse complement strand
GTTTGAAGTTTTTAATCCTTTACAGTGTGAGGCTGCGAGCTGTCGGCTCATGCCGCGAGCTGTCGGCTCATGCTGCGAGCTGTCGGCTCATGCTGCGAGCTGTCGGCTCATGCTGCGAGCTGTCGGCTCATGCTGCGAGCTGTCGGTTCAAGCTGCGAGCTGTCCGCTCATGCTGCGAGCTGTCGGCTCATGCTTATCTTATGTCGGAATCTTTCTATCACCATGGCTTGAACAAGTTTATCTTATATGCAACACTGAAAACAAAGTCACAGACATTTGCATCAGATGCCACAATTTAGTTTATTTTAAATATATTTTGTGATCTTGGTACTACACCCTCTCAATGCCCTGTATAGTGGAAATAATAGCATTTACTTGTTTGAAAGTTTGGCTTGTGAATCCTTTGGTAATGTTTTGCTATTAGCTCATTCTTTGAGCAAGGTTGACAGTGCAGACTAAAGACCGATCATTTTGGGTTTGACATTGGTTTCATAACAGGATGCCTTTCCTACCATCAACCCTCCCCTACATTTAGGCATAGGGCTGACACCAAATTATACTGGCTTGCACCCCTAACTGGCAGGGTAATGATGACTCTTTTGGAGCTATAGGCTGACATTGCTGAAATCATATGTTTCTACCATTCATTCTCAGGGATTGGATGGATTACCGGGAGGGCGGGGTGAGAAAGGAGATCAAGGTTCGGATGGAGCTCCGGGACCCGCTGGAGAACCTGGTATGATGGGATATCCTGGACCCGCTGGCTCAGACGGCAAACCAGGACCACCAGGAATTGCTGGAGCTGATGGAAAACCAGGAGAAAGAGGTGATCGGTAAGTTCAAAATGCCAATGGTCAGTTCTTGTTTGTTTTGTGGGATAGAACCAGTTAACCATTTGAGGTATGGCTGTCCCCTGGCCTCTCTCAGCTGTATACCAGCTGTAACTCATTTAGGTTTCATAAGGCTCAGTTTGTCTCACATCACCAGTGCCAGTTTTGCCGTACCCATCATTGAACCACGATAACATTGTGGTCAGTCCTTACAACCAGACCTTCCAGAGTTCCTTCCTGCATGTAACAAGTCATTGTGCTTTATGTAACCAGAAAATATACATGTTTTATGGTTATTTATCGTTTGCTAGGGGAGACTCCGGACCGCCAGGACCACAGGGTCTTCAGGGAGCCTCAGGCAAGAAGGGAAATGATGGCCCATCCGGACCTATGGTAAGTGAATTAAAATTCTATGTAACCCAAACCATTTTGGTCCATGGATTTCATATATACATAATTTATGCAATGAAAAGTCACATTTCCCTTAAATTATTATCATAAAGAGCAGCTGAGTGTTTTTTTGGTGAGGTGTAAAACACAATTGCTCAGTAGTGGAGTGCTTGGATTCAAGCCCCGGTCACGCTGAGGTCCAATTATGAGTGTAAGCTCCTCACATCAATACTACCTCAATAACAAACCGACCCTCACTATGAGAGGGGGTATTGATACTGACCAACGCATAGTGCTCCATGCTCAAACCAAAGCTGGTGAAGTAAGTCACTAATATCCACTCTGGAAACCATAGAGATACTCAGCTCTCTATGGCAATGACTTTACTGCAATTGTGAAAAGGGCGAACGAGAAATAAAGAGTTTAAAACTCGATACAGTTTACATACTTGCAGTCAAAGCATATAAAACTAGTTTGTAAACAACTCAATAAAACTGTTTGCAGGGCCCAGCCGGAGAGAGAGGAATGCCAGGTATGCCTGGTGAGCAGGGACCAGCGGGTGTAGGTGAGCCAGGACCCCGTGGAGCTGAGGGTCTTATGGGACCTGAGGGACCTCCGGGACCACAAGGCAGAGATGGCCAGTCTGGCAAGGATGGAAACCCAGGCGGTAAAGGACCTAAGGTAAGATGATTTGATAACATCAAATATAGGCAGAAGTACCTAAGATGACGTATGTAGTTCTATGATCGGGAAATAATTAAATATGGTACGAGCATCATGAATTCTTACACTACTGGCAATCGATTCCTTTTAGGCTGGCTGGTAAGCTAATGCTCCAAATTTTCAAACTGGATTTTGATTAACAATTAACTTTTTGGCATGCGCGAAGGTATAAGAGAACTTGCTACCCATCCACTAGCTGAAAACTAAATCACCTGTGATTATTATACAATCAGGGTTGTCTCCTCGCTTGACAGAACAGGTCAGACAAATGCGATGTTATAGGGTGATCGTGGTGAGCAAGGAAAGATGGGAATGCAGGGACCAGCTGGATCGCAGGGACCAATCGGTCCTCCCGGACCAATGGGACTCGTTGGACCAACTGGAAACCCAGGACCCCAGGTATTAATTTTATTTATATTTAATTGGCCGATTTGGGTACTAGGCCATACTATTTAGTGGACCTCCTAAGCTCGCAGCTTGTTCTGGAGTGGTAGAAGCTGGGGGATTATGTAAGGAACGCATACTAGCAGTTAGACCGTGACAACACCAGGACTTGAACTCGTGATTTTTTAGTCTTGATCTAAGCTCTCTATCCACTGTGTTATCCATATAAAATTATAGATAGTAAAGAAGATTGTATCTGAAAACAGTAACTTTTACATGCACAGATGGAAGCCTGAAGTGTTCCTTGAACCTGTGTATGGACTTGCCCTTTCTTATATTATGGTACTCGGCATTTAGCCCGGAATAGATCGGTATAGGCTGGTGTCAAGTCGGCTTATATTTGGTCTGTGTAGAAAATTACAGCCCAGTTTTCATTTTATTCAGAACCAGATCAAGTGTGTATATTACATATCCATTGTATAACCATGCCAAACTCTATGCACAGTTATAGATTTTATGGGTCTGTTTCAGGGACCACCAGGACAGCCCGCTCCAGCCAGTCAGGGACGTGCTGCCAGACCAGGACCACCAGTAAGTGTTAATTTACCTCCTATATGAGTACTGTGAATGCGGCTGATACCACTCTATGCTTTACTTTTCTATCCTGACTTGGCCTACTGAGTCTTTGATTTTGCATTTCCCGAGATGTGTAGTTTGGGAAAGGTAACCTATGGGTTGGCCTCCTTCATTCTCTGGTTTCGTGTGTTTGTGCAACTGAGTGATTTATATGTGCCTGTGTGGTTATGTACCCACATGGTTGTGTAACTGTATTTTGTGATGGTTTGGTTGTCTCCTTGTGTGACGATGTGCTGATAAGATTCCATTAAAAGCTATTAAAAGGGATGAATGTAGGGTTACTTTACACGCTTATACATAAACATGAAGCTATAATTTGTCGATAGGTCCCAATTCCTTGGTTAGACCTTTTCTGATGGAAATCACACGATATGGTTTTCACCAGTTTGCGTAGACATAATAATACTGCAAACCATTGACATGACTGGATGAATTTACAGGGAGAGAGAGGTATGCCAGGAGAGCCAGGACCAGTAGGAGAAATGGGACTACCAGGAACTGAGGGTCAGAAAGGAAACCGTGGAGATTCTGGTGAAAAGGGAGATGTGGGAACACCAGGAAGACAAGGGCAGAGAGGATTCCAAGGACAGGCTGGACCAATGGTAAGTCACAATGATGCAGTGCATACATTGTCTATAAATTTCTATATGAATTAATTAAAATAATAAATAGTACTAATCTATGATGCTTCCTCCCGATACCTGATGATACGTCCCATCGGTTGAATGACATGCATGACATTTAATAGGAGCAGATTGCCTGGTAAGTGAGGGGCTGGAGAATGGTTTATGCCTTTTTTCCCAGGGACCCGCTGGAATGAAAGGACAGAGGGGAGAGCAAGGAGCCCAGGGAAATCAAGGAGATAAGGGCAACGTTGGTAACCCGGGACAGCCAGGAGCTCAGGGCATTCAGGGTGATATTGGAATGCCAGGAGAAAAGGGTGCCAGAGGTGAAGCCGGACCTGAGGTAAGTGTGACCACAACCGCGAGAAGTCTGCAAGGTGTAAGAATAATGGTAGCGGAGTGCTGGGCTTGCAATCACACCAACCGATCCCAGCTTACAGTTAATGCTCGTCTGCTATAAACACGCTCAGCAAATGCTAAAAAGTGGCTGAAAAGTGGAAAAAAATCCCACCTATCTATTCTCTAGCCGGATAGGTCAATGATGGAGCACTGAGCAATCCCACCTATCTATTCTCTAGCCAGATAGGTCAGTGATGGAGCACTGAGCAATCCCACCAAGCTTGGTTTGAAACCCAGTTCTGATGCACCTCTGTAGTGGCTGTAACAGTCGTTGTATTGATACCAACTTCATGTTTATTAGTTGTTTGAGTTTAGAAGCGTTATAGCACCCACCACACTAATTCCTACCCAAGGCTCATGTGTTTTTCACCGGTGCTAATGCTCAATGACTCACATAATCAATAAACTCGCGCATAATAATTTAATAATTGTTGTTCCTAAACACTGGCACCTTAATCCCATTGTCTCAGTAATATTGTTACGATCGCGACATTTTTCCCCATTCTTTTCGGGCATGATTTTTGTTTTATTTTCAGCCGGCTGTAATTCGTCTCATCCGTATGTGAGCCGTGCCTCTTGTCCCCTTGTTAAGCATTCGCTGTTATTCAGTTGTTCAGGTGGGGGCACACATCCCCTGATTTTATCACATAATCCATTTTTAGCCGGAAACCGAGGCTTTCTTTCATTGTCTTGTTTGTGGCCATAGCAAGGTTACGGGGTGCAGTAAACAATAGTCTGACCCTAAATAAAAATGCGCGGCTAATTTTGACGCATCAGATGGCTATGATAATTCTACTGTACAAATAGCATGCCAGTTATACAAATTATAATCAAGATGTCTATACTGCTAAAACATAATTAATTTGGCCTGTGTTAAGACAAACGGTTCTTTCATAATTAATGACGAGGTTTTTTCTCAGCATTTTATAATGGGTCCTGTTTGCAAAGGCCAGTGGCTTTATAACCCCTCGAACCAACTTTCATTTAAATCGCATTTTATCAGGACATCAAATCACTATTCAAAATCTAAAACAATAATCGCAATCAATGCCGTTACAGTACCGCACTGTGCTGTGCCATCATGACTTTAGCTGCAACACATTCAGTAATCTTGTAGCTAACCAGTATGGTCTTTGACTGCAATTTTCTGACCCGAGATTTTGTGATTTTTCTATCACTTTTCTCATACTGATTATTTTGTAAACGAAACTTTGCCTTGTAATACAATCCACATCAAATAAAATTACCTTACTTTATTCTTTCACCTGCTCTCAACCACAATCATTGTCGCTGTCAAACCATTGATGGTCAGCACAAGTCGGTCGACAGCCAGCTGACTTACTTTATTTTACAGGGACCAGCTGGTGAGAAGGGAGAATCCATCAAGGGAGAGCGTGGAATCCCGGTAAGGCACGGAATATTCCATGCGTTGAGGCTTGATTTTACTAAACGAGTGAGACCTAGAGCCCTGGAGGGTTCTAATATTGCCCAACGTGACATACCTCTGATGTAGCAATGTCATTTATTGATATGAAATATGCAGCTCCATGAACTACCCAGCTTTGTGTTAGCACCTATTCTCTTCAGGGACATGACCCTAGATCCCTTATTACGTAAGTTATTATTGTGAGGCGATAGCAGAATCTATTTACACCAGCATGAAGGTCACATTTTGGAGCTCTGTAACAGGCAAACCTTTAAGATTCGGGTGGACCGCCTTGTAACTCGGTTCCGTCCTGCTATCATTATGGTACCCCAGTCTAATACAAGTATCTTTTCATATCCCAGGCATGTATAAGCCCGAACAGGAGTATTGCATTCTGCCATAGTGTATACATTCATGCTGGGCCCTGAAAACATGCACCTTAATGCTTGCTATTTTAACTATAGAACCCGGTTACATTGTTAGTTGAAGTAGTTTTTCACATTCTTCTCGTATTGTTCAGGATCTGAACATTATTGAACTGTTTACAGGGCCCTATGGGAGTCGCTGGACCAATGGGAGCTACTGGAGAACCTGGACCAATGGTAAGCCCTATAGCTCTTGTAACCTTTTGTTTGACCAATAGAATAACAGGCCTTACTAGCCGAACAACTGTCCTCTAAGCCACATGTTTATACACAGCCAATGAAATAAGTGTTTGTGTTTTTTGCTAGTATTTAGTCCTGTGTATTTATACGAACCAGGCATCGGCTACTGTGATCTCTTGGTGTGGATTTATTTCTCTCTCGATACTTTCACTCATTCATTGACTCTCTCAATCGATTCTTCAACTTGACATGGAGCATGCTGGTGCGACATGATGTGGACCAGTTATTTATTGGTATTAGCTTTGGCAAGACTCGCACAAACTGACAGACGAGCTGAGTATTCATCAGCATTGGAGGACTTCTATCGAAAGTTTGACTTGCAACAAAAAGGGGAAAGTTCAGCGGAACTTGAGAAAAATAAACCTACATGCCGCTACACTTGGGCATGGGAGTCGAAAATATATGGCGATGCCTGCTTGCCGGCAAAGACTTCTATATCAAAATCGGAGAGACAAACATCAGTAACTAGACATGCCAGACGACATAAAAATAAAGACTTTGATCATTCACCGAGTAATTCACGCCATCATAATGGACGAAAGTCATCAGAAACGGACGATAATGAGTCACTACCCGTTCAGCCAGTGTATGAGGGATTTACTAAAGACAATCTATATAGAGCTCAAATGGACGCACCTCTATACAGCAACATCCTCACGGTGAGCCTAAATGATAAACCTAACCATCTAATGTTACAGGGTCCAATGGGATCTCCTGGTGCGCAAGGACCAATGGGAAAGACTGGTGATCCGGTAAGAAGTTTCTAGCACCCCAGAAATAATCACTGCATGAGATAGTTATCATTGTCATTGTTAACCATTCTCTCTTCAAACTTGGATGAAGGCCTCCTCCAGTCCCCGCCAGTCCTAACTGTCCTCCATCAACTCTATCTACCGGGTTCCGCGCAACCTTTTAATGTTCTCAGCCCACCTGACCGCATGAGGCAGTAATTCCATGCTGGTTCTATATTTAGCCAAGAAACCTGGTCATCCATGAGCAAACTATAGACATGACATCTTAATAGTACGAATAGTGTCCGCATCTATCATTGACTCGACCTAATCATTCAAAAAACTCGGTTATAGGAAGATGCAATCAAACAGATTTCTTCTATAAATGTCTACTGCATGTCACTTAAGGCATAAATGCGTGAAAGCGAGTTTACATTTTATGACTTGGTTTAGAATCAATGAAAATGTTTTGAGCCAGACACCTTTTCATTACCGGTATGGCTTGTTTCTGTTCACATTTTTTCTATACTAATTAGCGAGAAGTCCAAACGTATTTCCTGTCAGTCCACGCTTTGTACATGGGTCATTCAGACGAAATCAAACAACTGTTTGGGCTGACGGTTTTATATTGCAAAGTTCAGATAAGCACTTTTCACATCGTTCTTCGCTCATCTTTCTCGTTGTTTTGAGCTGATTTGACTCTATTCCGGGTGTGACAACGCGAATAATCTCCTGATCAATGTGATTATCATCTTAGCTTATTGTCTATGTAACCTTACACTGCGTGAGATATAGGAGTTAAGATAGGTAGAGTGACATAGGGTCTTCGTAGCCAGAGGCATTCTAGCAAATGGCTACAGGCCACAAAAATCAGATTGCCTTTCTGGTAATGGTGAACAGCTTTTGGAGATTAAAATCTAAACTGCCCGTGGCTAATGTTACCCTTATACCGATTGTTAAGTCCAGCGAAGGCAGTTCAATGCTTTGATAAAAGTAATTTCAGCGGCAATGCCCTCCGTCACACCAACCTTCGGCAATGTTCTGAATATAATTTATTTCTCAAAAGCGTCAACCGTTCCAAATACTCGAACTTGCTATTCACTGTTCAATCTCGGTCATCACAGTTTGATAGAGGCAACAGTAAATTCAGTAACCAGGATAAACACAGACCTCACGAAATGCATTGCCTAAAACAATCCAAACAAAGCTAATCCTCAAATGGAGATTGGTGATCGATGTTCATAGGAACCATGGTGACTTGAATCATTCCGGCATAAAACAATAGCATTAACTGACTTCGTTGAAACTGGTCATCAATGTTCAGCAAAATTAGGTAGTTCGAAATTGTACTAACTTCATTCAATAAGATTAACTGACTTTGCTGTTGACACAGAAGTGCAGGTTGGAGAAAGAAAACTGTCCTCCATACATGGTCAGCTTGCACTATGCCTACACTCCCCAGGCAGCAACTTCAATAGTTACAGTTTTTGCTATACTGCCGCCCGACAGCAAACTTATATATGACTAAAAGGAAGAATCCAAACCAGCTTATGTGGTTTTTTCGGCATTCTGCCACATTCATTTTGAACGCCTTCTCACAATGGCAGTTTACTATACTGGCTTTAGATATATGATCCTAATGAGTTGATCACTATGGGTGCATGCAAAAAGAAGGGAAGAGGTTTTAATACACCCTACATTCTCATCTTATTCTTGTTCATCAGACACCAGCCGCATAAATGACAGCTAACCTGTTGGCTTTAGATATGTGATCCCAACACGGTATAGCTTTGATCACGCTCTCTTCAAGCTTGCTTACAAGGTCATTAACTCGGCCCTGAATCTGGACCTATAGTAATGTAAAGTGTGTTGTATCAGTAGCATCACTTTTGTTTTTCCGATGAAAGTATCAAGCTTTATGCTACTCGAGACTGAATTAATTCCCATGAACTGAAGGTTTTATGATTGTTATTCCTAAGTGTTGAGGATCCTAATCCCATTGTACTAAAGAGGATCTTTCCTGTTAGTCACAGTAACTCACCCGTATGATCCAAAATTCCAGGCGCTGTATGAAAAACTCGGTTTGATTACTTGATCAAAGAGTTTGCTACAATGGCAAGGATGTTTCCTAAATAATCCATAACATTTTTATGGAGTCAGCGGTTAGTTAGGGCATTGGAATTCTGAAGTCTAATTGTAGTAGTCACTCAGCCACCCTGGTATAAAGTTAGAATGCGTGTCTTACATGTGATTGTGAATGAAGTCAGTGTGATCGGACTATGCCCCAGGGTGACTATTCATTACCATGATGAGCTATTACAAACTACTGTTTTCGCTGTAATTTAGAATAGAAATAGGCCATCCATTTATCAATGAGTTAAGTATATCTCATGTGTAAACACACAGAACTGACCACAATATCACTAAATTATCATAACAATAGTTTGTCTCCTATTACATTGCTCATGAAATTTAGAAGATGTTGTGGCTATTGTTTTATGCAATCCCTAATCAGTATTGATATAATTTAACATATGTTTAACAAGACACAAAACAAGAAATTCTGGCACCAAAGTCAACCGCTAAAATATCAAACACAATAATGAATTACTGAGGTGCTTGAATGGCGTTTAATGACAACTTGAATGCGTAAAAACAACCATTGTTGCCCACACCCTAATTTAGCCACCTGGAGGCATAAATGCTTTGGTTCCGGATGAGTAACGGTTGATCAAGCCACCGTCTGAGTTCGTGTCTGAATGAGTCCAGCTGTTACCCTTCGGGCAAGCATTCCTGCATACATTACAGCCTGTGGGGCTCAATAAAGTGTCGATCTATGAAGTCATGACCATGGTGACTCTGTGGGCACGCGTTGAATTCAAAACACTTTTGTTACCTGGAAATCTGCACTAAGACGATCACAAGACACAATTTCAGCTGGGATATTGGGTACCTATAGTGCTTGAGTCAAGATCTTTAGATCCAAGATCCAGAACCTTGGCCGGGCTGAGCTTTTGGAATGAGTATGAACTCTGCGTATCATGTCCAGCGTCTACCGCTTCAGACGAAGACCGAAAAATATATAGGATGGCCAAAGGTCAGCATAATATATAAAAAATATACAATTCAAATTATAAGGAGAACAATATTTCAGTTGTGTCATATAGTTAATTTTAGGCGTTATTCTGCTCATGGGCAAACCACTCTAGGGCATACGTGACGAGATACGTTGCTGGGGGTCTTCACCTTCTCTCTTATCTTTCTCTCTGACTCAGAGGTGCCTGGTGTACTATTCCTTCTCAATATGAACCTTCTCTAGGAACACAGATGACTAGCCTTACGAGAGACCTGGCTGCAGTATGACCATTGAGATAAAAAAGATAATTATATTGGTGCCATACTCCACATACCTGTTCAACCACCCGTTTCTCAATTGATGCGTGACTAGAGTCTGTTGGTTATTTTAGTTGTCTTTTGCTAGGGTCTGCCCGGATTCCAAGGATCAAGAGGTGACCCTGGTGCAGCTGGACCCCCAGTAAGTATAGACGCTTTAGGTTCTTTCACATGTCAGATGTAGTGGGATGGCTCCTGATTAGAAGAACCTGGGTTCGGGTCTTATAGTCATGCCAGCCTTCCGCTCTAAGTCAGAGTTCCCCATATTATTTTCAGCTCCAACAAGCCTCGGATTTACGGCTCTAGGCGGTCCAGTAGGATGGCCAAGTACCTGATCAGAACAAAAGATTGTATGTCGCGGCTCCCCACTAATCTGCTGATTAGAAAAAAAATACATGCCGTTGTTTTTGTGTCAACTCACAGACAAAAAGCCACCAATGTTTTTGTTTTGTGTCTGTAGGCGATCTGCTGACTGGAGAGTCGAATAAGTTTTTGATTACATTGTCAGTAATGAGTCTCAAAATCAGAAACTAATGGTTAGACTCAACAGTCAACACATGCGTAGTGATAGCAAAAATAGGAAATAGCAATAAAATGCGTGGCATTTGTTTGTAATTTGATAGGATAAATCATCTAACAAATTAATCAGTGTGAGACCAAAAGTGTCTGTTGCAGCTCCATCTGTGACCGGGCACTTTTATTACAATACAAGGTGTACTTTCGTAGGTGTGCCTTCGGATTTGCTTATTCTGGTACATTACAAATCGTTTTACATGTATACACAAGCCACTCAATGGTTTCTACGAAGGCTTTGCCTTGGCTACTATGACCATCCCTTTGAAAGAACGGTTATGAACGGTTTTCCTGTGAATTGAGAGCCAATCTAATGAAATTGATGCTAAAATGAAGTTTGATTGTTAAATCATTCAAAATTCAAGCAAATAAACCAAATTTCAATGAGGATTTTGTGAGTTTGAGGATCCTTTAAAAGTGGCAGAGTTATTGTGGATTCGGGTGGTTCTAGGCACTTGTATCTTATTGTTGCTCCCATCAGTGACATCGCCGCTGTATGCAGTATTGTTGTCTTCACTCACCATGTAGTTCTCATGTTCCAGGGGCCAGAAGGGCCTAAGGGAGAAGAGGGAAGCAGAGGAATCCCCGGTCGCCCAGTAAGTAACTCCAGCCTCTTAATTCTGTCACCACCTTCATTATTATCATCAGCAGCTTTATTTACATTCCCCTGTTGGACATGAACCTCCCTATGATTTGACCAGGCGTCTCGACTAAGTCCTCTCTATCTTATGTGGTCGCTGCCACAACTCTTGATCATAGATCTGCAGCAGCCCATCGTGTCTTTGGGCTGCCTCTACTTTTTACCTTTGCCGGCTCTTCAACAGCCACTTCCTCCAACGGCCCTTAATGGTTATGGAACAAGCTTTACCTTTTTACCTACTTCTTCTAGCCATTGGCATCCGCCAAAGTACATCATTAGCCTTGTTGCTTGGACCACATTTAATTTCATCTTGACAGTAACTCAGGAAAGCTCAGTCATTAGAGCCAAGAGTGGCCTGTGTTCCCGGGTTCAACCTTTGGCCATGTTAAGCTCCAGCTTTGAATACATAATTTACAGCTCCTACCACCCCAGAACAAGCCTCTAAATAGGCTGGCCAAGTGCCTTCATGGAACAATGAACTCAACAGGAACTAACAATCCATCTTTGAGGCGTCCAACTTTCCTTAATATGACTAAGCCAAGCCATAAATGTACATATGGTTATTTGCCACAAACCCTCGCTATGGGCCTTTCACATCCTACCCATTCCCCGCCCGTTATGACACAGTATCTCTGATTGTAGGGTAGAATTGGCCCACCCGGAACCCCTGGCATCCCAGGACTGGATGGAGAGAGAGTAAGTTACCTACTGACAGCCATCACATGGATGATTCTTTTTAACGTGTGACCGAGCTGACACCGATGATTAAAAAAATTGCGCCCACGAATAGTCTTTTGGTATGCCATATATGGTAACAACTGGGTGCTATTACATAATTTGGATGCATATTATGAAATGTTGGCTAATTTGTATCGGACACATTTTTTAGCTTTGTATCCATCTTTTTATCAGCAGCGGACTCACCCATATACACCGTTACTTTCTATTCGAGCAAACAGCTTGTAGTTCTGTGATTGCAGCATGCAGATCATCAACATAACTTTGACACATCTGACATGCACATGTATATAAATTGATACGAGTTGATAGCATTCCATATTCTTCCTCCAGTATTGGATAATTTTGTAGTCCTTATCTCTTATTCAGAGGGATGCGCTTTAATTTTGTAAAAGGAGATTTGTCTGATGCATTGGTCATCAGATGTAGAGAATTTCACAGAAACTTACTAGAAACTACTACATAAAACCGTAATAACCCATATTGCTAATTCTTACATTCACTTATTATTTATCCAGGGTGAGCAGGGAGTACAGGGTA